>Ga0256833_1001238_pt1 | contig 19046 bp, 19 predicted proteins | sample 356284metaG_FD_190535 | JGI IMG/M metagenome (GOLD analysis project Ga0256833, IMG submission 190535) | Hydrothermal vent microbial communities from Mid Atlantic Ridge, Atlantic Ocean - 356-284 | ecosystem: Environmental > Aquatic > Marine > Hydrothermal vents | place: Atlantic Ocean: Mid... | reverse complement strand
GCCACCACTAAGGCTATCCTCTCTTGGGCCTTTTGCCAAAGCTCTATCCCTTTTAGGATTTTTTCAACCTTTTTAGGACCAAAACCGGGAAGTTTTGCCAACGACCCATCTTTGAGGACTCTAAAAAAATCCTCCTTTGTGCGGACTCCCAATTTTTCGTAAGCCACTTTTAGAGTTTTTGGACCTACCCCCGGAATTTCCATAAGCTCCAAAAGTTCTTCGGGTACCTTCTTACGAAGTTCCTCATATTTTTGGATAGTTCCGGTTTTTAAAAACTCCTCAATTTTGGAAAGGGTAGAACCACCTACTCCTTTTATCTTATAGATGTATCCACTTTCTATTGCTTCTCCTATATCCATAGGAAGATTCTCTAAAATTTTTGCGACCCTTCGGTAGGTTCTTATACGGAAAGGGTTATCTCCCAAAAACTCGAGAATATCGGCCATTTTTTCAAAGATTTGGGCAAGCTTTTTATTTCGCTCCATTTAAAGTTGGAATTTAGTTTCTTTTCAACCTACTTTGTTTGTGTGATTAATTCAATTAAAAGACCCTAAAAAGGAACCCTAATATAAAAAGCAAGACCTTTAGGAGGTTCCGTTATGACTGTAGATAGAAGACCTTGGGTAGAGGGTAGAAAGAGATTTCGGAATAAAACCCAAATGCACTTAGCCCGTCAAGGAATTATTACCGAAGAAATGAAATATGTAGCCCAAAGGGAAGGGCTCCATCCCGAATTTGTAAGGCGGGAAGTTGCGATGGGAAGAATGATAATTCCCGCCAACATAAACCATACCCACCTCGAACCTATGGCTATAGGTAGAAATGCAAAGGTAAAAGTAAACGCCAATATAGGAAACTCCTCTCTGGCTTCCGATATACCTACCGAGGTGGAAAAGGCAAAGGTTGCCATTAAATACGGTGCCGATACATTGATGGACCTCTCTACCGGAGACGCCATTAAAGAAACCCGTAAGGCTATTTTGGAAGTTTCCACCGTTCCCGTCGGAACCGTTCCTATCTACGAAGCTTTAAAAGTTGCCGGTTCCATAAAGGATATGACCGAAGAGCTCATTTTGGACGTTATAGAGGAGCAGGCTAAAGAGGGCGTTTCCTACATGACCATTCACGCCGGAATATTGAGAGAACACCTACCCCTTATCAACCACAGGGTTATGGGTATAGTTTCCAGAGGCGGCTCCATCATGGCGCAGTGGATGGTAGAACACGGTAAGGAAAATCCCCTCTATACCAACTTCGACAAGATCTGCGAAATTTTCAAAAAATACGATGTTTCCTTCTCTCTTGGAGACGCTCTAAGACCCGGTTGTATTGAAGATGCCACCGATGAAGCCCAGCTGGCGGAACTTAAAGTCCTCGGTGAACTAACCGAGAAGGCTTGGAGGCACGACGTTCAGGTTATGGTAGAAGGTCCCGGCCACGTTCCCTTAAATGAGGTTGAGTTCAATATGAAAATCCAACAAATTTGGTGCCACGAAGCACCCTTCTACGTATTGGGTCCCCTCGTTTTAGATGTAGCTCCCGGATACGACCATATAGGCAGTGCAATAGGCGGAGCCTTGGCCGGTTGGAAAGGTGCTTCCATGCTCTGCTATGTAACACCGAAAGAACACCTCGGACTTCCCAATGTTGAAGATGTAAAACAGGGCGTTATAGCCTACAAAATAGCCGCCCACGCCGCCGATATTGCCAAAAATTGGCCGGGAGCTAGAGATTGGGACCTTGAAATGTCGAAAGCCCGCTTTAATTTCGAATGGGAAAGGCAGTTCGAACTGGCCCTCGACCCCGAAACGGCAAGAGCCTACCACGATGAAGCCCACGGTGGTGAAGGTTTTAAATCGGCCAAATTCTGTTCTATGTGCGGAGCCCAGTTTTGCGCCTACAGAATTTCTCAAGATGTAATGCTCTCTATCAACGACCAAGGGCAGTTTACCGTTTTAGATGATAAGGAGAAACCTCTATTGGACGGTAATTTCCTTGCCCCCTAAAGTTGGATTTTTAATTTCCTTCCCCTTTTCGGACTTATATTTTTGACCTTGCGATGGAACACTTTCCCGTCCTTTTGGAGGAAACGGTATCTTCTCTCATCTCCAATGGTGGAAAAGTCTATGTAGATGCCACTATAGGTTTGGGAGGGCATTCCTACGAGCTTTTAAAGAGAAATCCCAATATCTACCTTATAGGGATAGATAAAGACCCTTTTGCCCTCGAAAAGGCTGAGGAAAGGTTAAAACCTTTTGAGGGAAGGTTTTCCCTTTACCAGGCCGATTATAAGGATATAGACAAGGTTTTAAAGGCGGAAGGTTTAGACGCGGTGGACGGAATTTTAATGGACCTTGGAGTTTCTATGCTCCAACTAAAGACCCCCGAGAGAGGTTTTTCCTTTCGGGAAGATGCCCCACTCGATATGAGAATGGACCCCGAACAAAAGCTTACCGCTTACGATGTTGTAAATCGTTATTCTGAAAGGGAGTTAATCCGCATCATTAAAGAGTATGGAGAGGAAAGGTTTGCCCCGCGCGTAGCGCGGGCTATTATTAAATACCGCAAAAAAAAGCCGATAGAAACGACCGCCGAGCTTGCCCGTATAGTTGAGGAGGCTATCCCGAAAGGTTTTTATAAAAAAATACACCCTGCAACAAAAACCTTTCAGGCTATCCGTATAGAGGTAAACAGGGAACTAGAACATCTAAAAGAAGCCCTTTTAAAGATTCCAAAAATACTAAAATCCAAAGGTAGGATAGCCGTTATCAGTTTCCACTCTTTGGAGGACCGTATTGTGAAACACACCTTTAGGCACTTTGAAAGGGAGGGTCTTTTAAAGGTTATTACTAAAAAACCCATAACCCCTTCGGAGGAGGAGATTAAACAAAACCCACCCTCAAGAAGTGCAAAATTGAGGGTTGCGGAAAGGGTTTAGTCTTTTAGACCGCTTGAACCGAAACCCTCTTCTCCCCTTTCGGTATCTGATAAATCCCCAACCTCTATAGGTTCCGCCTTTAAATAGGGAACCAAAAGTAGTTGGGCTATTCTCGACCCCTTTTCGAGTTTTACGGTTTCCTTCCCTAAGTTGATAATAACAACTTTAACTTCACCTCTATAGTTTTCATCTATAACACCGGCCAAACAGTGGAGGGCATACTTTAAAGCCAAACCACTACGGTCTTTGATAATCCCCACATAACCTTCGGGTATCTCAACCGCTACGCCGGTGGGAATTGCTTTCCACTCTCCGGGTTGTAAAACGGTATCCTCCACCGAGTAAAGGTCTAAACCTGCATCTCCTTCCCTTTTGCGGACCGGTATTTTGGCCTCCGGATGGAGTTTTTTAACTTTCAACTCCATAAAAGGTTTTTTCTATATTAAGACCTCCAAAAGTTAGAATTTAACCTTTTTGAAATGTTCAAACCTGCTATCTTAGGACTCGAAGATGGAACTGTCTTTTTCGGATATTCTCTTGGAGCGGAAGGCGAAACCGGTGGAGAGGTCGTTTTCAACACCTCTATGACCGGTTATCAGGAAATTCTTACCGACCCTTCCTACAAAGGACAGATAGTCACAATGACTTACACCGAAATAGGTAATTACGGGGTTAATGGGGAAGATATTGAAAGCGATAAGGTTCAAGTTAACGGTTTTGTAATAAAAGAGCTCTCTCCTATAGTCTCCAACTGGAGAGCTTCGGGCGATTTAAACAACTATCTAAAAAAATACGGAGTTGTAGGTATTTGGGGAATAGATACCAGGGCCCTTGTTAAAAAAATTCGTGAAAGGGGAGTTATACGCGGAGTTATCTCCACGGAAGATTTAGATCCTAAAAGTGTGGTAGAGAAAGCGAGAAATATTCCCGATATTTCGAAACAGGATTTAATTTCTAAGGTTGCAACTACCGATATCTACTATTGGGACGAAGCGGATTGGGACCTCTTTAAAGGCTATAGAAAGAAACTTAACGACCGTCCCCTTTTAGCTGTTATAGATTTTGGTGTCAAATATAATATTCTCCGCCGTTTCACCTCCGAAGGAGTCCGCGTTGCGGTTTTACCTCCCAATTTACCTTTTGAAGAGATAGAAGCTTTAAAGCCCGACGGAATTTTTCTCTCCAACGGACCCGGCGACCCGGAAAATGTCCTTTATGGAATAAAAGCGGCAAAACACTTTTTTGGCCGCCTACCGGTTATGGGAATATGTTTAGGACACCAGATTATAGGTATCGCTTTGGGAGCAAAAACCTACAAGCTAAAATTTGGACACCATGGAGGAAACCATCCGGTTAAAAACTTGATAACGGGCAAAGTGGAAATCACCGCCCAAAACCACAACTTTGCGGTGGATGAAAATACCCTACCCAAAGAGGTAGAAATTACCCATATAAACCTTTTGGACAATACCTTGGAAGGTATGAAACATTCGAAACGCCCTATAATGAGCGTTCAATATCACCCCGAAGCTTCTCCGGGGCCACACGACAGCTATTACCTTTTTAAGGATTTTAAAAAGTTAATGGAGGGAAGCTTTTAAACCTTAAATTTAACCTGATTTTTTCCATTTCTTTTTGCTTCGTAAAGAGCCTCATCGGCTCTTAGAACAGCTTCGTTTAAAGTTTCGCTATTTTTAATAACCGTTATCCCAAAAGAGGCGGTAACTTTTCTTCCTTTAAGTTCGGGAATGTTTAACTCTTCAATAGCCTTTCTTAATTTTTCCGCAACTTTTAGGGAGCCTTCCAAATCGGTTTGTGGAAGGAGTATTAAAAACTCTTCACCTCCCCAGCGGGCAAAAATATCATTTCTTCTTAAATGTTTTTTTACAACTTCGGAAACTTTCTTTAGAACTATATCTCCAACCAAGTGTCCGTAGGTATCATTAATTTTTTTAAAGTTATCTATATCAAAAACAATAAGTCCTATAGGCTTTAAATATTCGCTTTTAATTAAAAGTGGATAAATTTCGCACAAGGCTGAACGGTTATAAACCCCTGTAAGGGCATCAAAATGTGCTTTCCTTAAGAGTTTTCCAAAAGTATTTTTAACTATCAGCAAATAGAGTAAGCTTAAATTTACAATACCTCCTAAAACAATTATTAAGTAATAAAAAAACTGCAGTATCCTTAAATTTCTCTGAGAGATTTTTTGATATAAATCTGTGATTTTGTCCGCTTTAACCCAACATTCTTCGGACAGATTTAAAATTTGAGTCCTACAATAAGGTTGGGAACATTTAAAAACTTCACCCTTTAAGGTATTCCAACACTTTTCTATTTCCAAGGGTGTAAGGAAATTTTTGGTATCAATCAGAGGTAGATTAAGGTTGTTTATATCCTTTTTGAGATGAAAAATGTAATTATCAATCTCTAAAGCAGTGCTTTTTAATTTATTATTAGAAACATTTGCAAAGTAGAGTTTTGTAAAACGTTGTATATCACCCCTTATTTTTCCGGAAAGGTTAATTACATGACTATAGTTAAGGCTTATTTTAAGTAAATAACCTGCATATATAGAGCTAATAACTAATAATACAAGACTAATAATTAGACTTATTAAAAAAAATTTAGAAATGCGGAATTTTAAACCTACAGGATTTTTCATTTTCTAAACCTCGTTGGAGCATTAATAAAAAACTTTTATTAAATATAACCCGTAGGGTTTTGCGGTATAGGGAGCCCGATTTGGATTCTTACTTTCCAAAATACCCTTAACATCGATAGGTTTTAATCTTCCTTTTCCTACCTCTATAAGGGTTCCAACTATTCTCCTAACCATATACCTTAAAAAGTGGGTCGCTTTAAGTTCCAATTTTAAAAGATTTCCCTCTTTGGAAATTTTCAAGTATTCAAGTTCTATTATCGGATTTCGACCTTCCTCATTCTTTGCAAAGGCTGAAAAATCGTGCCGACCAACTAAGTAATGGGCGGCTTCCTTTATAGCTTCCAAATCCAACTTAAAGGGAATATGCCATGCTCTATCCAACAAAAAGGGGTTTCTTACAGAATCGTTCCATACCAAATATTGGTATATCTTCCCTTTGGCACTAAAACGGGCATTGAAAGAAAGTTCAACTAACTTAACATTTTTTACGGCTATCTGAGGGGGGAGCATTCCATTTAAAGCCCTTAAAACCTTGTAGGGTTCTATATTTTTAAATACTTTAAAGTTGGCAAAAAACTGTTCCGCATGAACTCCGGCATCGGTACGCGAACATCCAATTATAGGAACCCAATCCAATTTAAAAAGTCTAGAAATAGCTTTCATCAATTCGCCCTGAATGGTGGGAACGTTTGGCTGATACTGCCAACCGTGAAAGTTGGTTCCCAAAAAGGATAATTCTAAGAGGTAGTTATAAACACCTTCCTTTGTTTTCTCCATCTCTTTCCACAAATCCCTTTCAAGTTAAACCTTTTAAACTTTTCTATATCGGATTTTTAACTAAAAATTTAACCCTTTAAGTCGTCTTAGGATTTTGGGAAGTTTCAATAGAAGTGCGTAAATTTTTTTCCATTTGGACCACTCCATAGCCGGTAGTAAGGCACCGTAAATTTTGCCATCTTTGAGGTTTTTAGTCACTCCCGATTTTGCTACGACAATAACATTTTTTCCTATCCTTACGTGGTCGGCTACTCCCACCTGGCCGGCCAGAATGGACTGGTCGCCTACTTCAACACTCCCTGCAAGGCCAACTTGACTTACCAGAATAACCCCTTTACCCAACCGATTGTTATGGGCAATTTGAACTAGATTGTCTATTTTGCTACCTTCTCCAATGTAAGTTTTGTCCAAAAGGGCACGGTCAACGCAGCTGTTGGCACCTATTTCTACATTGTCGGCAATTTCCACAATTCCCACATGGTGAAGTCTTATATGTTCTCCTTTGTGCGATACAAAACCAAAACCTTCCTTTCCAATCACTGCCCCTGGATATATTCTTACATTTCGACCTATTAAGGTATTGGGAAAAATCACAACATTGGGATAAATAACGGTTCCGTCTCCTATCTGGGTATTATCTCCTATATAACTTCCTGGATAGATTTTTACGTTTCTACCAATCCTTACATTGTCTCCTATAAAAACAAAATCTCCTACATAGGTGTTTTCACCAATTTCAACATTTTTTCCTATTGAAGCTTTGGGTGAAATACCTACAGGATAGGTTTCCGGATATAAAATTTTCAGTATCTTTGCCAGGATCAAGCGAGGATTTTCAACCCTCACAAGGATTGTCTTCTTTTCAATTTCTGGGGGAACTTCCAAATTTTTAGAAACCACCAATAGGGTAGGAGTATCTTTCAATTTCTTTAAATGTTTTTCATCGCTAATTACTACAACGCACGGATTTTCCACATTTTTTGGAGAACACACCCGAGAGATAGTTATATCATCGTTGATACTTTTATTGCTAATTCCCAAAAACTTTAAAAGTTCGGATATTGAAATTTTTCTACCTTCAAAGGACATAATTAAAAATTTTCCAAACTTGGATACAGCCTCTTTAATTACTTTGGTGAGAAAGAAATTTAAAGAAAAAATCCTCTAAACGTTTTGTATCATTATTTGAAATCCTAAAAGGAGCCACTTTGCTATCTAAAACTCTCCTAATAAGGTAAAATTCGCGGGGAGATATATACACACAGTAAGGATTTTTTAATTCTTCAGGATTACACTTTTTTAAAGTTAAAAGGTTCACCCACCCCGGACGGGAAAGATTTTTTAGCGAAAATCCTAAAAGGGAACTTAGATTCAACCAAAATCTTATAAGATTAAAATTAAAAAAATCCTCGATACTAAGGGATTCTTTCAGAAGTTCAAAAATTTCTTCATCGGGAACTTTTACAAATTTTAAAACCGTTTTTGAAACTTTCGAAAGAAAAAAATACCTTTCAAGGTTCTTAATAATCTCGCCCGTAGGTGAAAAAATTAAAGAAGCATCTTCCACAACCGCAGAACCGTTTTTTTCCTTAAAATCTACCCTTAGAAGATTAAAGGGTTCAAAAAAACCTATTAAATTTATTTTTCTATCAACTGCAAAATATTCGGGAATTAGGAAGTTTTTCCTTCCAAACTTTCGACAGTAGCATTTGGCTAAAAGGGAAAAATCCCCTACAGGAAAACGAAGGAGAACAAAACAGTCGTCTTTAACCATAAAAAATTTATTTCTTGATACCTTTTAAAACTATATCGGCAATCTTTTTATAAAAACCTTCCTCTATGGACTCTCCACCAACCAAATTACGAAGAGATTTTGAAATGAAATAACCATTAATCATCAAACCAACCGTTTTAGAATCTACTTCCTCTTTAAAAATTTCTTCCTTTTTTCCCTGTTCAATAATCTCTCCCAGTTTTTCAAGATAAAAGTTCCAAAAATCTCTAATAAGTTCCTTTAAACCTTCATCATTCATCCGAGGTATTTCGAAACAAAGCAAAGGCATAGCTCCATCTGTTTGTAAAAATTTAAATTCGTAAGCCTGTAAAAACTTTATCAGTTTTTCATCAGCCGGCAGATTTTCCAAAGCTATAGAACTAAAAGTTTGTTTACATTCACCTATAAAATCGAGCAGAATTTCTTCGAATAAATTCCTTAAAGAGGGAAAATATTTAAAAATTGCAGCGTCGGTAACTTGCAACTTGTTGCCTAAATTTCTCGCAGTAAATTCTTTTAACCCTTTTTCCTTAATTAACTCTATTGCAGCTTTTTTAATTATTTCCTTCGAAAGCTTACGCATTTGAAATAACAATGTTAATTAATAAATTCCCTGTAAAGCCTTATAAAATCTTCAACACCAAGTTGTTCCACCCTTTTTGTCGGAGGTATATTTGCCTTTTCAAGAACCTCCAAAGGGAGTTTCGTTTTTAACATTTTCCTTCTTTGCATGAAAAGTTTTTCCAAAAACCTTTTGTAGTCCTCTACGTTAAAAGAAGGTTGTACTTTTTTAGGTTTCATCGATATAACTGCAGAAACAACCTTTGGAGGAGGATAGAAAAACCTTGCCGGAACACTCATTAAATAGTCGGTATCAAAAAATGTGTTTAGAAGTATTCCTAACCATGAAGGCTTTTTATGTTTTAAAGTTAAACGCTCTACAACCTCTTTTTGCAGCATATAGACCGCCCTGTTGAGACAATCCTTTGACCTTACGGTGTTTAGCACAATAAAAGAACCCACGTTGTAGGGAAGATTTCCAATCAATTTAAGGTTCTTTCCAAAAGAACAGAAATCCACTTTTGTAGCATCTGTATTAATAAGTTCAAAATTGGGAAATTTTTTAAATTTCTCCCTCAAAAGTTTTGCCAGTTCTCCGTCTACTTCAATAGCTATCAGTTTTTCAGGTTCCCTTTTGAGTATTTCCTCGGTTAAAACTCCAGTTCCCGGCCCTATTTCAATCACCGTATCCTTAGGAGATATTTCGAGGGAGTTGACAATTTTCTCAATAACCCCTTTAGATTTTAAAAAATGTTGTCCCAAAAACTTCTTAGGTCTAACCATTTACCGGACCCCTTATGAAGGATTTCAAAGTAGTTATTTCAATTCCTATGTTAGGATTTAGCCAAATTATTACCATTCTGGAGGTGGGAAATGCTTCAAGAGCTCCATGTAACAAGAGGAATTATCGAAAACTTTTTCAGAGAACTTTTGGAATATACAAAAATTGATGTTGCCATTGTAGGGGCGGGACCTTCCGGTTTAGTGGCAGCTACCCTTTTAGCAGAAAACGGCAAAAAGGTTGCAATTTTTGAAAGAAAACTTGCTCCTGGCGGTGGTATATGGGGCGGAGGAATGTTATTTAACAAAGTTGTTGTTCAAAAAGAAGCGAAGCATATTCTAGAAAAATTTGAAATAAACTTTTCCCTCTACGGTGAGGATTACCTGATAGCCGATGCGGTCGAACTTGCCGCTACGCTTATTTCAAAAGCTACCAAAGCCGGTGTAAAAATTTTTAACGGCGTTCACGTTGAAGATGTCGTAATAAAAAATGGTCGTGTTAACGGGGTAGTTATCAACTGGACACCCATAGAAATGGTTCATCTTCATGTTGACCCTTTGGTTGTGGAAGCTGAATATGTTCTCGACGGTACCGGCCACGATGCAGCTATAGCAAAACTTGTAGCAAAAAGAACTAATTGTTGCGATGTAAAAGGTATGGGGGCCATGTGGGTTAATGAGGCAGAAAAACTTGTTGTAGAAAAATCAGGTGAAATATACCCAGGTCTTTACGTAATGGGAATGTCTACGGCAGAAGTTTATGGTCTTCCCAGAATGGGCCCTATATTTGGTGGAATGTTCCTTAGCGGGGAAAAAGTTGCCAAAGCTATACTTTCAACGTAAACCTTTAAGGAGAATTAGTAATTATTGGTTTATAGAAAGATAGGGGGCTAAAACCCGTATCTATAAAGGGTATAAACCCCCTCGAAGCCCCATACCTTAGTGCAAGGTAGTTCGTAAGTACCTTACCTGTTTGTTTTTGGTTTCCTTTACCCGTACTCCGTGAAATACCTGTTAGAGTGTAAACCAACCCGAAGCTCCGCATCAGAGATGCGGAGAAGTTCATAAAAACACTTAGTTCCTACAATTAGTTCTTTCAATGCATTTAAATCCAGGCCAAGAATTACTGTTATGGTTAGTAACCTTTCTCTTTTCAATAGTTGGGGGTATAACCGGAATAGGAATTGCAACTATTATTATTCCTATATTCTTACTGCTGGGAAGCCCTCTTCCTTTTGCTAAAGCTGTTGCTCTATGGATAAATGTTTGGATTATGCTTTTATCAGTTTACAAAAGATGGAATCAAATAAGATGGAATTTAGCAATTCCCTTGGTAATTACCTCGTTTATTTCTGCCCCTCTAGGGGCAAAAATTTCTTTTTTTATTCCCGAAAAGATTCAATTATTTTTACTTGCTACAGTTGTAATTTTATCCTCCCTTTTTATTCTCTTTTTAAAGCCTAAACCTTTATTTGAAGGAACTACCAAAAGTGCCTTTATACGTATAGGTTTACTTCTTGGAACCTTCGCAGGATTTTTGGGAGGAATGTTAGGAATTGGAGGTGGTATTTTAGTAAATCCAACCCTAATAATTTTAGGTTTCGATCCGTTAATGGTTACTTCGGTAAGTGCCGTTATGGTTTTGTTTTCTTCATTTTCTGGATGGTTGACCTATACTTTGGTCGGCTATTTTTCTTTAATATCTTCGATACCTTTCGCTATAGCAGCTGTAGGCGGCAGTTATATAGGCAACCATTTAGCGGTTAAAATTCCCCGTGAAATTACACGGAAAATTGTTGCTTTTTTCGCCTTAGCCGTAGGAATCATCACTTATATAAAAGCTTTTACCATGACAAGTTTTTAGCCTTTTTCATTTAAAAAAAGCTAAAAGTAACTTAGATTGATAGTTTTACCTATGAAGGAAAAAAAAGTCCAATTCAATACCATTGAGGAGGCCATTGAGGATATCCGTCAAGGAAAAATGGTAATAGTGGTTGATGATCCCGATAGGGAGAATGAAGGCGATCTTGTAATGGCTGCCGAAAAGGTGACACCAGAAGCAATAAATTTCATGGCCAAATATGGAAGGGGGCTTATTTGTCTATCTCTTACACCTGAAAGGTGCAGAGAATTGGGTTTAGAACCTATGGTAAAGGAAAATACCGATCCTAAGGGAACGGCCTTTTGTGTGTCTATAGATGCCCATCCCAAATATGGGACTACTACCGGGATTTCTGCCTACGATAGAGCTATAACAATAAAACTTGCTGTATCTCCCGAAGCAAAACCATCAGATTTTATAAAGCCGGGACATGTTTTTCCTTTAAAGGCAAGGCAAGGTGGTGTTTTAGAACGAGCCGGCCATACTGAAGCTAGTGTGGATTTAGCCAAGCTGGCCGGTCTCTATCCTGCTGGAGTGATTTGTGAAATTATGAAAGATGACGGAACTATGGCGCGTCTTCCCGACCTTATAGAATTTGCTAAAAGGCATAACTTAAAGATAATTACTATAGAGGATTTAATCAAATATCGTTTGCAAAAGGAAAGTATTGTTGAAAAAGTTTCTGAAGCCCATCTTCCCACTCCTTGGGGAACTTTCAAAATACATGTTTATAGAAATAAATTGGACGGTATCGAACATGCCGTTTTGACTATGGGTGAATGGAAACCGGATGAACCTGTTTTGGTGAGGGTTCATTCCGAATGTCTAACCGGAGATGTTTTTAAATCCCTAAAATGTGATTGTAGAAATCAACTTGAAAAGGCGTTGGAATTGATTGCTAAAGAGGGAAAAGGGATTCTCGTTTACATGCGCGGACACGAAGGTAGGGGCATTGGACTTGGTAATAAAATTAAAGCTTACGCTTTGCAGGAAAAAGGCTTAGATACGGTTGAAGCCAACTGCCATCTCGGTTTACCAGTAGATTTAAGAGATTACGGAGTGGGAGCCCAGATTTTAAGAGACTTGGGAGTAAGGAAAATTCGTTTATTAACTAACAATCCGAGAAAAATAGTAGCCTTAAAAGGCTACGGTTTAGAAATTGTGGAAAGAATACCTATCCAAATTCCTCCCAACAAGTTCAATCTAAATTATTTGAAAACCAAAAAGCAAAAGTTAGGCCATATAATCGACGAAGACCTCCTAAAGGGGAAAAATTAATAGCCTCCAAAAAGTTTTTTTCTTCCGTTATTGGTATCTTTTTTATACAGAAAATCACAGCAGGAAATCTCCAACTAAGAAGAGGAAAGGCAATTACCTGCAGGATTCAAAAGCTAAAGTTTCCAGAATGGTTAAAATGTCTTTTGGCTTCTTTAAAAAGAAATCGGGCTTAAAACCATTTAAGGGTTCGGTATAGCCCCATAAGGCGTAGGCGGCGTAGGCACCTGCTTTTTTTGCAGACAAAATATCATCGCTTCTATCTCCAATCATTAAGGTTTTTTTCGGTTCGATTTTCAATTGTCGATTTATATAGAGTAGATGCTCAGGTGAAGGTTTATGCTCTTTTGGTAAGTCTCTTCCTACTATCAACTCAAAAAAGTGATCCAATTTTGCTTCTTTTAAAACTCTTACAGCCCCTTCGCTTATTTTATTGGTGGCAACGGCCAGCTTGTAGTTAGCACTTTTTAAGGTTTCCAAAACCTCCAAGATTCCCTCGTATGGTTTACTTTCCTTAAAAAGGTATTTGGTTAGATAGTAGTGGCGAACCTTCTGAAGGGCTTCCTCCAAAACTTCGGAGGGTAGAAAAGGTTCTAAAAAACCGTAGGCTCCTCCTCCTATATATTTGCAAAAAACCTCAAATGGTGGCTGCTGGTAGCCAAAATCTTTTAAAGTCTCGCAAAAAGCCATATAAAGATCGGGAGCGGTATCTATTAACGTTCCATCAAGGTCAAAAACTACCAACTTACCCATTATTTAAATTTTTTCATGGAAAAATTTTTTAAACGATTAACCGACTGGGCACCTTACGGTGTTTTAGTATACGACAAAACTCTCAATGAGGTTATCTATATAAATAGAACCTTCAAAGATTGGAATCTATTGGAAACCTTATTTGTTAAAACCCTTCTCGAAAATCCGAAAAGGGAAGTGGATTACAAAGGAAAAACCTACAAGATCCATATATTTGACGAAAACAACAAAAGAGCTTTTATCCTTGAAGACATTACCCATTTGAAGACCTACCAAAGGGCTAAGAAGGATTTTGTAGCCAATGTATCTCATGAACTAAAAACTCCCATTTCGGTGATCAGCTCCATAGCTGAAACACTCTATATGGAAGAGCAGGATGCTTTTAAAAAACGCTTTTTGGAAAAAATCTTAAAAAGAACCCGTGAAATGGAGGCGCTGGTAGAGGATCTACTTATACTAGCAGCTCTTGAATCGAAAGAGGGCAAGGTCATTTGGGAAACTATAGATGTTTCTAAATTGGTTGAAGAAGTTTTTTCAAAGCTTCAGGAGTTTGCAGAGAAAAAAAATGTGAAACTTAAAAAGGAAATATTGGTTAAAAATTGTATCTGCGACTCGCACAAAATTGAAATACTTTTAAAAAACCTCGTTGAAAACGCTATTAAATACAACCGCGAGGGAGGAGAGGTAAAGGTCTCCGTGAAAAAACAAAATAGATGGATTATTTGGGAGGTATCCGATACCGGCATTGGTATTCCTAAAAAATACCTTCCTTTAATTTTTGAAAGGTTCTATAGGGTAGACAAATCAAGGTCTAGAGAGATTAGAGGAACCGGTTTAGGTCTTTCGATTGTCAAACATATAGCTCTTATTCACGGTGGAAAGGTTGAAGTTGAAAGTGAGGAAGGTAAAGGTAGTTGCTTTAAGGTTTACATACCTTTGAAAGATTAGCAATTACTTATTGACAAGTAATATCCCTTTGGGAAATAATTCCTAAATCTTTCCATAAGGAGGTGGTTAATGGACAGAGAGCAACTTTACAAGGAGTGCGAAAAAAAACTTTTGGAAGAAAAGGAGAAAATTATTAAGGCTTACGCCCAAAAGCAGGAGACCCAACAGAGAATAAGCGAAGAATACAAAGAACCTTCCGATATGGAAGACCTAAGTCTTATGACCTATACCGAAGAGGTTTTAGACAAACTTTCACAACGGGATATGTTTATCTTGAGGGAGATAGATTACTCTTTGGAAAAAATAAAAAACAATACCTACGGTATTTGCGAGGGATGTGGAATTGAAATTCCTGAAGAGCGCCTCTGCTCCATACCTTGGACCCGCTTCTGTGCAAAATGCGCGGAGGAATACGAACAGATGTACGGCACCTATATGGAATCCACCGGTTTTGAGAACTACTCAAATATAAAACTGGAGAGGGAAGATATTACCGAAGATTAACTTTTCCAGTTTCCTTTTTTTCAACCTCTTGCGGTTTTTCAGGATATTTAATTCTTTCGTGGTAATAAGAGAGTATAAGTTCCGTTAGAAGGTTTTCAATTTTTTCTAAATCCTCCTTTGAAAGGCCGGAATCTTTTAATTGTCCCTCCTGTAGGAGGTTAGATATGGCCCTTCTGACGGTTTTCTTTATATCTTCGGGAGAGGGATTTTTCAAAGCTCTAACCATTGCTTCTACAGTGTCTACTATCATCACAATAGCTGTTTCCTTGCTTTGAGGAATGGGTCCTTTGTATCGAAATTTCCCTTCAGAAGTATTCGGATTTTCCTCTAGAGCTTTCATATAGAAGAAACGAATCAGTTTTGTTCCTTGATGTTCGGGAATGAACTTAATAATTTCCTTCGGAAGTTTGTATTTATGAGCAAGTTTTAATCCTTCATCAACGTGGTTTTTTATGATTGCAGCACTTATTTCTGGCTTTAGACTGTCATGTGGATTTTCTCCATTTTGATTCTCAATAAAGTATTTGGGATTTATTAACTTCCCTATATCGTGGAACATTGCTCCTACCTTTGTAAGTAGGGGGTCGGCATCTAACTTTTTGGCTATACTTTCCGACAGAACCGATACCATTACCGAGTGGTGGTAGGTTCCCGGTGCTCTAATAAGCATCTCTTCCAGCAGAGGATTGGATAGGCTGGCAAAGTTTTCCAACTTTTCATCGCTGTACATATAGGGAAGAAGGTCTAAAAGTTTTTGCAAACCAAAGAGTAAAAATATCTGAACAATTACCGAAACGGGATATAAAAGAAGGTAAGCTTCCACTTTCGAAGGTTCGCTTACTAACGTGTATCCAACCAAAAGGAGGGTAAATATTGCGTTTCCCACCGTTAGGGCAAAAATTTCGTAAACCGTTTTTCGGTATCGGCGGTATATATCGGCCGATACTAGGTTTGCTAAGGTAAAACCTACTGTGATGAAAAGGTTTTTGGAGGATAAAAGTACCGCATAGGTGGTGAAAAGAAGGATTCCTTTAATGGATTGCTTTCTTAAAAAGCTCCCTGCAAGGATACCAACTATCGAACCTACCAAAATAAGGTAGTATCCCTCTCCAACACCCAACAATATAGCTTTTTCCAAATATTTGATTACCGAAGTTGAAAATAGAAGAAGTAAAAAGACCAAATTAAGGGTTATATAAATTTCATCTTCAAAGAGGATTTTAAAGTTGCAAAGGCGGTAAAACCCGTATAGGAAAAACCAATTAAACAGAAACCCACCTATATAGAAAAAGGCGTTATTTTTGGGAAAACCTAAGAGAAAGGATAAAAATAGGGCGTATAAGGTTATAGAAAGGTAGGCTATTAGTTGTTTCCTATCCAGTTTTAACATTTTCACCTGTCGCATCGGCAGCTTCGTTTTTTTCCTCAAAGCGCTCGTAAGCCTGAATAATTTTCTGCACAATCGGATGTCTTACAACATCTTCTTTTTTAAATTCCACAAAGGCTATGCCGTCTATTCCTTTTAAAACCCTAAAGGCATCGAGCAAACCCGATTCCCTCTTTCTGGGAAGGTCTATTTGGGTCACATCACCGGTAATTACCGCTTTCGAACCAAAACCTATACGGGTTAAGAACATTTTCATCTGTTCGCGGGTGGTGTTTTGAGCTTCATCGAGAATAATAAAGGCATCGTTTAGAGTTCTACCTCTCATAAAGGCCAAGGGGGCTATTTCTATAACGCCTTTTTCAAGGAGATAGTTTGCTTTATCGAAATCAACCATATCGTAGAGTGCATCGTAAAGAGGTGTAAGGTAAGGGTGAACTTTTTCCGCTATACCGCCGGGTAGAAATCCGAGTTTTTCCCCCGCTTCTACCGCCGGACGGGTTAGAATAATTTTGGAAATTTTGTTTTCTTTTAGATACTTTAAAGCCATTGCCATAGCTAGGTAGGTTTTTCCCGTTCCGGCGGGACCTATTCCGAATACTATGTCGTTTTCCTTAATCGCTTTTATATAAGCCTTTTGCGATGGGGTTTTAGGAACGATAGCTTTCTTTCGGTGGGTTATTAAAATTACCTCTTCACCTTCTCGGGTTTCTTCCTCCTTAACTTCCCTTTTTGGGGATCCTAGGTTCTCTTCTAACTCTAAAAGGTATTTTTTTGCCTCTTCCCTTACCTGGGTTGTGTTTAAATGCCTTTGAGGTATTTCTTTGAGCATTTTCCTTATGAAGGAGGTAAGTTTTTTTACCTTTTCAGGGTCGCCTTTTACTATCACCTCCGTTCCGCGGGCTATTACCTTTACTCCAAAAAGGTCGGCAAAAAATTTGAGATTTTCATCTGCGCGTCCTACAATTGCAAAAAACCGCTCATCAAAACTCCCCAAATCTATTCTTTCCTCTACCATTTAACCTCCTTTCTCTATATCAACCTTAATATTTGATTTCCACAAAATTTTTTCAATATAAGGAAAACTACTTTTCTTTGATTGAATAGAACCTTTTAACGAATGGCCAAACTGGAAGGAGAAAGGGTTGTTATAGCATTCGGTTGCAACTTGGGCAACTGCCAAAAGCAAATAGCAGCCGCATTAGAGGAGTGTTCAAAGAAAATAAACATCATCAAAGTTTCAAAAATTCACATATCAAAACCTTACGGGGTAAAAAATCAGCCTTCCTTCCATAATGGGGTTTTTATCGGTTTTACAAAGCTTCCACCTTTGGAGCTTCTAAAGTTCTTAAAAAACGTTGAAAGGAAGGTGGGAAGAAAACCTCGCTGTAGGTGGTGCGCAAGGGAAATAGACCTCGATATAGTTTATTACGGAAATTTAAAGCTCCGTTTGAAGGAACTGGTAATACCCCATCCCGACCGATTGAACAGAGAATTTGTTTTAAAACCGCTCGTGGAAATAGAACCTTACTTTTTAGATCCCGAAGTGGGAAAACCTGTAAACCAACTTTTAAGGTTTTTGAAGGTAAAAGGCACTTTTGGAGGTGGTAGAAAAATCTTTCAAATTTAAACTTTGAAAGTTATGTCCTACACCGCTCCCCTTGAGGTTCAATGGAACTTTGCGGAGAAACTCTATAGGGAATTTATTAATGGAAATACTAACCTGGAGGAGTTTTTAAAAAGGGTTGAAACCCCGACTCTCGTAATGGTTCGGAAAAAACTTGAGGACCGCTACGGGGAGATAAAAAAACACTTTGACCTTTTTGAGGTCTACTATGCGGTAAAGGCCAACGATGATAGGGAGGTAATAAAGACCTTCGCCGATTTGGGGAGCGGTTTTGAAATAGCTTCCTCCAAAGAGCTAGAAAAGGTTCTATCTTTCGATGTTTCGCCCGAAAGAATAATTTCAAGCAATCCGGTAAAGCCACTTCCCTTTATTGAACATTGTTTAAAAGAAGGTATAGACCGCTTCGCGGTGGATAGCTTTGCGGAAATAGACAAGATAGCAAGGTTCAAAAAGAGGGCCCGTGTTTACGTAAGGCTGGCGGTTCCCAATGTAGGCAGCGATTGGCCCCTTTCGAGAAAATTCGGTGCCGATACCGACACGGCGGTGGAGATTTTGGAATATGCCAATCGTAAAGGTCTCGTTCCCTACGGGATTACCTTTCACGTCGGTTCGCAGTGCAACAACCTCCAAAATTGGTTTGTAGCCATAAAAAAGGCCAAGGAGGTATGGGAAAAGGCCCGTTTGAAAGGTATAAAACTCCAAATGCTTAACGCCGGAGGTGGTATTCCGGCCCGCTATACCCGTGAGAGCCTATCGCCAAAAGAGATAGCAACCTACCTTAAAGGGCTGCTTAAAAAGTATTTCGCCATAAGAACTTTGGAACTCCAGATAGAACCGGGAAGGGGACTGGTTGGCGAAGCGGGAGTTCTGGTGGTAGAGGTAATAGGAAAAGCGGAGCGCTTTGGCGAAAGGTGGCTATATATAAATTCCGGTGTCTTCCACGGCCTTGCGGAAGCCTTGGGCGGCATCCGCTATTCCTTTTACACCACCCGAAAGGGGAATTTATCCTTTTACACAATCGGAGGAATTTCCTGCGACGGTATGGATGTGGTTGCCGAAAAGGTGGCCCTTCCTGAAAACTTAGAAATAGGAGACCGTATCTATATCCTAACGGCAGGTGCCTACACTACAGTTTACGCCTCACATTTTAACGGATTTCCACCTCCTAAAGTGTTGGT
>Ga0256833_1001237_pt1 | contig 19055 bp, 18 predicted proteins | sample 356284metaG_FD_190535 | JGI IMG/M metagenome (GOLD analysis project Ga0256833, IMG submission 190535) | Hydrothermal vent microbial communities from Mid Atlantic Ridge, Atlantic Ocean - 356-284 | ecosystem: Environmental > Aquatic > Marine > Hydrothermal vents | place: Atlantic Ocean: Mid... | reverse complement strand
TTTCTTTAAGATTGGGACATTTGTGGGGCTCATGCCACCTCAGCCCGCAGAGAAGACAGGGTTTAAAAGGCCCAAGGAGAAGAAAATCCCGAAAAGTGAAAAGGCCATCTGGCTGGTAGCTCTCGGCCAAGAAGAGTTCAAAGACTTCTCCCCAGGGAAGAAGAATGACATCGGGGTAGATTTTTTTGATCTCGTTGGCTTCTTTGGGGGAGAGATAGACCTTGCCCGGTCGAAAAGGGACTTTTTTACCCCTGGGAGCTAAAGAAAAGGGAAGAGGGATTCCTTTAATCCAGATCTTCTTAAGGTTTCCCAGAATTTCGTTTAAAAGAAAGATTTTTTTCTCTGAAAGGAGGACCCGGTTTTCTCGCACTTCAAAGTAGCTTTTGAGGCGACTTTTGACCCGCCTTTCAAACTCTTTTTGATTTTCCGTGGAAAACGCCTCAATTATTTGTGGAAAAAAGTAGATCTCAAGTTCCATGTCTTTTTAAATTCGACCGCTTAGAGGAAAAGTTTAAGCCTCGGCAAAGGCCTTCCAGAGAAATCCCAGGACTCCCAGGGTAATGGCAGCATCAGCCAGGTTGAAGGCAGGCCAGTGGTAAGGCCCCAGGTGGAAGTCCAGAAAGTCAAAGACCCTCCCATAGAGGAGACGATCAATCAGATTTCCGAGAGCGCCGCCGGCAATGAGCCCGGAGAAAAATTGAGAGATTCTCTTCTGGCGGCGGGAATACCAGAACAGCCCCCCCGCTGCCAGAAGATTGGCTACCACGACAAAATAACGGAGCCTCGAGCCATCTTCGGCAAAAAGACCAAAGGCCACTCCCGGGTTCCAGAGATAAATAAGATTAAAAAACCCCGGGATGATTTCCCTTATCTCTGCCGGGGAAAGATATCCCCTCAGCAGAATTTTGCTGAGCTGGTCAAGCCCCAGGACCGTTGCCAGAGTCAAAAGGAAAACGGGATTGCCGAAACCTTTTATCCTCCTTTTAGCACCTGATAACATCTCTCACAGATCTCAGGATAATCTTCTTTTGTTCCCACGGTAGGGCTCCATTTCCAGCAGCGTTCGCACTTCTTCCCCGGAGCTCTCCGCACCAGAACCTCAAAGCCCGGAATTTCTTCGCTCTTGAAAAAGACCTCTCCTTCTTCAGGCGAAATCTGCCCTTCAACCTTAAGGTCTGAAACGATGGCTAGATAGGTAAGGAGCCCCTGGTTTTCTCTGAGAAAGCTTTGAAGTTCTTCGTCCCTGGTAGAAAGGACCAGGGCCGCTTCCAGCGAATTTCCGATGATTTTGGCCTCCTGACGTGCAATTTCCAGGGCCTTTGTTATTTCTGAACGCAGCTCAAAGAGCCTTTCCCATTTTTGCTGGAAAGCTTCTTCCACCTCCGGCAGGGGTGGTTTCGGAAAATCCATCAGGTGAACACTTTCGGCCTTCCCTTCCCCCGGCAAATAATGCCAGATTTCTTCCGCGGTAAAGGAAAGGATAGGTGCCATGAGAAGAGTCAGGGAATAAAGGGCGTGGTAAAGCACCGTCTGGGCGGCTCGACGGGCGAAAGATTCCGGCCTTTCGCAATAAAGGGTGTCACGGCTGACATCTATAAAGATGGCTGAGAGATCCACGGCACAAAATTGGTGAATTCCATGGGTTACCAGGTGGAAATCGTAGTTTTCATAGGCCTTAAGGCAGCGGGATATGAGCTGTGAGAGACGAAAGAGGAGATAGCGCTCAAATTCCGGCAAATCTTCAACCGGGATCAGGTCTTCTTCCGGGCTGAAATCGTAGAGATTCCCCAGCATGAAGCGACAGGTATTGCGGATCTTGCGATACGCCTCCGTAAGGCGCGAAAGAATTTCATCAGAGAGGCGAATGTCATCCCGGTAATCCTCTGCCGCCACCCAGAGGCGTAAAATTTCGGCTCCATAGCGTTTGATAATCTTTTCAGGAGGGATCACGTTACCAAGGGATTTGGACATTTTGCGACCTTTGCCATCCACCACGAAACCGTGGGTGAGGACGGCTTCGTAAGGAGCACGCCCCCTGGTGCCCACCGCACACAGCAGAGAGCTTTGAAACCAGCCCCGATGTTGATCAGAGCCTTCCAGATAAAGTTCGGCAGGAAATTTTAACTCCGAACGCCTTTCAAGCACCGCCGCAAAAGAGACTCCGGAATCAAACCAGACATCCAGGATATCTTCTTCCTTGCGGAAGTTCTGCCCCCCGCAACGAGGGCAGGTGGTCCCTTCTGGCAGGAGTTCTGAAACCTCCCTTTCGAACCAGATATCAGCCCCGTGTTTCTCAAAAAGCTCAAGCACCTTTTCGTAAAGGCGCCCTTCTTTAAGGATTTCTCCGCAATCCTGACAGGTAAAGACGGTAATGGGAACCCCCCAGGCTCGCTGGCGGGAAAGGCACCAATCCGGACGTCTTTCTACCATGCCTCGGATGCGGTCTTTTCCCCAGCGAGGGATCCAGCGGACTTTATCGATCCATTCCAGGGCCTTCTTGCGCAAGTCGTGGGCCTCCATGGAGATAAACCACTGCTCTGTGGCCCTAAAGATGACGGGTTTTTTACACCGCCAGCAATGGGGATAGCTGTGTTCGATTTCAGAAACGAAAAGTAAACGCCCCTTTTCTTTGAGAAGAGAGATGATTTTGGGGTTGGCCTTATAGATATTTTCTCCCCCTATTTCGGGAAGGTCTTTTTCAAAACGGCCTTCGGCATCCACCGGGGAATACACCTCAAGCCCATAACGCAGGCCGGTCTCGTAGTCCTCCTCACCGTGGCCTGGAGCAATATGCACACAACCTGTTCCGGCCTCAAGGGTCACGTAATCGGCCAGGACGATTAAGGAATCGCGCTTGAGGAAGGGATGTGCCGCGTGTTTGCCTTCAAGCTCCGGGCCTTTAAGGCGGCAGAGAATGGACGGAACCTTCTCAAGCCCCAGCTCAGCCACAAGAGAAGAAAGACGACCTTCAGCCAGGAGAAAGGCCTCCCCTTCAAGTTCTACCACCACGTAATCAAAATCCGGGTGAAGGGCTACGGCCAGGTTGGCCGGCAGGGTCCAGGGCGTGGTGGTCCAGATCAGGATGGAGACCGGATATTTCCGGGCTTCTTCAGGGAGCACCGCCAGGGCATCTTCCTTGAGGGGGAATTTTACGTAAATGGAGGGGGAACGATGCTTTTCGTATTCCACCTCGGCTTCAGCCAGGGCCGTTACGCAATGAATACACCAGTAGACAGGTTTTTTGCGCCGGTAAACATCGCCCTTGCTCAAAAAGCGCACAAATTCCCGGGCAATAGTGGCCTCGTAATCATAGCTCATGGTCAGGTAGGGATGCTCCCAGTCTCCGATTACCCCTAAGCGTTTAAACTCTTCTCGCTGAATTTCTATCCAGCATTTGGCATATTCGCGACAGTGTTTTCGGACGGTAAGCTTTGGAAGTTCGCCCCGTTTGACCTTAAGCTCCTTTTCCACGTTGAGCTCGATGGGTAATCCGTGACAATCCCAGCCAGGCACGTAAGGACAGTTGTAACCAGCCATGCGGCGGCTTTTGATAATGAAATCCTTAAGGACCTTATTGAGGGCGGTCCCCATGTGGATATGGCCGTTGGCATAAGGGGGGCCATCATGGAGGATAAATAAAGGAGCATTTTGGCGATATACCAGCATTTTCTGGTAAAGATCAATTTCTTCCCAGTATTTCAGGAATTCCGGCTCCCTTTTGGCCAGATTAGCCTTCATGGGAAATGCCGTTTGAGGAAGATTTAGGGTTTCCTTCCAGTCCGCCTTCTCCGCCATGGCTCACCTCTTGAGAGAAAGTTTTCTACGCAAGGAATACTAGAAGCCTTAAGCCCGGGTGGCAAGTTCAGAAAGCCATTTTGAAAGGTATTGGGCCAGTTGTTCTCGGTTAATTGGCTTGGTGATGAATCCGTCAAAGCCGGCTTGCTGGGCCTCAAGTTCTATTTCTTCCACCACGTGGGCCGTAAGGGCAAGGATGGGCCGGGAAAAGCCTTCTTTTCTCAATCTGCGGGCTACTTCCAGGCCATCGATTCCCGGCATGCGGATGTCCAGAAGAAGGAGATCAAAATGATTTTGACGGGCCAGTTTGAGGGCCTCGTAACCATCGCCGACTACCGTAACTTCAAGCCCCAGTTTTTCAAGTATCTTGCGAAAATAGAACTGATTGACGGGATTGTCTTCTGCCAGAAGCACCCTGCCGGAGAGCCTTTCAGGGGCAGGGGCTCTTTCTTTTACCGGAAGTCTCCAGACCTTAAGGGGAAGCTCCAGCACGAAGGTGCTGCCCCTTCCAGGGCCCTGGCTTTCGGCCCAGAGCTTCCCTCCCAGGAGCCTGGCAAGTCTTTTTGAGATGGCAAGCCCCAGACCCGTGCCAGAATAAAATTTTTCAAGCTCTTCTTCAAGCCGTTCGAAAGGCAGGAAGATCTTTTCTAAATTTTCCGGGGTGATACCACGGCCGGTGTCTTTAACCAGGATCTTACAGGAAAAAAATTTTTCTCCCTTCTGGCGCAGACGGGCCTCAAGAGAGATTTTCCCCTTTTCCGTAAATTTGACGGCATTACTCAAAAGATTGATGACAATCTGTTTGATCTTGGCCTGATCTCCCAGAAAGAGCGGGAGTCCCTCAGGGACTTTTAATTCCCAGGAAAGTTCTTTTCTTTCCATTTCAGGCACAAAGAGTCTTAAACATTCCTCAAGCAGGTTTTTGAGCTCAAAGACCTCTTCTTTCAGAGAGACGGCCCCTTCCTCCAGCCTGGCAAAATCAAGGGTTTCGTTCAAAAGTTCCTGAAGATTTTCAAGCGATTTCTCAAGGTAGAAAAGATGCTTTCTTTGTTCGGTATCAAGTGGGGTGTCTTTAAGGAGATCTACCATCCCTAAGGCAGCGGTGATAGGGGTGCGTATTTCGTGAGAAACATTGGCCAAAAATCTGGTCTTGGCCTGGCTGGCGGCTTCCGCCCGCTGAGCCTCAATCCGCCACTGATCAAGCGTATTTTGTAAGGCGTGCTGCGAAGCGTTGATCCGCTCTACCAGTTCGTTGAAGGCTCCTACCAAATTCTGAATTTCCTCCGGGGCCAAAAGCCTGGGAAAAGGTGAAAGGCCCCCTTCCTGAGATTCTTTGAGCCTTTTAATATGAGTGGCAAGATCCAGAATCGGCATGGTCACAAAGTGGTAATAAAGATAAAGGATGCCGCAAAGAAGGCTTGAGAGCAAAAAGCCGATGAGCAAAAAGTTGAAAAGGGCTTTCTGGATAATTTTTTGGTGAAGGCTATCATCTACGGCCACTTCCAGGTAACCAATGGTTTCCTGACCATCCTTCAGAGGAAAACGTATGATTTTCCCCGTAAGGTGTCCCTTCTCCACTGTAAGGATCTTTCTTTTGGGAAAAGACTTTTTCCCCAAAAGGAGATCAAATTGCCTGATGTCTTCAAAGATGGCAGGTTCCTGCCAGCTAACTCTGACTCCGTTTATAAAGCCAAATTGAAGGAGATCATCCAGGATACGAGAAATTTCCTTCTGGACTTTAAGTTTCAAATGGGGCTTTAGCACTTCAGCGGTATGTTTGATAAGGAGACGAAGAGTTTCTTCCCTTTCCCGCAAAAGTTCCTGTTTCAACATGTAAGTGCCCCATAAGGTAGCGCCGAAGGAAATAAGTAAGGAGAAGGCAATAGCGATCAGAAAGAGGACTTTGATCTGAAAAAGACGGAATTTCTTCGGAAAGATCATCTTTCAGGCGCAATAAAACAGAATTTTTCTGTTACTTCCGGTGGAAAGTTTAAATTCAATTTTTGCCAGACTTTTTGGTTAACGACAATGGAGGCCTTTCGACGGTTGAGGTCTAAAGACATGGCCAGCCCGAGTTCCAGAAATTCTGGAAGATGGGAAATGGTAAGAATTTTTTTGGCGGTGGCAGATTTAAGGATTTCTTTCAATTTGGGCACCGGGCCAGCTATATAAAAAATATCAAAATTCTCTTCTGAGAGGAGTTTGAGGGCTTCATCAGGAGTTTGAACAAAAAAAGCCTCAAATTCTCGATTTTTCCTGAAAAAATCCCTTACCGCTTCGTTTACGATATTTTGATCCTGGAAGGCCGTTTTGCTTCGGGGCGTAAGAACCAGGATCTTTACAGGAAGATGTTCGCGGTAGTTCTTCTCCAATCTTACGAGACGGGAGAGAAGGGCCAGGGTGAGGCGGGCCTTTTCGGATTCAATGGTAACCAGAGTGCGGGCCAGAAGGAGTGAAGTTAAGCAAAGTAAAAATAAAATACTTCCTGCAAGGACCCTTCTGGCCACCTTTTGCCCCTAAAACCGAACCCGAAGCCCAATTTCAAGATAACGACCGTTTTCCTGGTAATCGTCTTTAACCCCTCCCAGAGATGAAGGATAACGAATATCGTCTTCAAAAAGATTGGTTATTCCCAGCCAGGTGCTGATTCTGGGGGTGATCTCGTAGATGAGCTTCAGATTGACATTGGTGTAGCCATGAAGTTTGCCTCGCGGATCAGGGATAAAGATATCGGTTCCGCGAAGGGGGTTGAATTTTTCTCGCCAGCGGGGACCCACATAATTCCATCCCAGGTTGATTTCAAGAGGTATTCCGCCGAAGGTGTAAGAGATGATACCCCCTGCCAGCAGGTTTGCCACGTAGGGGCGGGGCTCGTCGTATTCGTTTTCTCCCCACTGATAACTTCCGTAAAGATAAATATCCCAGTGGATACCCCGGTAATGGTAAGAGATTTCCCCCCCAAAAACGTCTTCGTCTCCTCCCTGTTGATAGATCCAGCCTCCGATACCCACGGGATTACGTCTGCCGAGCACATCTTTAAGCCACATTCTAAAAAAACTCAGACTCAGACGATGTCGGGGACGGGGTTTCCAGATAAAGGCTGCCTCTACGGAATCAAGTTTTTCCGGGTCAAGATCGGGATTCCCACCCACGAGGGGATAATGGTTATCGTAGAGGGCATCAAGATCTGGAATACGAAATCCGTGACCATAAATGATTTTGGAGACTAATCTGGGGCTGAAGCGGTGGATCCAGACCAGCCGCGGGCTTAGCTGGCCATGAAAGCCGTTGTATTTATCATAGCGGAGGCCAAGATTGAGTTCATCTTGAGGGGTAATTTCCCATTCGTCCTGAAAATAGACTGCCCACATCCTTTCAGTTTTAGGGGGCCAGGGATCGTGCTGCCTTTCCAGAGCGGGGAGAGGCCTGAAATCCGGGAGCGAACGGTTGGCCAAGAGCTGGGCTGAACGAATAGAATTTTCGAGAAACTCTATTCCCAAACGAAAAAAGTGTTCTCCCTGGTCTCTTTCCATTCTGAAACCATAGACCAGTTCCCGGAGGCGGCCTTTTTCACTGGCAATTGTCGGGGCGTCATAGGGATCAGGGTGGCGCCGGAGAAACCTTTTTACCGGTGGAATTTCTTGCGACGCTGGGTGGAAGACGTAAAAAGTGCCATAATCTAGAATGTTCTGACGCCAGTTAAAATAGAAATGTCCCTTGGTGCGGGAAGACAATTTGAGATCATAGGTAATTTGCCCGCCGGTTTGTTTGTAACTGTTTTCTGGGTCGCTCGTGCGGGCCAGGCGATCTGAAACTTCATAATAATGAGAAAGCGAGATATAGAAACGAAAAAGTTTCAGTCCTAGATCCTTCCACCGAAGGCGAAATTCCTGCCAGTTGGTGTCGTGGTGGGTATCAACGGTGCCGGGGATACCGGCGGCATCTTTTACGTGAAAATGGTCTCCATTAGTAGTGCTGGCCCCAAGGCTGAACTGAAAATCCCAGTCATCTTTTAAAAAACCTCCGGAGACAAAGCCACGGCTGGTGTCAAAGTGTCCGAAAGCTCCTCCCATCTCTCCGCTATTTTCCCAGCGTCTGGGCACCAGATTTATGACCCCGCCTACGGCGTAAGAACCATAGACCGCCGAGGAAGGCCCACGAGAAATTTCAATCCGTTCCAGAATGTCAACAGGAAGCGCTCCTACAAAACTTAGGGCTCTTCTTAGGAGGAGATGGTTTAGGGGCTGTCCATCCCAAAGGATTAGTACCCGGCGGTCGGAATAGTTGCCCCGGATGATGAGGTGATAAGTTCCGTTGTTTTCGCGGATGACTTCAAGCCCCGGGACAAAGCGCAGCAGTTCAGCGATGGTGGTGGCCCCGGTGCGCTCAATCATCTGGCGATCAAAGATGGTAAAAGAGGAAGGAATATAGTCTATATTGAGGCCACTAAAGGTGGCAATCTCCGTGGCCCGGGTAAGAAAGCTTTCTAAGGAACCTTCCTTTTCAAAACCATGCCCCAAAACAGAATCCGGCTTCCCCAAAAGGAGGAAGAATCCCAGCAGAAGCAGTATCCTCAAGGAAAGCTCCTAACCAAGCTTTGTTAAGGCCTCACTTATCCGTAAAACCCCCTTTTCAATCTCCTCATCGGCATTGGCAAAAGAAATCCTGAGGCAGTTATCGTCTCCAAAGGCTATCCCTGGCACGGTGGCCACCCGGGCCTCTTCCAGCAGATAATCACACATGCCAAGGGAATTTTCGACTACATTACCCGCAGGCGTTCTTTTTCCGTAATAGGCCGAAAAATCCACGAAGGCGTAGAAAGTTCCCTGCGGTTTAGGAAGCTCAAGGCCGGGTATTTTAAGGATCTTTTCATACAATAATTCGGCTCGCCGCTTGAAGACCTCTCGCATTTCAGCGACACAATCTTGGGGGCCTTTGAGAGCCTCAAGGGCCGCCACCTGGGCGATGGAATTAGCATTTGAAGTGCTTTGCCCCTGAAGGCGGGAGACGGCGGCAATGATCTCTTTGGGCCCTACCGCCCAGCCGATACGCCAGCCTGTCATGGCGTAAGTCTTGGAAACCCCGTTTACCATAACCGTCTGTTCTTTTAGATCCGGGGCCACGGTAAGGATATTTTCAGGCCCCCTGCCATCAAAACGGAGTTTGTCGTAAATATCATCAGAAATGATAAAAAGGCTCTTTTTGCGGCAGATTTCAGCAAGCCCTTTTAGGAAATCCCGGCTATAAATCTGCCCCGTGGGGTTTGAGGGGCTGTTAAGGATAATCCCTTTGGTGCGCGGCGAGAGGGCCTTCTCTACCTCTTCAAGAGGGGGTTCAAAATGATTTTCTTTGCTGGAAGGGATGATGACCGGTTTGGCCCCGGTAAGCTCTATCATGGGAGGATAAGATACCCAGTATGGGGCCAGAATGAACACCTCGTCTCCGGCCTCAAAAAGGGCCTGAGCCAGATTAAAAAGGGCCTGCTTGGCCCCGCAACTTATCACCACCTCTTCAGGTGTGTATGTGAGTCCGTAGTCATTTTTGATCTGAGCGGCCACTGCTTCTCTAAGCTCCGGGATGCCGGCCACCGGGGTGTAACGGGTAAAACCCTTGCGGATAGCCCTGATCCCGGCTTCCTTAATATGTTCCGGGGTATCGAAATCGGGCTCCCCGGCAGAAAGGTTAATAATATCTATTCCTTTGGCCTTTAAGGCTTTGGCCTTGGCATTGATGGCCAGGGTGGCGGAAGGTTTAAGTTGCCTCACTCTGGTTGCCAGTTTTTCCTTCACGGCCGGGCCTCCTTTTTTCGTAAATTACTTTCTTGAGAAAAAGTCCCTGGGGAGGAGCCGGAGGTGGAGCCAGGCTCCGATCTTTGGCTTCAAAAATCCGGGCCAGTTCTTCCGGGCTCAGCCGACCCAACCCCACTTCCACCAGAGCCCCCACAATGTTTCTTACCATATAGCGCAAAAAACCCCGAGCAGAAATCTCAAACCGAATCATGCTGGCAATTCCGACCGCACGTTTCAATTCGGCCCGGAAGACGGTCCGCACCGTGGTCTTGATGTCACTTCCCACCTTGCGAAAGCTGGCAAAATCTTTCTGCCCCACAAAAAGAGGCAGACAGGCCTTCATGGCCTCAAGATCAAGCTTTTGGGGAACCCACCAGGAATAAAGCCGCCAGATGGGATTGCGAACAGGGTGATTGTAAATCTGATAAAAGTAGGTCTTGTAACGGGCATCATACTGGGCGTTAAATTTGATGGGGACTTCTTCAATCTTTACGATGGCTATGTCTTTGGGAAGAAGGGCATTTAAAGCCCGGTGAAGGTCTGGAAGGGCCATTTTGCTGGTGGTCAAAAAATTGGCCACCTGGCCCAGGGCGTGAACGCCGGCATCAGTCCTGCCGGCAGCCCGAAGCTTAACCCGGTGCCCTACTAGGCGAGCAATGGTTTCTTCAAGCACCCCTTGAATGGTGGGGCCGACTTTCTGACGTTGCCAACCAAGATAGTTGGTTCCGTCATAAGCAATGGTGAGCTTGAGATTTCGCATGGTCTAAGGGAAAAGGGCCCTTCTCTCAAGGGCTGTTTCTTCCGGAAGACCGTACATGAGATTCAGATTCTGCACAGCTTGACCACTGGCCCCTTTAACAAGGTTATCAATCGCTGAGATGATAATAAGTCGTTCGGTGCGAGGATCAAACTTGAGCCCGATGAGGCAAAGATTGGTTCCTCTCACGTGGGCCGTCCGGGGGAATTCTCCCTCAGGGAGGACCTTCACAAAGGGCTTTTGGGCGTAGAAGTCTTTGAGGGCCTCACGGAAGGGCCTTTCTTCACTTATCAGGGGCGTGGCATAAATGGTGGCCAAAATCCCCCGGCTCATGGGGATCAGGTGGGTGGTAAAGTTGAGTCGGAGGAGCTTGCCTGCGGCCTTTGAAAGTTCCTGTTCAATCTCGGGGGTATGGCGATGAATGGCCACATTGTAAGCGCAAAAGTCTTCGTTTACCTCACAGAAAATAAGGCGCAATTTTGCACTTCGTCCTGCCCCTGAAACTCCACTTTTGGCGTCAATGATGAGCCCCTCAGGGCTTACAAGCCCCTCTCTTAGGAGTGGTATTAAAGGAAGAAGACTTGCGGTAGGGTAACATCCGGGGTTGGCTACAAGGCGCGCCTTTGCTATCCGGGAAGCATATATTTCGCTTAAGCCGTAAACTGCCTCTGAGAGAAGCTCGGGGGCGGGGTGTTTTGTCTGGTACCATTTTTCGTAAATTTTTCTATCTTCGAGCCGAAAATCTGCCGAAAGATCAATAACACGAAGCCCTCTTTCCAAAAGAGTTCTGGCCGTTTCTGCCGCAGCCCCGTGAGGCACACACAAAAAGGCTAGCTCAGCCTTAGAGGCAATCTTTTCAGGATCGGGCCCTTCAAAGACCAGGTCTCCGTAGTGGCATTCAAAGGGAAAAATATCAGAAAGTTTCTTTCCTTCTTCTTTGCGGGAAGTAACACAGGTTACTTCGGCTTCCGGATGTCGAGAGAGGATCCTTAAAAGTTCAAGGCCGGTATAACCTGTGGCTCCAACGATGGCGATCTTGGGCATGATTTAAAAAAGTAAGAAGGGGGATAACCCCCTTCTTTTTTAACGCTTGGAGTATTGCTGACCGCGCCTTGCCCCCCGCAGACCGTATTTCTTTCTTTCTTTTACCCGGGCGTCGCGGGTAAGAAAACCGGCTTTTTTAAGAGAAGGCCGCAATTCTTCGTTGTAAATTACAAGAGCTCTGGCTATTCCGTGCCTGATGGCTTCGGCCTGGGCCGATTTGCCGCCGCCTTTTACGGTGCATATCAGGTCAAATTTGCCCAGAGTGCCGGTAACATTAAAGGGCTGCTCTACCACGTGACGGGCCACGATGTTGTCAGCAAAATATTCTTCAAAGTCGCGGTCATTTACCCGGAACTTTCCACTTCCGGGCATGATCCACACACGGGCTATGGCAGTCTTGCGTTTTCCCGTAGCGTAAAACCTGTTTTTACTTTCGGCCATCTTCTCACCCTCTTTAGATATCTAATGGTTTGGGATTTTGAGCCTGATGGGGATGGGTTTCACCACGATAAATCTTAAGCTTTTTAAGCATTTTGCGCCCCAGGCGATTTTTGGGGAGCATGCGTTTCACAGCCAGCCTCAGAACCTCTTCGGGTTTGGTCTCAAGCATTTTCCGGGCCGGGGTAAGCTTAAGCCCGCCCATGTAGCCGGAATGACGCCAGTAAATCTTTTTGTCAAGTTTTTTGCCGGTGAGGCGGATTTTATCGGCATTTATGACCACGATAAAATCACCCACATCTACATGAGGGGTGAAATCCGGGCGATGTTTGCCCCTAAGCCTCTGGGCAATGAAGCTTGCCAACCGCCCCAGGACTTTTCCCTTGGCATCAATCACATACCAGTTGCGTTTGACTTCTTCTTTTTTGAGCATGGGGGTTTGTGGGGTAAAAATTGCCATCTTTTCTCCCTCCGCTTGATCGGCTCCGTTTCTTTAAAAGACTACCCCTTTCTTGTCAAGAAGGTGATCCCAAATTTAAACCCAAAGGGATGAATTGGCAATCATTCACCGATTTTAGGAATCGTTCCCCTTTTGAGGGCATCTCGGTAGGTGTCCAAAAAGAGAAAATAGCTTCCAAAAAAATAGGCCAGGTTTAATAAAGAAGCCTTGAGCAATAGGGTCTTTTCAAAAGCTTTTACAAGCAGCACCTTTCGCATGCCCTCAAATATATAAGAGGAAGGGACCCAGGCTGCTATTTTCTGAAGCATTTCGGGAAGGACGTCAACGGGATAAAACACTGCAGAAACAGGGAGAAAAAGAAAGGAAAGCGCCCAGGCCAATATTTCTGCCTCTTGACCGAAGCGCAAAATAGCCGCCATGGTAACCAACCCAATGGCCCACCCCAAGGCACAGAGATTGAGAATAAAGGGAAGGAGTGAGGTCCCCAGTACAAAAATCTTAAAGCCGAAAAAGAGAGCCGCAAGGGTTGTCATAACAACAAAAGCAATGACAACCTTAACGATGCTTACTAAAACCAGCCCTGCGAGGTACTCGTTAAGGGTAAGGGGTGAGACAAAAAGATTTAAAAGATTACGAGCCCAGATATCTTCCAGGAAAGACACTGAAAGCCCCTGTTGGGCTCTTAAGAGGATATTCCAGAGAATAAGCCCCCCAAGAAAAAAAGAGACATATTGGGGCATCTGAGCTCCAGCCTTTTCCAGATACAAGGTAACAAAGCCCCAAAGGAGGAGATCCACCGTAGGCCAATAAAAGACATCTAGTATGCGGGTGAAACTGCGCCGATAAAGATAAAGCTGACGGAGAAAAATCGCAAAAACCCTTCTTAAATTCATGATATCAATCCAAAATAGAGCTCTTCGAGGCTTTGGCTCCCAAATTCTTTTAAAAGTTCTGGAACCTTGCCAAGGGCTTTCACTTTTCCATTTTGCAAGATGAGGATCCGATCCGAGATGCGTTCTACTTCCGTAAGATTATGAGAGGTGAAGAGGACAGCCATTTCTTTTTGGCGAGCGTAAGAAGAGATAAGCCGGTGCGTTTTTTGAGCTATTTCCGGATCCAGCCCTGCGGTTGGTTCGTCAAGTAAGAGAATGCGAGGGCTGTTGAGAAAAGCTTTGGCTAGACAAAGGCGCATCATTTGTCCTGAAGAAAGGGTTCGGGTGCGTTTTTTTCTCTTTTCGTGAAGTTCGAAAATTCGAAGCATTTCGGCCACTTGATCTTGAGGCTTTTTGATCCCATAAAGATAGGCATAGACTAAAAGATTTTCTTCTACGGTTAGAGATAAAGGAAGGGCAACATAATTTGAGGCAAAATTTATTCTGGAAAGTATCCAGCTTCTATTTTTGAAAAAGTCTTTTCCAAAATAAAGAATTTTTCCGGAAGTTGGAGAAACAAGCCCTAAAAGACAGTTAATAAGGGTGGTTTTACCAGCCCCATTAGGTCCTATAATTCCAAGGATTTCACCTGAAAAAAGAGAAAAACTTACCCTTTTAAGAGCACAAATCTTTCCAAAAAACTTGCTTAATTCTTGAACTTCTAGAACTGTTTCCATAGGGTGGGTTCTGGATCCCGGGGGTGGATTCGAACCACCACTATGGGGGCCAAAACCCCATGTCCTGCCTCTTAGACGACCCGGGATCTGGCATTAAAGATAACCTGACTGATCTATCCTGCAACCTTCTAAAGAAATACTTTGGCCAGTTCTTCTGCCTCTTCTTCGGCCTTTTTTATTACCCGGAGGGTGTGATCCGCGTCGAGACTAAATTTTTCGCGAGCCTCTTCAACGATGATTTCTTTTTCAAAAGTATCGGGTTCGCTTTGATAGCGAATATGAGAAGCGAGGTAAACGGCTGGCTCTACCTCAGGACGATGGTGAAGGGCAATGGCTTTTACCAGGTAATCCGGAAGGCTCCAATCTTCGGCCATTAATCCCCCCACATACTGGTGATCAAAATTGAATTTTTCTCTTTCAAGTGTTATCAGATCCGCTTTCGGGTCCTGATTCCAGTTTTCAAGGGTAGGGCAATAACTTTTCTCTTTGAGATGCATGATCACCGGAATAGCCATGTCTTGAAGGAGGCCGGCACTGAAGGCCTCGGTGGCGGTGTTGGGGTGGAGAATCTGGGCCATCTGGCGGGCCAGACTCCCTCTTTTGGCCGCGGCTAGCCAGAAGAGTTCCAGGTCAAGACAGGGGCTTTTGAACTTGGGAAGACTTTGATTTACCGCCAGGGGCAGAATAAGAGATTCAAGCCGTGCCCGGCCCAGGAGGGCCACGGCGTGTTCTATATTTGTTACCTTGCGGGGCAGGCCAAAGGCGGCAGAGTTAACAGTTTTTAAGATCCGGATGTGAATACCGGGGTCTGCTGCCAGGCGTCTGGCAATTTCGTGGGTGGGAGTCTGATGGTCTCGTAAGGCCTCAAGGGCTAAAATGGCAGCCTTGGGGAAATATGGCAGTTCATAGCCTTCAAGTATTTCCTGCAATTCTTTGCGGGGGTCTCTCTTTTTCTTTTTAAAAAAATTCAAAAACCCCATTAATCCGCCCTCCTGGCAATACGATTGGTGAAGATGGCCAGAAGCCCTCCTAACATGACATAGCCTGTAATGACTTCACAGATGGCCACAATTTGTCCCAGCATGGAGTTGGGGATGACATCCCCGTAACCCAAAGTAGTAAGCGTTACCACGCTATAGTAAAGGGGTGAGAGAGGGGTGGGGTATTTACCATAGTCCACCCCGATAAGGTGATAGATAAAGGCAAAGAAGAGGGCCTGCAGAGCAATCAAAAAACACCAGCGTTTCAGGCTCCGTCCGCAGTCGGAAGTCAACCACCAGAGATAATAGACGATTTTGGCCCAGCGTCCCTGTTTGCGGAATTCCTCAAGATAATTTTCATCCAGAATGTGCCGGCGAACGAGATAGGCCCCGGCGAAATTTATGTCTCGAATGTCCGTTCCTATCCAGTTGGCAGTTTTGTAGCCTTTTAGCATGCGGAGGTGGGCCCCGCGCAGATCGGCATCCTTAAAGATGGCCCCTGAGACATCACTTAAATTCAGATGGGCCTCCTTTAAGATAGCCGCGGTAAAGTTGGCCTTTTTGAGGTTGGCTTCGCGTAAACGGGCATATGAAAGGTCAGCACAGCCAAGCTCTGCCCTCTCAAGATCCGCCTTGGTAAAGGTGGCATGTCGAAGATTGGCATTAAAAAGACGGGCCCCTTTCAAATTGGCCATGCCAAAGCCTGCAGCTTCGGCTTTGGCCCCTTCAAGGTTGGCCCCTTCGAGATTGGCCCCGGTGAAGTCGGCTCCCGTAAGATCGGCTCCGGTTAAGATGGCTCCGCGAAGATTGGCCCGAAAGAATCTGGCCCCGCGGAGGCTGGCCCCGCTTAAATTTTCACCACTGAGGTCCTTCCCCGAAAAATCAAGGCCTTCTAAAGAGACCTCCTCTTGCGGGTTTTCAGTTGCCTCCCAATCACAGTAAAGCTTTTCCAAAAAAACCTCCTTGCAAAATTTGGGGATCTGGTCGTTTTTTCTTTTCGGTAATACGCCCAAAATTCATAATTTGGGCCTTCATCATTATTGACACCTAGCAAAAAGGTATGTTAACGAAAGTTGCAACTTATAATTTTTCAAGGAGTGGGCCAATGATTGAAGTGAGACTTCACGGCCGCGGTGGTCAGGGAGCGGTTACTTCCGCCGAACTAATTGCCATTTCCGCCATCAACCAGAATAAATATGCCCAGGCCTTTCCGAGCTTTGGCCCGGAGCGGCGCGGAGCTCCGGTAATGGCCTTTGTGCGGGTAAGCGAGGAAAAGATCCGCTTGCGAGAGAAGGTGTATAACCCCGATATCGTGGTGGTCCTTGATCCTTCTCTTCCTACCATCGTAAACGTTACCGCGGGTCTCAAAGAAGACGGCTGGGTCATCCTGAATTCCAGCAAAGACGAAAAGACATTGCGAGAAATGCTTGGTGGTTATAAAGGAAAGCTTGCGGTGGTGGACGCTACCAAAATAGCGATGGAAGTTCTGGGGCTTCCCATTACCAACACCACCATGCTGGGGGCCTTTCTTAAGGCCACCGGCCTTGTGGATCAGAAATATCTTGAAGAAGCTCTCGAACACCGTTTTGGCCGCCTGGCAGAGAAAAATAAGGCCGCCATGGCGCGGGCTATAGAAGAAACCAAACTTTACACGTAAGGAGCAGGCAATGGGTAAAGATCAAGGCATGATGCCCTGGAAAGAAGTGCCTTTTGGGCTCTATATTCTGGAGCCCGGCAACAGTGCAGAGTTTAAGACGGGGAATTGGCGTTCTCTCCGCCCGGTGCTTGATAAAGAAAAGTGCGTCAAATGCGGGACCTGCTACATCATGTGCCCGGATATGTGTTATGACCAGCAGGATGAAGAGGGCTATTATCTGGTAAATCTTTATTATTGTAAGGGCTGCGGGATTTGTGCCGCTGTCTGCCCTAAAAATGCCATCACAATGGTCATGGAGGAGGTTTAATCATGGGAAAGAGAGTGGCGAAGGAAGTCTCCATTGCGATTGCTGATGCGGTCAAATTGGCCAGGGCAGAAGTTATAGCGGCCTATCCTATTACCCCGCAGACCCATATCGTGGAACATCTGAGTGAACTGGTAGCCAACGGGGAGCTTGATGCCGAATACATTACCGTGGAGTCCGAGCATTCGGCTATCAGTGCGGCCCTTGGGGCGGTGGCAACGGGAGCTCGCACCTTTACCTCTACCTCCTCTCAGGGGCTTGCCCTTATGCACGAAATCCTTTTTATTGCCCCGGCCCTGAGGCTCCCCGTGGTGATGGTGGTGGCCAACCGGGCCCTTTCGGCCCCTATCAGCATCTGGAATGATCACAGCGACATCATGGCCCAGCGTGATACCGGCTGGATTCAGCTCTGGGCGGAAAATGGTCAGGAAGCGGTGGATCTTGTGATTCAGGCCTTCCGGATTGCTGAAGATCGCAATGTAATGTTTCCCACTATCGTAAACATTGATGGTTTTACTCTTTCCCACGTGATCGAGCCCATTGAGCTTCCCGATCAGGAAGAGGTAGATGCCTTTCTGCCGGCTTTCAAACCCAAGTATAAGCTTGATCCCCGCAAACCTTTAACGATGGGGCCGGTTGGGATCCCTGAAATCTATTTTGAGGCCAAAAAGGCTCAGGACGAGGCCTTTAAAAATACCCGGCGCGTTATCCTTCGCGTCTGGAAAGACTGGGCCCAGAGGTTTGGCAGGGAATATCATCCGGTTGAAACCTATCGGACCGAAGACGCCGAAGTGGTCCTCCTCATAAACGGAAGTCTGGCGGAGACGGCCATGACCGCGGTGGATAAGATGCGTGAGCAGGGCAAGAAGGTAGGTCTTATCCGTTTCCGCCTCTGGCGGCCTTTCCCGATGCAGGAATTTCGCAAGGCGGTTTCCAAGATTCCGGTATTGGCCGTGATAGATCGTGCCCTTACGCCTGGTGGGGTAGGAGGGCCGTTAGGGACCGAGGTGCGAGCGGCTCTTTATAATGCTGCTCGTCGGCCGCGGGTGGTAAACTTCATCGCCGGTCTCGGTGGTCGAGATATTACCGTGGAAGATTTCGAAGAAATGGCGGATCGGGCTGCTTTCTATCTCAAAAAGCGGCCCAAAGAAGCATACGAAATGATAGGGGTGAGGGAGTCATGATACCAGAGCTTACAAAATTCAAAGGCTTTTCCATTAAGAACCTTCCCAAAGAGGAACCACTGGCTCCGGGGCACCGGGCCTGCCAGGGGTGCGGAGAGGTTCTGGCCCTTCGCATGGCCATGAAGGCCCTGGGGACAGATGTAATCGTCTGTAACGCCACGGGGTGTATGGAAATCGTTACTTCTCCTTTTCCTCATACTTCCTGGCGGGTGCCCTGGATTCATATCGCTTTTGAAAACGCGGCGGCGGTTGCTTCCGGCGTGGAAGCGGCGCTAAAGGTACTCAAGCGTCACGGCCGTTTTCCCAAAAACCGCCACGTAGATGTGGTGGCGGTGGCCGGTGATGGGGGAACCGCTGATATCGGGCTTCAGGCCCTTTCCGGGGCGCTGGAGCGGGGCCATGATTTCGTTTACATCTGCCTTGATAACGAAGCTTACATGAATACCGGGGTTCAGCGTTCAAGCTGCACTCCTTTTGGCGCCATGACCACCACCAGCCCTCCAGGGGCAAAATCTCTCGGCCAGATGACCTGGAAGAAAAATGTTCCCCAGATTGCGGTGGCCCATGGTATTCCCTATGTGGCCACGGCTAGTCCGGCCTTTTTCTTGGACCTTATGAACAAGGTCAAGAAGGCCGCCCTGGTAAAGGGGCCGGCTTACGTGCACATTTATGCCCCTTGTCCTACAGGTTGGGGCACCAAAGGGGAAGATTCCATCAAACTGGCGCGTCTGGCGGTGGATACCAAAATCTTTCCCCTTTATGAGGTGATCGAGGGGAAATATTATCTCACCCGTAAGATCACCAAGCCCAAGCCGGTGGAGGAATATCTCAAGGCCCAGCGTCGTTTTAGGCACCTAACGCCTGAGGTGATTGAGGAGATTCAGCGCCGGGTAGATGCCGAATACGAGCGCTTACTCAAGCTTTCGGAGCTCTAAACCCTAATTTCTGGTTAATCCTCCCCTCCCTCGCAGGGAGGGGCAGGGGGAGGGTGAAAGTTGGCGCAGATTGCTGAGCTTTCACCCCCTCCCAAATCTTCTC
>Ga0256833_1001236_pt1 | contig 19064 bp, 16 predicted proteins | sample 356284metaG_FD_190535 | JGI IMG/M metagenome (GOLD analysis project Ga0256833, IMG submission 190535) | Hydrothermal vent microbial communities from Mid Atlantic Ridge, Atlantic Ocean - 356-284 | ecosystem: Environmental > Aquatic > Marine > Hydrothermal vents | place: Atlantic Ocean: Mid... | reverse complement strand
GCTTCGGCTTCAGGGATTCCCTGGTTTCTCCATAGAGGGGAACCACTTCCAGGTCTGTGAAGGTGTCTTTCAGCACGGCCTCCTGGTCCTGGGCGGTGGCGAAGAAACCGTGTTCGGGGGTGAATAACCGTTTGATATTCAGCCCCTGTTTCGCGATAACCTGAACCGAGTACTCCAGATTTCTGGATACGGCGGCGGCGTGGGACAGGATCCCCCACGCATTGCCCCTGAATTTATGGGCATCCTCCAGAAATCTCTCTAACCCCGTTTTCACCTTATTCCAACTGTTATTTCCTGATAAAGGTCCTTCAGGTACAGGGTATCGGTGAAGGAGGGGTTGTCTATGCTGATCTGTATTAGCTGGTATATTCCTCCCTTGACGAGGCACCTGTCCATCAATTCCACGGCTTCGGAGGGAAGGGTGTACTGGTAGCTCTTGAGAGCTCCTGGCTGGGTGGTTCCGAAGAGAAGCTTCATCCTGAAGGTGGTGTCCGGATCCTGAGTTTCGTATCCGGCTGTCTGGAGTATGCTTTCATATGCGGCGCATGTGGCGGCATCCGCTGTACAGTCGAGGCTTGCATACAGTCTGACGCTGTCCGGGTCCTTTGCCACATAACCCGTATCGCTGAACCATACTGTATAGCTTATCTGGGCCACATTGGATGAGTCCTTCCAGTAGGTCTTCATGTCCCTGATTTCCACTATGTTGGAGGGGACATCCTCGAAGGGCAGGTACTTCTCTATGTAAAAGGTGACCTTTCCCACAGGGGTTCCGTAGCCCACTATCGGGGCTTTCACATCGGTGGGGGGTGTTTTCACCGTAAATTCCAGAATCCCCTTACATGCCAGCAGGGAAAACAGAATTCCCGCTCCCACGATTAACCTCTTCATGTGTAAAATTTTAAGTGGAGAAGGCACCCATTCAAGTTTTGCCCGTGCATCCGATGTCGCGGCTCCCAAAGTGTAAAATTTCTCCATGAAATTCTTCGTCGATACTGCCAGCAGAAGAGAAATCAAGAGGCTCGTGGAATGGGGCATTATAGACGGTGTTACGACGAACCCGTCCCTCCTTTCGAAGGAGGAGGGCAGACCCGAAGAAATCATAAGGGACATCTGCGAAATGGTCGGAGGGCCCGTTTCCGTCGAGGTGGTTGCCACCGATTACGAGAATATGGTAAAGGAGGGCAGACGGCTCGCCTCCCTTCACGAGCATGTTGTTATAAAGATACCCCTGACGCAGGACGGTATTAAGGCCATTAAGACCCTTTCGGATGAGGGGATAAGGGTCAATGCCACCCTTATATTCAATCCGGTTCAGGCTCTGGTGGCGGCCCGGGCTGGTGCCGCGTATGTATCTCCCTTCGTGGGGCGTCTGGACGATATCGGGCACGATGGTATAGAGATAGTAAAGCAGATAGTGGACATATTCACCATCCACGACATCGAAACGGAGGTCCTGGCGGCCAGCATAAGGCATCCCCGGCATGTACTCCTCGCCGCCCTTGCCGGTGCGGATGTGGTGACCATACCCCCTTCCGTCTTCGATAAGATGATCAGGCACCCCCTGACGGATGTGGGACTGGAGAAGTTCCTCTCTGACTGGAGAAAGGCGAGCAAGAAGTTCGATTCATGACGGTACAGAAGAGGATTCGCATCAGGAGGGGCCGGCTCCTCGAGGCCCTCGGGAAGCTGGACACAGGGTCCATAGAGCGGGCGCTGGATTTGATGAGGGATGCGCTGGGATCGGGCGGGAAGGTTCTGATAGCGGGGAATGGGGGCAGTGCGGGGCAGGCATCCCACTTTGCCACGGAACTGGTCGTCAGGTATGCCAGGTACAGGAAGCCCGCCCCCGCCGTTGCCCTGACGGTGGATGGGGGTGTTATAACTGCAACGGCCAACGACTATGATTTTTCCCGTATCTTTGCCCGGCAGGTGGAGGCTCTGGGTCGGGCAGGGGATATTCTGGTGGCCCTCTCCACTTCCGGCCGCTCCGAAAATGTGAACAGGGCTGTGGAGGCGGCAAAGGAGAGGGGTTTGAGGGTAATATACCTTACGGGGGAGGATGGGACCCCCGTCGGAGATATGTGCGATGTGGTTATAAGGGTTCCGTGCAGGGATACTGCATGCATACAGGAGGTCCACCTCTTTATAATTCACACCATCTGCGAGGCTCTGGAAGATGATTGGGAAGAAGAAGAAAAAGATTAAGGTTCCAAAGAGCAGGAATTCATCCGGTATCCGGGTGGATCTCTCCTTTCTTCGAAGGGTCAACTGGGGCAGGGTCCTTCAGCTCTCTGGAATCGTGCTCCTGCTGGGACTCATATTCGCTTTCACCTATTCGACGGTGAAGTCCCTGGAAAGGAGGCGGATGGAGATGTGGAGGAGGACAGTGTTTCCCGCCCTCAGGGTGGAGATATACAATGCAAGTGGATACACCGGCCTTGCAAAGAAATTGACATGGTATCTCCGGGACAATGGGGTGGATGTGATATACTACGGGAATGCCAGCGATCGGCTGGACAGGACGGTAATAGTGGACAGGGTGGATTCCACGATGAAGTATGCCCGTATTATGCAGAAGTTCCTGGGGGGAGGTGTGGTCAGGTACGAGCCGGATGCCGACAGGCTCACCACGATTACGATACTCATCGGAAAGGATTTCTACGAAATATTGCCCCAAATCAAAAGCTACGAAAAGGTCTTCTGAGGTGAGGGGTCTTTACATACATATCCCCTTCTGCAGGCAGAAGTGTCTTTACTGCGCCTTTTACAGAGTGATACCGGCAAACCTCTCCCGGATAGAAGAATTTTTGAGGGTGCTGGATGTGGAGCTCTCCGGTGCCCGGCCCCTTCGATTCGACACGATATATGTGGGTGGAGGGACCCCCAATATTCTGAAGGGGAGACTGCTGGAGATGTTCATGGACATAATCCACCGCCATGTGAAGCTGTCGGATGACTACGAGTGGACGGTGGAGATGAATCCGGAGCTGGTGGACATAGATTCCCTGGAGATCATGAGGACCTATGGGGTAAACAGGGTGAGCCTGGGGGTTCAGAGTATATACGATGTGGAGCTGAGGCGCTTCGGCAGATTGCACCGGAAGGACACGGTTATCAGGAAGCTGGAACTGATCAGGAAGCTCGGTTTTGCCAATGTCAGCATAGACCTTATATTTGGAAGTCCGTGGAAGAGCGTGGACATGTGGAGAAGGGAGCTGGAGGAGGTGGCTTCGTGGGAGGTGGAGCACATTTCCACCTATCACCTCACCATAGAGGAGGGTACCCCCTTCCATTCGATGGGTGTCCGAAATCCGGACGATGAAACGATGGAAAAGATGTATATGATTCGGGATGAGGTCCTGTCCCGATACGGATTCGAGAGGTACGAAATATCCAACTACGCGATGAGGGGTTTCGAGAGCAGGCATAATATGATATACTGGATGCATGAGGAGTACAGGGGGTTCGGTCCGTCGGCCCATTCCTTCGTGAAGCCCAACATCCGTTATACCAATGTGGCTGATCTGGACCTGTACATCGAGGACTTCGAAGGGACCCGTGAGTACGAATACCTGACGGAGGAGCAGTTGCTCCTGGAGAGAATCTTCCTGGGGATAAGGACCCGCAGGGGTGTTAGGGTGGGGGATATAGACATATCGGGTCTGGAAGAATTCGTGGATGTGAGGGATGGTGTGGTCAGGCTCACCGCCAGAGGGGTTCTTCTGGCCGACAGGATTGCACTCGAAATATTCGAAAGGGTGAGGGGGAGCCGGGGCCCCCGCAGTTAAAGGCCTATTTCCCTGAGGGCCATGTTCCTCCCCTCCACCATGTTGCGGAGCTTCTGGAAGGCCACATCCCAGGTTCTCGTCCTCAGTCCGCAATCCGGTGCCACATACAGGCGCTCCGGATCCTTGACTATTTCCAGAGCGTAGAGGATCCTGTCCCGTACCAGCTCGGGCGGTTCGATGAAGTCCGTATGCACATCGATGACTCCCAGCCCCACGATGAAGTCATACCTGGCCAGCTCCTTTAGTATTCCATATCCGATCCTCTCCCTTTCCGTTCTGCCCGGTTCCCTCGAATCCCTGTTGGCGTATTCGAAGTGCATCTCGTGTATTATTCCCTGAAGGCCCTCTATGTGGGGGAAAAGTACGCTGTAGTCGGAGAAGCAGATGTGCATGGCGAAGAAAACCCTGTCCCTCAGGTCCCCCACCGATTCCACCGTACCCCTGACGAAGTCGGGAACCTCTGCCGGCTTCGTGGTGGCGGCGGGCTCGTCTATCTGGAGAACCCTTGCCCCCTCATCGTACAGGGCTTTGAGGTTCGGATATATGACATTCCTCGCCATGTCTGAGATGAACTGTCTTCTGGCTTCCTTTCGCCTTTCCAGTCCCCTCCTCGTGCCTATTTCTATGTCCTTCATGTAGTACTCGTCGAAGGACCAGTCCACCAGTGTATAGGCCCCCGTTATGGGAATCTTTACGGGCTTTCGGGCGAAGGAGTTTATCCGCCTGAACTCTTCCACATGGTAGGGGTATTTCAGCTTCATGGGGCCCACCAGAGCGGCCTTCCTGTAGTACTTGTTGTCGAAACTGCGCACATGACCGTAGAACTCGAATCCCTCTATCCGCTTTATGGGATATTCGTACATTTCCACCCTGTGCTGTTCCCCATCGTAAACCACATCCAGCCCCGCCTTTTCCAGAAGCCTGACCGCCATCAGGGAGGAGTAGTACACGATTCTGTCCTTCTCTTCCCTGGTAAAGTTCCTTCTCCTGCCGAGTATGGACAGGAGTTCGTCGGTTTCCACATCGAGGAACTCCCCCCACCTGCGGGCTTCCTTTAGATCCTCATCGGATAGGGGACGCCCGGATATGGCCTTAACCCTCCAGTTGGGTTTTGCAAGGGAGCCAATCTCATGGGCCAGAAGAGGCTTTCTCATATCTCGCCTCCCAGGTTCCTGAGGATCTCCACCTTCCTGTCTGCCACGGATGAAGGAAGGAATTCGAAGTCGCTACTGCCCGTGTATATGAGGAACATGGGCCTGAGGCCTGTTTCTATCTTTTCCATCACGGGGGAGAGCACTGCCTCCGTTTCCATCAGTGAGTTCTGCGTATCGAGTATTCCCGCCACCAATCCCTTATCGCTGTTCCATCCGGCCTCCATGAGGGATTCGATGTCGGTGAATGTGAAATCCACCCCCACGGCCGATACGGGCATCCTCAGGAGATCCCTTATGAGGGGGGAGGCATCTGCGAAGTATGTGTTGAGGGAGACCATCGCATCCCCCGCTTTTCTGGATATGGACCTCAGGGCTCTGCCCAGATCCTCGAGGGATGCGGTATCTTCGTAATACACGATGGCCGGCTCCTGCAGGAAGAAGTAGTTATAACCGTTGCTCCGCAGATACTCCACCGCGGCGGCTATGAGTTCCCCCGCCCTGGATATGGAGATGCCTTCGGAGAATCTGGAGAGGGTGTAGGGGGAGGGGAGTATGGCGAGATTCCCGAAGCGGAAGTACTCCGATGCCCATCTGTCCAGGTCGTTCCTTATGGTGGTATCCCGAAAGTGTATCTTCCTGTAGAAGGTGTTGGTCTCGAAGTAGCGCACCAGACCTCCTACCTGTGCCTCCTTCACCAGATATGCGAAGGGTCTGACTATGTCCTGCCAGTTCAGAAGGCCGTCGCTTACCATGGAAAATCCCGTCTGGATGCTCTTCAGTCTGTCGTAGTCTGCCCCGTAGGCCTTTTCCAGCTCCTCTTTCCCTATCCTGCCCCTCTCGTGGTCCCTCGTTGCCCTTATGAGGGCTTCGCTTCGGGGATACTTACCGTTTAAGGATATGAATCTCTTCATTTTCCTTTTCCCCTTCCCCTGAGTATCCCGTTTATCCTGTGCAGGGCGTAGCCTGCGAGGTGCAGGTTGTTGAGCATCACATGCTCCATATTGATGCCCAGGTCGTATTCCCATTTAGAAATCTCCTCCACAAGATTCCTTATTACCTCGAGGCTGAGGCCCTCCATCCTGTCCGGATTTTCCCTGAACCTCTTTTCCAGTTCGTAGGGAATCATTACCCCCAGCCATTTTATGAAGTCCAGATCCCTTTCCCTCGAAATCGGCGCGATGCTTATGTATATTCTGGCGGGTTTGATTCCCTCCTTCCGGGCCAGGTAATAGTACTCATCCAGAGTCTCCCTCACATGGCACAGGTCGAATATGATCTGCGAGAAGAAGGCCCCTATACCTGCCTTCGTCTTTTTCAGAAGGCGCGCCGCCTCGTTCCTCCTGTGGAAGATGGTGATTCCGTACAGATGCTTCACATATCGGGCGGCTATGGGGGCGGCTTCTGTGGGGGAGTATCCGGGGTACTGGATTCTGCTGGATTCCCCTCCCACCAGAACCAGATGCTGATACTCCGGGCTGTGCTCCTGAAGCCATCGTTCGAATTCGTCTTTCTTCATCACGGGCACCACCTTGTTGAGGATAATGGTCAGTTGAGGATTGTACTTTCTCAGAAGGCGTCCGAAGTAGGCATTGTCCACCTTCAGCCTGTAGGGAATGGTCCTCTCGCCCCGGCTCTTTTCTTCTATCACCTCCGGAATGCTTACGGTATCTATGCCGATCGCCCTGGTAAGGGTGGCTATCTCGAAGGCTTTTCTGTCCACTCTCGCGGGTTCCCACTGGCGGGGAGGGGGGATTATGGTCAGTATTCCGGGCAGGGGCCTCATTCCGGAAAAAATTTTACTGGATTTGTCAGATTCAGAGCCTGTTTCGGTGTAAAATTTGCCCGGTGGATGCCCGCAGTTATGCCCTTCTGCTCCTGAGGTACAGGGCCCGCAGTCGGAGGGAAATGGAAAGGAGGCTTCTCTCCAGAGGCTACAGCCGGGAGGAGGTGGATGAGGTTCTCGAGTGGCTGGAGGAGATGGGTTATTTGAACGATGTGGAGATGGCCCGCGACTATGTGAGGGTGGGGGTGGAGAGGGGGTGGTCCCGGATTCGCATCATAAGGGGGCTGAAGGAGAGGGGGATCGGGGATGAGGTTATATCGGAGGCCCTCGAGGAGTACGATGAGGAAAGGGTCATCCGGTTCCTCAGGTCCAGGTTGCGGGCAAAGGGCAGGGAGGAGGCAATCCGTTTTCTCAGAAACAGGGGATTTGGATGGGATATCATAAGGAGGGTTCTGGCGGATGAATGAGGTTCTGGATGTGCTGAAGATAAAGGGACTGAAAATCAGGGCCAGGATTGTGGTGAACGAACTTCTCGCGGGTATCCACAGGAGTCGCCGCTTCGGATTCTCCCCGGATTTTGCCGAGTACAGACCTTACACTCCGGGAGAGGATATCCGTTTCGTGGACTGGAAGGCCTATGGCAGGACCGGAAAACTCTATATCCGGAAGCTCTACGAGGAGACCAGCATGAAGAGCACTATACTGCTGGACACTTCGGCATCCATGGGATACGGGAATCCATCCAAGCTGGAGTATGCGAGGACGCTGGCGGCCGCCCTGTCCTACCTGCTTTACCTTCAGAGGGATGCGGTGGGCATCATTACATTCGACGAGAGGGTGAGGGATGTTCTGCCGCCCTCCCGCGGCAGGAGGGGGCTGTACTCCATATTCGAGACCCTGGAGAGGGCCAGACCCCACGGCAGGACCGAGACCGCAGTGCCCCTCCTGGGTGCGATAAATCTACTGAAAAGGGGTATGGTGGTCCTGATTTCGGACCTGGAGGCGGATGTGGATGGTATGATGAAGGTCATGGGGGGCCTGAGGAGGAGGGGTTTCGATGCCATGGTGTTCCATGTGCTTTCCACTCAGGAGAGGGACATTCCGTCGGGAGGGTCCTTCCTCTTCTACGATATGGAGACGGGGGAGTCGGTTCCCTTCAATGCCTATACATCCGCGCAGGAGTACAGGTCCGTCTTTCGGGAGTGGATAAATGGCCTGAGGAGGGAATTCCTCAGGAGGGGGGTGGATTACTATACCGTGTTTACCGATACCCCATTCGTGGAGGTCCTCCGCCCCCTGAAGGCAATGAGGGGCGGCCCTTAGACCGCCCGCAGGTTATCTGTCCACTTCTCCCAGAACTATGTCTATGGTTCCGATGAGGGCTATTATGTCGGCCACCAGGTGCCCCGGAGCGATGTGCTCTATGGACTGAAGATTTATAAAGGATGGGGGCCTTATCCGGAATCTGTAGGGTTTTGCGGAGCCATCGGATACTATGTAGAACCCAAGTTCCCCTTTCGGTGCCTCCACGGCGCCGTACGCTTCTCCGGGGGGAACCCTGACACCCTCGGAAACCAGTTTGAAGTGGTGAATCAGCTTCTCTATCTGGGTGTAGGCGTCCCTCTTGGGAGGAGGGACTATCTTGTAATCGTCTATCAGGACATCCCCCTCCGGCATCTTCTCTATCGCCTGCTTTATTATGCGGACGCTCTGGAGCATTTCCTCCATCCTCACCATGAATCTGTCGTATGTGTCCCCATTCTTTCCGGTGGGTATTTCGAAGTCGAATTCGGAGTAAACGGAGTAGGGCTCATCCTTCCTCAGGTCAGTCTTTATACCGCTTCCCCTTATCATGGGTCCGGTGAGCCCCAGATTCAGCGCCATCTCGGGGGGAATCACACCTATACCTTTCGTTCTCTCCACGAATATGGGGTTGGCGGCGATGAGGTCCATCAGCTCCGGGTGGTGCTTCTTTTCGAATTCATCGGCCCATTTGTACACCTTTTCCAGCCATCCATCGGGGGCATCGGCGGCCACTCCACCTATGCGGAAGTAGGTGTTGTTCATCCTCTGTCCCGTCAGTTCTTCCAGGAGGTCGTATATCTTCTCCCTCTCCCTGAAGGCGTGGAGGAAGAAGGTCCAGGCTCCCAGATCCAGCACATGGGTGCCCGCCCCGACTATGTGGCTGGAGATACGGGACAGCTCTCCGGTTATTACCCTGAGGTATTCGGCCCTTCTGGGAAGTTTACCATCTATTCCGAGGAGTTTTTCCACCGCCCTTACATAGGCCCAGTTGTTGGTGAGGGGGGACAGGTAGTCCAGTCTATCGGTGTATATGAGGGCCTGGTGGTAGCTCTTGTGCTCGACGGTCTTTTCGGTTCCCCTGTGGAGGTAGCCTATCCTGGCCTCGCACCTGACCACCCTCTCCCCGTCCAGCGTGAGTTTCAGCCTCAGAACGCCGTGGGTGGCGGGGTGGTGGGGGCCCATGTTAAGCTCGATATATTGAGTATTTTCTGTCTTGCTGACTGCTTCCATAAGAAGGAAATTATAAATCCCCCGGAGCGGTCCCGTCCCCTTCCTGCCCCCCACATCCGGTTCAACAGTCATTCACCTGCTTTCCATCAGTACGCTGTCCACCACGGGCTCCCCGGGGACTCTGATGGGTTCCTCTCTCATAGAGCGGAACCAGAGGAAGGCTTCCCCGACTATTATTACGCCGATTACCAGGAGGATTATGAGCACTTCTCTCCTGTTCATGAGCAGTTAAACCTTAAAGCACATGCGTGCCGCGGCCGACTGGAGATCGAGGTATTCAGAAGTTGAAGTTTACATAGGCCATTATGGAGAAGGAGGAGGTTCCCATTCCGGTCAGGCGGCTTATGCTCTTGCTGCTCGTGATGTTGAGATTTGCCCTCACATTCCTGTTGAAGTCGTATGCGGCCTCTATGGTGAAGTTCCTGTTGTAGTTGTCGGAATCCACATTGTGGCCGTATTCAGTGATGGATTCCTGCCTGCTGGAGGTTATGTCCAGCCTCAGACTTATCGTCAGGTTGCTCTTGAGATTGCTGACCAGGAAGAAGTTATCGGTTGGCGTGAAGGTGCGCGTCAGGGATACGCTGAAGTTGCTCATCGTGGATATGGTGGTCAGGGATGTATATCCGCTGGTGGTGGATACACTGCGGGTTCTGGATGAATTTATCGAGATGCTGGTTCCATCCCTGAGGGTCATGGTCATGGAGAGCAGTGGACTGAAGTTTTCCGAAATCGTCATGGTCATATCCGTGAATCCATCGGGCTGGATGGTGGTATTCCTGGAAACACTCTTGCTGTATCCGGAGCGTATGGAGGGGGCATTAACGAGCCTCCTGAGGAATCCCGGAAGGTACCTTCCGGGGGTGAGGCTTATCGAGAGGGAGGGATAGTTGTAGGATACGGTTTTCTGAACCACATTGGAGTATGTGGTGGCCATGTTCATGTTGCCGTCCAGACTCAGGTTCATGAAGGAGCTGTTGAACCTCTCGCCCGCCCGGATGGTGAAGTTCTCTCCCCATGTATATACGCTGTCTGTCTGCGGGAAACTCAATCCGAGGCGGAATCTGTATGGAAAACTGGTTGTCTGGTAGGGGATGGAGAAGTTTCTGGAGTAGGAGGCTGTTACATTTGGGTCGGACAGGTTCCTGAACAGCCAGGGCAATCTCTGCATCAGCCCCACCGCCATCAGGTTGTAGGAGACATCCGTTCTCTGATTTATGTTGTATATCCTGCTGGTATCCGTCGTGGATGCGGCATTTTCCGAATAGGAGGCATTGTAGGTGATGCTGTTTCTTATCATGAAGATGCGGAAGTCCAGCCTGTTGTTGAAGCTTTCGCTCATGGATGCCTTCTTGTTCCTGATGTGGTCATAGCTCTCCCTTCTGGAATAGCTGTTGTTCAGGTTGTTTATGATTGCGTATGTTATTCCCGCGCTCCTCTCTGTTTTCCTTACGGGGGTTTCCACCCGGGAGTTGTTCAGGAAATTCTCCACCACGGTGTAGCTTTCGTCCAGCCGCCAGTTGAGGGATATGTTCCTGGGCAGGTAGTATATGCTCTTCCCCAGGAGCTTTGGAGGCCTGTTCTGATTGGGGCGCAGGTTGTATCCCACGCTCATCTGTTGCCCCCTGGATGTATCGGTCTGGATGTAGTTCCTGTTTTTGCTTTCGGAATAGCTGTACGAAATGCGCATGGGGTCTATGAGATAGCGCATGAGCCTGCTGGTGGATCCCCCCTTGCTGAAGCTCACGGAGTAGTTTCTGCTCTCCGAAAAGCTCCCGTACATGTATTTATCTTCCTCCACCACGATGTCCGTTCCCGTCTTGTACTTGGGGTAGGATATGGAGCGGTTCATTCCATAGGTTATGGGAATGTTGAATCTCCATCTTCTGGGCAGGAGCTTACCCATATCCAGACGGGTGTTGAAGCTGAGGTTTTCTATGTTGTCGTTGGAAGGCCGGTCCTGTGTCAGGCCCTTGAATCCTGCCACCTTTCTCTCGAAGCTCAGCCTGAGGTCAGAAATCTCTCCTGCATTGAAGGCGAGGTCCAGATAGGTGGCGTATCCGTTGAAGGGCTTGGGCTCCACCACCCGGATATCATCCACCCATACCACTCCGCTTATGGGATTCGAAGATGGGTTTATCAGGGTTATGGCGTAGTACTTGATGTCCAGCAGATTGGGGGAGCCCCTGAATCCATAGTTGCCCCTCCTGTATATGGTGTCGCTCCTTATGGAATCCCCGTACATGTCCAGTATCTCTTTCTTGAAGGCAGCGATGGAGTCCATGTCTATGAAGACCTCCTGCCACTCGGAGGAGTTAATGGGATAGTCGTAGAAGTAGTAGTTCAGGCTGTCCTTTCCGAATTTGAACCGGATCACGGGATAAGGGGGCAGGGTGGTGGGACCCGGCTTCACATAGAAGGCAATCTTCCTGTAATAGGACAGGTCGTTGGATCTGCTCAGGGCTCTGTAGGTGGAATACTCCACGGACGGAAGCAGGGAGGTGTATGCTATCGCGAGGGAGTGCTCATCCTCCTTTCCGTTGTCCGTGTACCTCAGTCTGTCGAATACCGCGGCAGGGGGGAAGTACTCGGGGTTGGTCTTATAGCTGACGGTGCTCACTCCTATGGAGCCGGATGTATCCGGATTCTCCACGAGCCACTTGGTTCCCTTGAAGACCACCTTGTGGATGAGCAGGTTCTCATCGGTGCGGAACCCCTTATACCATATTCGGGCATACCTGATGTTGTAGGGAGTGGGATTGCCCACAACTATATCGGGCTCCCTGAAGGGGATTCTGTAGAACTTCCATCCGTTGTATTCGTAAACGGGGGGATCGTTCTCCAGGTCTATGATGAATGTGTAGAAGTTGGAGTTGGTGTTGAGAACCTTGCAGTTGACGAGACCTTCGCTGTCCAGACGGCCATTGCCCTCTGTCCCTATTGGATTGAGGTTCAAATCGTAATCGTCATTCCCGTCGTCCCCCGGAACATTGAGGTTGTCGTCCCCCGCCACCCCGTCCAGACCCGAGTCCTCTCCGAGGGCGGCTTCTATTATGCAGTTTCCATTGGTGTCCTCGGAATCCAGTCTTCCGTTGTATCCCTTTATATTTCCGTACTTGTCCCTGCGGGGGGCATCCTCCGGTATATCGAAGCCCACATCTATTCCAATCTTCCCCTGGTTGCCCCTCACCACCACCTCTATGAAGTTTACCATGGAGAAATCCCTTCCGCCCCCGTCCAGCAGGGTGGTTATGGCTGCCCAGTTCTGGTCCGAGCCGGCAACGGCAGGCCTGACCTTCAGAATCAGGTAGGATTCCGTGCGGCTTCCCTCTATGTTGGTGGTCTGGGTGGATGGTGGATATATGGAGTCCCTTCTCGTGATTCCGGAGCTCCAGCTGACATAGGATGCGAAGTAGGAGGTATCCATGGGCTGGAGGGTTTCATCCACGGGGGGACTTCCAAAGTGCCATTTGAATATGCTGATGGGAAGGGGTTCTGGAATGTCTATGTTCTCCATATCGTCGATGTATGCGAATCCCAGCGTGCTTATCACGGGGAAACTCTGGGCGTATTCTCCGCTTATGGTGAGCCTGGATGCCCTCGTGGACTGGTATCCGGGAAGTCTGAAGAGGAGCTTGTCCACCACGGGGACCTCGATGTCTCCCCTAATGTCGAATTCCACTATCCGGGTCCTGCTGCCCTCTTCCCCTATGGCTGGATTGAAACTCCTGCTACCCACGCTCCTCATGAGGAAAGTGTTCCCTATGGAGAGCCTCTCGTTTATATCGTAAGTGTTGCGGATTCCGAGTATGGACTTTCTGCTGAGGGAGAAGAGATTGCCCACCTCATAGGAGATGTTGATGGTGGCATTGGGGTCTATGTAGGTTTTGAACCTCAGTTCCCCGAGTGCATAGTCCACTATGTAGTCCTTTCCCTCCACCAGGTTCCTTCCATCCACGGTCACTTTTACGCTCCCCTTGAGGACATCCGGCGGAAGCTGTATCACATCGAGGGACTTCTGCCTTACTGCCACCATATAGTAGAGGCGTCCCTCGTTCCCCAGGAGGTTGTACTTGTTGTACATGACTGTATCCCTGACCGAGAGGCTATCGCTTGCGAAGGGTTTGAAATCCGGGAAGATAAGGTACCCCCTGTAGAGGATGGGGTAATACTTCCCATCAGGCCCCTGGAAGGTGGGATCCACCAGGTTGTCGCCGTTGGCGTCCAGCCTTAATATCTGGAGGAATGTTCTCCCGTTCTCTCCATCGGGGTCTATGTTGGGGTCATCCCTGTATATGGACATCTGAAGGGCCACAGTGGTGCTGTCGAATCCGATGTAATAGACATTCTTCAGGCTCAGGTCCCAGATGGCCCTTTCCTCCGGGGAGGAATTGTCATCCACGAAGGTCTGACTTTCCAGCTTTATGATCTTCAGGAGCATTGTGTCCCTGGCGGGATCTATATCCCCCACGCTCCTCCCGTTAACCGTGACATAGTAGACCCCTATCTTGTACTGGTCATCTATCGGAACCAGCATCTGGATGATATTCCTGCCCACATAGACATACCCGCTGTCCCTCTTCAATTCGTGGAACATCCCCGTCTGGCACAGGGATGTGGGGTCCGCCTCGTAGCAGGCCTTTGCAATCCGGGCCCCCATGGACTGGTCGTTGGTGGGATTGTTGTCGTCCAGGAATACCCTGAGGATGATGACCGAGTCGGGTTCCCCTATATAGAAGAACCTCTTTTTCTCGTAATCGCGGGCGTAGATGGTGTCTATGGAGGTCTGGCCGCTGAGGCTCAGGCTCTGGCTTTCAGATTGGCCCTTTTCCGTTGCCATAACGAAGGTGCTCTTCAGACCTGCGAAGCGCATATCCGCCCTTACCCCGAACAGGGAGCCGGAGGAAGAGCCGATGGGGAGGGAGGAGTATCGGGTGTTGGGGAAGGAGAGGCGGGAAGCGTCTCCCAGTTCTACCAGCTGGAAGATTTCATCCTCTTCCCCCTGATAGTAGAGCCTGACCCTCCGCCTGGTCTGGTCTATTTCCTCCGAGTTGTGGTCTATTTCCACATGCAATTTGGTCCCTATGGTCCCCTTGACCTTCACATCCAGCACCTGTTTCATCTTGAGCTGGGGGAATGTGGCCCCTCCTCCGAATTGGGGTCCTATTTGCGTGTTTCTGGAGCCCCCGAACTCTATCCTCTGGTTTCCTCCTATGTCTATCTGGGCCTGATTGCCGCCGAGGAATCCCAGGCCCCGGGGCATGGATATGGGGACGGTTATCTGACTTATTATTCCGGAGTTGCTCTGACTCTTCACGGCGGATTTTAGGCGGGAGTAGTAGATGGAATAGACCAGACTGTCCACCCTCCCGCTGTAGAACTCCTCGAGGGAGTAGCGCCCCACAGTGTCGATTATCACCCCGTAATAGGTTTTGAAGTGGTATACGACCTGATTTTCATAATCGAATGCAATACTATCCCCCCACTCTATCTGCGCCACTGTGAGAATTACGAACATGAACCCCGACTACTTCCTCCGCAATTAATTTTAATGCAAGGGATGGGATATGTCTCTTTTTGAGAATGATTTGCAGATAGATGCCGGGGACAGGGCCCCGGATAGATTATTCCTTTATCCTGAAGCGGGAGGTAAAGAACCTCAGGAATGGGGCTTCGTAAACGAATTCCAGACCCCTGAGCTCCTCTCTCCTGTTCCACACTCCCACCACCGCATCCACTACCTGATCCATGTGCTCGTTGGTATAGACCCTCCTGGGGATGGTGATTCTGACCAGTTCCAGCCTGGGCTTTCGATTTTCCCCGGTTTCGGGATCCCTTCCGGCGGATACGGTTCCCCTCTCCATCGTTCTGACACCGCCCTCCACATATATTTCCGCCGCGAGAACCTGTGCGGGGAACTCATCCTGCGGGATGTGCGGGAGGAACTTCTTCGCATCTATGTATATGGCATGCCCGCCGAAGGGTCTGACCAGGGGTATGCCTGCTTCTTCCAGTTTCCTTCCCAGGTAGTGGACCTGGGCTATCCTGCTGTGTACCTGCTCGAAATCGGTCATCTCGTAAAGACCCTTTGCCAGAATGGCCAGGTCCCTGTCTGCCAGACCCCCCGAGTAGGGATCCCCATCGAATGCGGTCATGAAGTCCCTTATCCGCTCGTAAATCTTCCTGTCCCTTATAAGCAGCAGGCCGCTGATGTTGGTCAGGGGATCCTTCTTGGCAGATATGGAGGCGGCATCTCCATAGGACATCATCTCCCTTATGATTTCCTTCAGGCTCCTGCTTTCATATCCGGGCTCCCTCGTCTTTATGAAATAGGCATTTTCCGCAAGCCGCGTGGCATCGAATACGAAGGGAATCCCGTACCTGTCGCATATTTCCCTCAACTTCCTTATGTTTTCCATGGATGCGGGCTGACCCCCGGCCATGTTCACATCGAATTCGAGGACCACATACGCTATCTTCTCGGGGCCGTGCTCTTTTATGAATTCTTCCAGTCTTTCTGTGTCTATGTTCCCCTTGAAGGGGTGCTCGGAGGAGGGGTCGTGGGCTTCGGGTATAATCATGTCCACGAATATTCCGCCGGCATACTCCTGGTGGAATCTGGTGGTGGTGAAGTACATGTTGTTTATCACATACTGGCCGGGCCTTATGAGGGCCTGCGAAATCATGAACTCCGCCTGACGGCCCTGATGGGTGGGGACGAAGTAGGGGAATCCGAAGATTTCTTCTACGGCCTCCTTGAGCATTTCGTATGCGTTTCTGAAATCGCTGTGGATGGCGGTGGCGAATTGCTCGTCGCTCTGGGCGGAGGTTCCACTGTCCGTGAGGAGGTCTATGTATATGTCTTCCGATTTGAGCAGGAATGTGTTGTATCCGGCTTCCTCTATGGCTTTTCTGCGGTACTCCCTATCCCTGTGAATCAGGAGTTCCACCCCTTTGAACCGGTACGGAAAGCCCCCGTAGGGGATCTCCCTGTATCTCCTCAGTTTTCCTTCCACTTCGAACAGGAGGGCTTCCGGACCGTTGTTCTCTATATTTACTGCGGGTTTCAGGGCGGGCAGGGGTTCCTGCTTCAGGTAATCCATCACCCTTATGAAATGGTCGAAGTGCTCCCTCATATAGGCCCTCTTTCCGGGCTGAACCAGCAGTTGCCCCTCCTGTGCCCATCCCCGCACTGCTCCGGAGAGGAAGAGGGCCAGGTTGAATCCATAGGGATTTTCCACTTCTACCGCGAATCCACGGGCATTGTATGGGGAGACCCTGTATCCCAGGTCCTTAATCCGCCTGTGGAGGTAATCCATCTCCTGAAATCTCCACTGCCAGTAATCTTCCCGAAGAGCTTCCTCCAGTCCGGTTGCTATGACTTCCATGTCCCTTCCGGCCAGTCCGCCGTATGTGTGGAGTCCCTCGAAGGATACCACCCACATCTGAAATTTCCTGTAGATTTCAGCATCTCCGGTTATTACCAGAGCTCCCACATGGGAGAAGAGGTCTTCGGTGGCTGAAAGTATGAGTATCTCCGCATTTCCTGCCACTTCTTTTACCAGTTCTTTCATGGAGCCCGATAGCTTTCCCTCCAGCTTTGCCCTTGCGATGCTGGAAAAGATGCGGCTGGCGTTTACCACCCTGAGCTTTCCCCTGTATTCCTTCAGCAGTTTCATGAGGGCGGGAACATCATCCTCGTTTATATAGACTATGTCTGCATCGTCCGTGATCTGCGTTTCGAAATGCCGGGCCAGTATTCGAAGGGTGGGGGTGGGATTGTGCCAGTGCAGTTTACCTGCCTCCTGGACATAGGCTTTGAAGAGCAGATGCTCGGCTCCCCTTTCGAGGTGGGTTGGAACCACATACTCTTTTCCGAATATTCCCTTCACCCTGTCCAGGATTTTGAGGAAGTTCCTGCTTCCTGCGTAGGCTTCGTCGCCTCGGAACAGGGCCCCGTACTGCTCGTCTGACATGGCACCCCTGTCGTACCTCCCTGCATCGAATACGAAGTGCCTGGATGGGAGCGAGTTGATGTTGTATCCGTACCGCCGGGCCACCTCCAGTCTCTGCCCGTAATCAAGTCTGTCGTGATAAAACACTATCTTTCCCCTATAGGGCTGGGACTTCATGGGGAAAGTTTAAACACCTTTCGGCCGGCCTGCGCCTTTAATATTTTCCCGCGGGTATGCAGTTGTTCGGCTGGTACTATCTGGAGATAGATTCCTGGGAGGGGAGGCGCCGGGTGGTGGCAAATCCGGTCCTCTCGCAGGTGGATGGCGAAATATACAGGCTCTTTGCGCGGGCCGGAACATGCAGGTACATATACGAGGGCAGGATAGTGGAGGAATGCTGTGGACGAATCGTGCTGGAGACGGATAGGGGAAGGAGGATCACGCTCGAGCCCCTCAGGCCCCCCTTCAATACCTGAAGACCATGGCCCCCCAGGTAAATCCCGCACCGAAGGACACTATGAGAACATTCTGCCCCCTTCTGAGAAGACCCTTCTCCTTCATTTCCGAAAGGGCAATTCCTATCGTGGCAACCGATGTATTTCCGTACCTGTCTATATTCACATAGGCCTTTTCATGCGGAAGGCCCAGTTTGTCCATCGTGGCATCGATTATGCGTTTATTGGCCTGATGAGGGACCACCCAGTCTATGTCTTGGGGCGTGAGGCCGGATATTTCGAGGGCCCTGAGACTGGCCTTTGCCATGTAGCTCACCGCATATCGAAATACCTCTCTTCCCTGCATGAAGATGGCGTGTCTGCTGTTTCTCACGGTGTATTCGCTTGCGGGTTCCTTCACGCCCCCCGCGGGAAATTTGAGCAGGTCTCCCAGGGAGCCATCCCCCGAAAGGCAGGAGCCGTAGAAACCGGGCTCATCGGACGCTGTGAGCACATAGGATGCCGCCCCATCTCCAAAGAGAACACATGTGGACCTGTCCTTCCAGTTTACGAATCTGGAGAGGATTTCCGAGGTTATTACCAGCACATTTCTGTAAATCCCGGATTCGATGAAGGCCCTCGCCACTTCGAGCGCATAGATCACTCCCGGGCATCCCGCCTGCACATCGAAACAGGGGGCCTTCAGCCCGAGTTTTGCCGCTTCGAGACATCCGGTCGCAGGGAATATCATGTCGGGGGTGTTGGTGGCGGAAACGACGAAGTCTATGTCCTCTGCTTTCATACCGGCATCCTGCAGGGCTTTCAGGGCGGACTTATACCCCAGGTCGGATGTGTTTTCATCTATGGATGCTATCCTGCGCTCCTTTATTCCGCTCCTCTCCGTTATCCACCTGTCGGAAGTCTCGACGATTCTCTCCAGGTCATGATTGGTAAGGCGGGCTGGCGGGACATAGTGACCTATTCCACTGATGCGGGCATAAATCCTGCTCATAACGGGACAATTTTAAGGTTATGCGATTCGATGCCGGTGCATTCCCATTGAACTGCCCTGAGGGCACGCCTGCGGGGAAAGAAATGGTTAGTTCATAAAGACATGAACAGGGAACCTCTCCAGAACCTGAATCTCCCGAAATAAACATGGGATGCACTTCCAGTTTAGGAAGCCAGAGTTCATAGGTATAGTTGGAGGCGGGGGACTTTGACCCATTGGCCTGTAAGCTTTTTCACAGTCTTCTCATAATCCCCTGCTCTTTTCGTCTCTACCTCCTCTTGGGCAAATTCCTGTAGCAATATCCCGACTCTTCTGTCTCTGTCCATTCAGATAAACAAAAGGAACATACACTTAAAATCGTGTAGAGGGAGGCAGTAGAAATGCCAGGAGGAGGCAGTAAAGG
>Ga0256833_1001235_pt1 | contig 19067 bp, 13 predicted proteins | sample 356284metaG_FD_190535 | JGI IMG/M metagenome (GOLD analysis project Ga0256833, IMG submission 190535) | Hydrothermal vent microbial communities from Mid Atlantic Ridge, Atlantic Ocean - 356-284 | ecosystem: Environmental > Aquatic > Marine > Hydrothermal vents | place: Atlantic Ocean: Mid... | reverse complement strand
ACAAACGAAGCTGATATAGAGATAATAAATAAGCTCTCTGGCATGAAGTATGAAGATTTGGAAAAAGAGTTACATCTTCTAGCCAAAGAGACGAATACCCCTATACGATTAGTAGGGAATGTATGGCAAGTGATTTCAAAGATAAATTTATGGGATTTGATAGTAAATAAGATTTCTGATACACATTTAAATAAATTTAAATCAATCGCAATCGAGGTATTTACAGAGATAGACCCTGCTTATGAATTGGCTCCAGAAGAACGCAGTTATGCACATATATATAAAAAAGTTATGAAGCACTCAGTGTTACTTTGCGATAGTATAGCAGATACTTTAGTCATGTTATCTGTCTTTGGGAATACTATTGATAATATACAGCAGATAATTGATACATGGCTCAAAGAAATTTTTGAATCTAATTTAAAGGTAGAAGCTTGGTATTCGTATCATCAAAACTTACCACTACTAGCAGAAGCAAGCCCTGAAAGTTTTCTGTCAGCCCTTAAAAAATCTTTAGATGTTATAGGGGAAACAAAAATAGATGAATTGTTTGTAGATAACGATGACCTAATGATGGGTGAGTGCAGTTATTGCCATCTTCTTTGGGCATTAGAAACTGTATCTTGGAATAAAGACTATTTGGTTAGAGTTGTATTGATACTTGCTAGGTTAAGTGACTTAGATATCACATATGGCAGAGTGAATCAACCTTTTAACTCTTTAAAAGATATTTTCACGGGTTGGGTAAGATATTGTAGTGTTACCCATGATGAACGTATAGGCATTATAAAAAATATATTATTAAAAAAATACCCTGAGATTACATGGAGGCTACTTCTTGAACTTTTGCCAGATAATCACTCTATGTCAACTGGTATTAGCAAGCCAAAATATCATACTTGGGCAGATATAGATGATACTGTTTTGCAAAAAGACTATGTAAAATACTGTAATGATATTGATAGGCTATTATATGGAATTTTAGATGAAGATAGTCAAAAATGGCATGATGTTTTTGATAATATAGATAAGTTCTATGAAGAATATTTTTTTAAAATAGTAGATAAGTTTATCACACTTGATAAAGAAATATTTGATAATGACACGGCTCTTTTGATAGCAAATACACTTAGAAGCAAAATACACAATCATCGTTCTCATCCTGATACACATTGGGCATTACCAAAAAAGTTTGTAGATAGACTGGAGGAAGCTTTTCATTTTATAGAACCCGATGATTTGATAGGAAAATATCAATATCTCTTTGGCATGGGTTCTGTAGATATTTTAGAACCAATACCATATAACCCTGATACCTTTAGTGAAGATCATAAAAAAGAAGATAATATTGTAGAGATATTAAGACAAGAAGCCATAGAGAAAATATTAACAGATGGAACCTTGAGTGATTTGGAAGTACTAATTAAACAATCTTCTTATGCATGGGATACAGGGCGTATTATTTTTACTTTGTATTCAGAAAAATACCAAGAAACAATGCTTGGGTGGGTAGAGGGTGAAGACAGACTGTTGGCACAATGTGCGAAAAGTTATTTGCAACAACTCACTCGTAAATCCTTTGATGAAAGTATTTTAGAAGGGCTAAGTGATATACAAAAATCAGAAATAATTTTAGCTCTTCCTTTTGGTGCAAAAGCTTTTGAAGTATTAAAGAGACAAAATACTAATGTTCAAAAACTATATTGGGAAAATCTAAGTTGGTACTATGTATTAGAGGGTGAAGATGTAGAGTATTTCAACTGGGTGGTTGAGCAGTTCTACACTCATGGAGTTTCTCATAAATCCATAGAAATAATGAGTCATATGTTCTGTCTTGCTAAAAAAGAGCATGATGCGATAGAAATAGATACTGAACAACTTTTCAAAATACTATATGAAATGGATCCTAATAATACAAAGCTAAATTTTCATAGTACTTCAGAGGTTATAAAATATTTGCAGAAATCCAATCTAAAAGAAGAAGATAAGCGTTTTTTAGAGTGGAAATATTTGATGATGAACAACTTCAAACCTGTATATTGGGAGAGATTGATTATCAATGATGCTACAGCCTTTGCGGAGTTGGTATCATGGGTATATAAGCCTGAGATAGAAAGAGATGAAGATAAAACTTTAACGCAAGCACAAATAATGAATAGGGCTAACAATGCAAAAGAGTTACTTGAAAGAATGCGATTGTTTAGAGAGCATGATGATACGGAACCTATGGATGGTAATAAATTAAAGTCTTGGGTGCAGACTGCAAGAGATAAGTTTAAAGAACTTGATAGAATAAAAATAGGTGATAGACAGATAGGTATGCTCTTGGCTAAATCCTCAAGTGAAGAAGAGGGTATATTCCCAAATAAAATAGTTTGTGAGGTTATAGAAGAGCTTGGAACAGATGGTTTAGAAGATGGTTTTGTTCATGAAGTTTTATATCCAAATGGGTCAAGGTTTACAACCAGAGGGGCAGATGAAGGTGGAAATCAAGAACACGCATTAGCAGATAAATATCAAGATTATGCAAAATCTATGCAGCTTATTTATCCTTGGACATCTAAAATCTTGCAGAAGATATCTGATAGTTATAGGTACGATGCAAAACGTGAAGATATGGAGAATGAGTTGTGACGAGAGAAGAAAACTTAAGACAAGAACATAGTGGAGATGGAGATAATGCTGCAGAAAAGAATGAAGAAAATAAAAGTTCACAGGTTGGACGTGATAATAATGGTTATGTGATTACGGGAGATGGGAATACCATTTATGTTAAAGATGATCATGTTATTTTGGAAGATTATAATCAGGCTGACAAACAAAATTTTAATCAAATATTTCCATTTGATGATAAAAGTATAGGCAATATATATATTGAGCCTTTATTTCAATTAACGTTTTATACAGCAGCGTGCGATCAACGTACTGAAAAAAAATTAGATAAAACTTTTTTAGAAACTACATTAAATCTATTAGAAACACAAAACTATATTTATTTAGTTGGTCATTATGGAGTTGGTAAAAGTTTATTATTGAAAAATATATATAATGCTATACCATCTTCATATGATAAATATTTTATTGAAATTAAAGAAATTGTGGATCCAGTTTTTGCTAAAAGAATAGCAATTGAAAAAAGTGAAAAGTTAAAAATATTTATTATAGATGGTCTCGATGAGATTAATATAGATAATACTAAATTTAATAAGGTAATAGAAGATCTTATAAAAATATCTAATGCCGCAGATATAAAATTTATTTTTTCTACAAGATTATACATAAATACAAAAGAGGATATTTTTCTTAGCCTTGTGGGTGAATACGCATATCTTATTAATGATCCTGAGATACCATTTATAGAAATTTGTTATTTTGAAAGAAAAATGATTGAGATTTGGCTTGAAAAATATTACCCTAACGACGATAGGTTTGAGTTAATTTTAAAAGATATTGAAAAGGTAGACAAGCGATTATATGCAATGAGTCAAATTCCTATATTTTTATATCAGTTGAGTTATTATTTCTACAAAGAAAATCTGGAAAAAATAAAGATAAAAGAAATATATAAAATTTATAAGATATTTATTGATGCAACTATAAGAGGAAAGTTTTTGGGAAAACATGTTGCTTTAAATGATAAGGATAAATATAAAATTTTTTTGATGAAAATAGCAGTGTCAATTTTGAATAAAAACTATAAAAAAAATAATTTCAAAAAATATACTGAAAATATAAATAATCAATTTAAAGATAATCAATTCACTATTAGTCAAGAAGATGTTGAAAATATTGTAAATCAAATGGATATAGGAATAAAAGGCACTGATGTTGAGAAAGTAAACAATGCTATAAATTGTTATTTCTTTGAAAAAGTAGATTATGATTTCTGGGTTTTTAGTAATATAAATATTCTTCTATATTTAGTCTCTGAATATTATTTTCATATTGTAAGAAGATGGTTGCAGTCTGTAGATATAAAGAAGGGGTTTAAACTCTATATTGATAAAACTATTTTTGAATATCTCATTCAGTTATTATGTTCAAGCGAATATGAATCCTTGTATAGTAGGCTTGTCAAGATGATAGATTCATCAATTGACTTTAATAATGAATTAACAGATTTTGAATATTTTATGGGAGTATTATATATATCTTATGATGGAGATAAACCAAAGCTACCATTCATTCTAGATAAAATATATGCTTATAGTAAAAGTAAATATGATGATGAAAACTATCTTTTTTTATTGTATAGTTCTTTTCAGTCTGTCTATATTGATGATATAGAATTCATAAATATAGATTTTTCAAATTTCAATTTTTCGTATAGTAAACTTAAGGATGTGACTTTTAAAGATTGTACATTTTCGAAAGAGACAACTTTTACTGATGTAAGTTTTGATGATATTTGTTTTGACAATTGTATCTTAAGGAATACAACACTTAAAAACATTGTCAACTCAAATATATCTTTTTTAAACTGTACACTAAATGGTGTACATATAGAGGGTGTAGAAAAAAGTTCTATAAAAGTTGAAGGAGAAAATAGCCAAATTGTTAGACTAGAGTTGCATAAGCTTTCAAAGAGTGTTGATATTAAATTTATGAATATTGAGAATGGTCAAAGCTTAATTATAAAGGATTCTAAAGCATCATTTAAATTTACTAATGCAGTTTTTGATAAAGTTAATATTGTCCATTCTACTATACATTTAAAAGAAGAAAATTGCAAACTTGGCATAGAGAAAGAAGGGAATTCAAAAATTATTAATGAGTAAAATTATAAACGAAATTGTAGAAGCATTAAATAAACATAAGGCTTATTGCTTTTATAAAGATTGGCTTCCGTAGTGTTATATCGATTAGTAATAAATTTTTGAGTTGAGGGGATGATGTTCAAGAAGTTTATAACTCTTTGTTGGAATTAGATTTAAGTGTCTTTAGAGAAGAAGTAGAGATTGTACAGCCATTTGAAAAATATTTAGATGATTCGTATAATGCTCCTGAAATGATTCAAAAAGCTTGTCGAGACATACTAAAGGCCAAATAATATTCCTATATATAGGTGCTTGTAGAACTTTTTATCAATCTATAAAATCATTTTTTAGATTCTTAAAACTTTAAATTATTTTTCCTTGTAATGCTTCTTGTTCTATAATCCGATCAAAATCTTTATGTAAAACTATATCTATAGGTTTATGTAAAATTCTTTTTAGTTTGGCGAGAGCTTTTATTTTTTTTTCTAAAAGATTATGCTCATTTGAGATTATAAACAAATCAATATCTCCCCCTTTTTTACTTTCATCTAATCTACTTCCAAAAAGGTATATTTGAGCACTACCAAATATATCAAAAACAGTATCTCTTATAATATTAATCTCTTTTTCGCTCAATCTCATAAAAGTTTTGCTCCACTTTTTGTGCTATATGCACTAATACCGCACTTCTATCTATAAAAAGGTTGATACTTTCTATCATCTCATCTAATTCTTCAGGATAATCATGAGCTATTTTATTTCTAAGTTCTCGCAACTCTCCCCAGCTATCAATATCAACAATACCTTCTTTTTCTATTTCTCTAAGTATATCAAAATAACTAATTCCTTGAGTATTAAAACCACTATATTCAAGATATGTTCTAAAAATTTTGGCGCCTAACAAATCTTGAAGCTTTGAAAAGCGAAAAATAAGAGCATTTAAGGCAAATCTTTGAAGTTGATTCAATTCTTCATACTCTTGTACAGGTAACAATGGAGTTAAAACATCTAAAGATTCAATAATAAGCTCAATATGCTTATTCATTTCAAGAAAATATGTTTTTAGTTTTGTTTGTATCATTTTATAACCTTGTTTTATAGTATCAATGAACTTAATATAACTTAGATGATGTATGCTCCACAAATATTCTATCATAATGTTCTTGGATAGTAAATATAAGTAATCAATATTCTAAAATTATTTATAAAGCTCTATTGATTTCATCAACACTACATGCATTCACATCATAATAAAGCTACCGAAGTCTTTGCTCAAAGAAAAAAGAGCGGTTCCTTTTAATGGTGTACTTTATATGGCTGTACTGAGTTTGATTTTGGCAATATGTGCGCGGTTCTTTTTATAATCGAAAATATAAAAACAGTTAATTCTTTTTTTGTTCCCTAATAAACATCTGCACTCCAACTTATTATTTGAAATGCATAATATCTTTTTTAAACAAAGTGCTACATTTTTACTCTGCGTTATTGGTACATTTTACCTTTGCGTTTGACATTTTGCTAAAATAGTTAATGTTGGCATACTTGCTCCTTTTGTTACTTAGGGACAAATATACTATATTTTTAGTTGTAAATAAAAGTAATGATGCAGGTTAATAAGGTACTATAATCATTGAAAGCTTAAACTAGTTTAAGTTTATATGGGAGAAAATCTCCCTTTATGCATTTGTACCCAAGTCAGGAGTATTTTATTTAGATAAACTTTAGAAATAAAATATTTATTAATTAATAGTAATTATCCTTTAAGCTTGGATGCTATAGAATGTTCAAAAGGAAATATTTTATCCTTTAAATTATAACAGGAGTTTAGAATGGAATCGTACATAATGTGTAAGGATGGTAAATATGTTATTTAGAACAATAGTGTTGGCTTGGATAAGCAGTATCTCTCTCTTTGCTATGGGGCCTTTGGTAAATGCACAGTGGTTACAAAAACATCATGATGATAAGGACCTTGTTGTTCTTGATGTATCGGACGCAAAAGAATTTGCTAAAGGGCATATTGAGGGAAGTATCAATGCTCCTATATTTCTGTGGAGAGAAAAACATAAGCATTTTCTTTTAGTGACAAACCCTATGAGTATGCAAAAGAACCTTCAAAGATTCGGAATCAATAAAAATAGTAAAGTTGTCATATATTCACACCATACCAATGGTAAAGATATTTTAAAAGCATCTTATGTGATATGGGCGATGGAGTATTACGGTTTTAAAGAAACAGCTATTTTAGATGGTGGTTTACCTGCTTGGAAAAAGGTAGAAGGCAAAATCTCTACACAGGTACTAAGGCCTAATAAGGGTGATTTTATTATAAGTATCAATAAAAATCTTGTTGCAAATTTACAGGATGTTAAAAAAAATATTGCTCAAGCACAAATGTTGGATGCTAGACCTGCCGTCTATTATTTTGGAGCACAAAAACAATCTGTACTTAAGAGAGCAGGACATGTTGAGGGTGCTAGAAGTTATTTTTGGAAGTACAGTTTTGACAATGGGCTTGTAAAAGATAAAAAAATACTCAAAAGTATGTTAGTTGATGGTTTGGGATTTGATCCTAAAAAACCGACTATTACCTACTGTACAGGGGGTTTAGAGACATCTATGAACTTTTTTGTGCTGCACCGAATTTTAGGTTTTGACAATATTCGTCTGTATGATGCTTCCATGAAAGAGTGGGCAAATGAAATGGATACGCCTATGAGAAAATACCAATGGCAATAAACTATGAGCGAAATCTCATAAAACTAGTTTTGTAATACTAGTTGTAAGCTGTAATAGCTTACTGAATCAAGATGATTTCTATTAAAAAAAGGGGACAAAATGAAAGTCATTAGATTTCAAAGTTTTTTGTTGTGCCTATCGATTGGCGCATATGCTGCAGCACCGTTAGGACTGCCTGAAGTATCTGTACCAAAAGACAATCCACAAACAAAAGAGAAAATTCAATTGGGCAATATTCTTTTTCATGACACACGATTTAGTGCTGATGGGCAAGTCAGCTGTGCGACTTGTCATGCACAGGAAAAAGCTTTTACAGACCATTTAGAGGTTTCTAAAGGCTTCACTGATAAAAAAGGAACTCGAGTGGGGACGAGGAATGCACCTACTGTTATCAATGCAGCTTATTATACTTCACAGTTTTGGGATGGACGCGTTGCCAGCCTGGAAGAACAGTCAAAATTTCCACCAATAAACCCTGTAGAGGGAGGCCTGCATTCATGGAATCAGCTCGTGGATATGCTGAAAAAAGATTCGTTTTATCAAAAAGAGTTTAAAAAAGTCTTTAATGTCTCTGCAAAAAATATCACTATAGAACATTTTGCAAAGGCTATAGCAAGTTTTGAGAGAACCGTCATATCTGGTAATTCTAAGTTTGATCGTTACATGTATGGACATGAAGAGAATGCTATGAATGAAGAGGAAAAAAGAGGTTTAGAAGTTTTTCTCGGACAAGGAAGATGTGTCTCTTGCCATACGATCAGTCAAACACACGCACTCTTTACTGATAATAAATTTCATAATATCGGTGTAGGCTTTAAAGCACTTAATGGAAAATCTTTTGAAGTAGCATCAGAATTTTCACATATGTTAGCCCAAGATAAGAAAAAAGGAAAATCCCTTACTGCTGCAGATGATTTGGTTTTAAAACACAAACGTTTTTCTGAACTCGGTCGTTATGCTATCACAAAAGAGGGGGATGATATGGGTGCTTTTAAATCCTCTAGTTTGAGAAATATAGAAAAAACAGCACCCTATATGCATGATGGCAGTATGCAAACACTTTTAGAAGTTGTTCAATGGTATAACTTTGGAGGTAGATTTGGTATGGATGCCCCTGTTACACCATTTTTAGATGGTGGTATCAGACCGTTGAACCTAAGTGACAGACAAGTAAATGACTTGGTAGCTTTTTTAAAGGCACTTACTTCGCCTGAATTTAGTAATGTAAAGGATTAGTTATGAAAAGAAGAGATTTTATGAAAACATCTGGTGTTCTTTTAGCAGGCAGTATTTTACCTATGAGTATCATAGAAGTCGTTTCAGCCGATACACTTGATGGAAAAAAGGGAGAAAACTTTACATTTGCTGTAATTTCAGATGCCCATTTACAACAGATAAAAGGAACTAAATTTGTAAGAAATTGGGATATGGGGCTAAAAAAAGCAGTTGCAGAGTGTAACTTAATGGATCCAAAACCTGATTTTATCTTATTTGGAGGGGACTTAAGTCAACTTGGTAAAGCAGCAGAACTTGATCATGGTGCTGAAATCCTCTCAGCACTCAGAGCCCCGGTAAAAATGATGTTGGGTGAACATGATTATTATCTTGATTTGGGTGAACACTGGATGAACAGCTTTGGTGACCCATTTTATAGTTTCAATCACAAGGGGGTACATATCGTAGTGCTGAACTCTATTTTAGTTGATGAGAAATGGACACACAAATGGAAAGATCCAATGCAGAGAATGCAGACAATGGCAGGGCTCGATGATCCAAACGGTTCTCCATTTATGGTTGGAGATAAACAAAGAGCGTGGTTGAAAAAAGATTTGCAAAATGTATCGAAAGATACACCGCTGATTGTCTTTTCACATTCGCCTTTACAAAAAATATATAAAGGCTGGAATTTCTGGACAGAAGATGCAGAGCTTGTTCAAGAAATCCTCAAACCATTTAAAAAAGTAAATGTCATTTATGGTCATGTACATCAAATCGAATATAACAAGATAGGTAACATAAGCTTTAACTCTGTGATGTCAACAGCTTGGCCATGGCCTTATCCGCCAAGCTATGCCCATGGAACAAGCTATATGCCTAAACTTACAATTAACTCTAACCGTGCCGATCCATTTTTTGAACGAGATGGAACAGGATGGCAGATGATAGATGTCCATACCGGAAGGGTTGATTTTCATTTTCAACTGCCAAACAATAAAAACAGAACGGTAGCCTATAATGAAAAAACACAGCAGCCTGAAGATGTCGAGTATCAGCATAATCCGATACCTCCACAAAAACATTATTAAGGGGATATAATGAAAACGATAAAAAGAAAAAGCATTATGATTTTGTGTATAAGTAGCTTTTTATGCACTGTTGTAAGCGCAGATGAATTTACAAATAAAGATCTTAAACTTTGGAAATCTGAATATCAAACTGTGCTAAAAGAGGGAAGAAAGGTCTTTACAGATCCAAAACTAGGAACAAATACAGTTACGTGTAATGAGTGCCATCCTAACGCTTCAAATACACATCCTGAGACATATCCAAAGTTTCAAAAACAGCTTGGGAAGGTAGCAACAATGGGTGAAATGATTAACTGGTGCATTGCCAATCCGCTTGAGGGCAAAAAAATAGCCCTAGATAGCCCAAAAATGACAGCATTAATCGCCTATATAACGCAAGAACGCCGTGGTGTCAAACTAGAACCTGGGAAACATTAAGCCTAAACGCAGTAAGGAGAATTATCATGAGTGAAGAAAACAGATGCCCTGAAGCAGAGATATCTGCTGCTACAAACAAAGCAACATCAACAAGAGAGTGGTGGCCAAACCAGTTAAATCTTAGAATTTTACGCCAACATTCAACACTATCGAATCCTATGGATGCAACATTTAATTATGCTAAAGAGTTTCAAAAAATAGATTTGCAAATACTTAAAGAAGATATCTTTACGCTTATGAAAAACTCGCAGGAGTGGTGGCCTGCAGATTATGGTACTTATGGACCGCTTTTCATTCGTATGGCATGGCATAGTGCAGGCACATATCGCACAAAAGATGGTCGTGGAGGAGCAGCAACAGGCAATCAACGTCTTGCACCACTTAACAGTTGGCCAGATAATGTAAACTTGGATAAAGCCCGTCGTTTGCTTTGGCCAATTAAACAAAAATATGGCAACAAACTATCCTGGGCGGATCTTATGATTTTTGCGGGTAATTGTGCTTTGGAATCTATGGGCTTTAAAACCTTTGGATTTGGAGGTGGTCGTGAAGATATTTGGGAACCAGAAGAGGACATCAACTGGGGAGCAGAAACACAATGGCTTGCAGAGAAACGCTTCTCAAAAAAGGGAACACTCAAAAAACCTCTTGCGGCTACACAAATGGGATTGATCTATGTAAATCCAGAGGGTCCAAACGGTGAACCAAATGTACTGGCTGCTGCAAAAGACATTCGTGAAACTTTTGCGCGTATGGCAATGAACGACGAAGAAACGGTAGCACTAATTGCAGGTGGGCATACCTTTGGTAAAGCTCACGGAGCAGCGAATCCTGATAAATATGTAGGACCCGAACCTGAAGCTGCACCAATAGAGGAGCAAGGTCTGGGCTGGAAAAATAGTTTTGGCAAAGGAAATGGTGCTGACACAATAAGTAGTGGGTTAGAGGGTTCTTGGACAACTACACCCACAAAATGGGATAACAGCTTTTTAGAAATACTGTATAAGTATGATTGGAATTTAGTAAGAAGTCCTGCGGGAGCTTATCAATGGGAACCAACAGATCCAAATGCTGCTAATACAGCACCTGATGCGCATGATCCTTCAAAAACACATGCACCCATTATGTTTACTACAGATCTTGCCTTAAGAATGGATCCAATTTACGGACCTATTTCTAAGCGTTTTTATGAAAATCCAAATGAGTTTGCAGATGCATTTGCTCGAGCATGGTTTAAGCTGACACATCGAGACATGGGACCAAGATCACGCTACCTTGGTACTTTAGTTCCAAAAGAAGAGCTTTTGTGGCAGGATCCTTTACCTGAGCGTGAGTATGATTTAGTAGGAGATGAAGATCTTGCTGGACTTAAAAGCGAGATTGTAAATTCTGAACTCTCAATATCCGAACTTGTAAGAACAGCATGGGCATCTGCATCAACTTTTCGAGGTTCTGATAAACGAGGTGGAGCAAATGGCGCACGACTGCGTTTAGCACCTCAAAAAGATTGGGAAGTCAATCAACCCATACAATTAGTAAAAGTGCTTAGTACTCTTGAGGGCATTCAAAAAAGTTTTAATGATAAACAATCTGGAAAAAGACAAATTTCATTGGCTGATATTATTGTTCTTGGAGGTTGTGCAGCTATAGAACAAGCTATCAAAAATGCGGGCTACTCTATAAAAGTTCCATTTACACCAGGACGCACAGATGCATCACAGGAGCAAACTGACATCGACTCCTTTAGTGTGTTAGAACCAATAGCAGATGGATTTCGAAATTATCAAACAACAGGATGTGAACTCTCAAGCGAAGAGTTACTTATTGATCAAGCACAATTATTGACACTTACAGCACCACAGATGACGGTTCTTTTAGGTGGTATGCGAGTGTTAGATGCAAATTATAACGCTTCTAAGCATGGAGTCTTTACCAAAAAACCAGAAGTACTTACAAATGACTTCTTTGTTAATTTACTTGATATGCGTACTACATGGAGGGAAGTTTCAGAAGAAAGTAAGCTTTTTGAAGGTCGTGATAGGATAACGAAAGAACTTCTATGGACAGGAACGCGTGTTGATCTTATCTTTGGCTCAAACTCTGAGTTGAGAGCTATCGCTGAGGTATATGCTACTGATGATTCAGAAGAAAAATTTATACATGATTTTGTAGCTGTTTGGGATAAAGTTATGTGTTTGGACTATTTTTCACAAGAGAATGATTGACTCTTTTATTCAAAAAGAGTGGGTAAGTTTACATAAATAAAGAAGTTAAATATTGAAAATGGGTTTCATCGTCATCAATAATTGAAATAACATGAAAACTTTTAGTAATATCAAGTTTTATATAATACATCTTTATAATCCTTGTCGTGTAATTCTTGGTTGTTTTAGGTTGTTAAACTTAGACAACTAAAGATATCAATAGGCTCAAGTGATGTAGTCAATAAAAATAACCTTGGTTCTGAATCCATAATTCCTTTTTTCCGGCAACACACTTTAAAGTTAGCTTAAATCACTTTTTACCATTTTGTACTTTTTGATGTAACTATAAAGTGTTTGTAAACACCAAGCAATTTTGCGATGCCATGAAAGTGGCAAGCACGGTTATTGGTTACAAATCCATAAATAGGGTAATCTTCCGCTCAGTTTTTCCAAGTAGTCTCAATAAAATATCTAAGAGTTGCCAATGATACTTTTTTCTCCAATTTTGAATTTATAAGTTTTAATATATTTGTTTGGGATAATTTCATATCAAGATATTTTTGAATCTCATCTTTAAATGGATCAAGAACTCTATTTTTGTTTTTAGAACCTTTAGGTCTTCCTAAAACTTTACCTTGCGCTCTTGCTGCTGCTAAACCCTGTTTAGTTCTTTCACTGATAATTTCTCTTTCAGTTTGTGCAAAATATCCGTAGATAGCTAAAAGCAATGATGATAATGCCTCATTTTGATTCGTTGACAATTCTGGTTGATTTGTGAAGATTAATTTAACACCTATACTGTTAAATCTTTCTATTAAATTTAATATCTCTAGCATATTTCTTCCAAGCCTAGATAGCTCTGTGCATATAAATGTATCTCCAGTTTTAAGTTTATTGAAAACATCATCTAACAATCTCTCTTTTTGAGATTTTTTAGAGGATATTTCTAATTCAATAAACTCATCTATGATTATCTTATAGGTTTGTGCATATTCTAATATTTTATGCTTTTGATTTTCTACAGATTGCTGTTCTGTGCTCACTCTAATATAGCCAATTATCATTGAAATCTCTCTTTTACTATAAAATAGTATTATTTATAGTATTTTATCAGTTTTTTATTAAATATAACCGACCATATTTCTAAAAATATTTTAGATAAAATATTGTCCATTATATTATCAAGGAATTTTTATGACGTTAGTAAATATTTTAACCATAAATGAACGAAAAAGCTTATATTCTCCTCAATATTTAAAATACAAAGAAAAAGAGTATTATTTCTCACTTCCAAAAGCGTTAGATATAAAAATGCAATCATTTGCAACAACTGAAGGAAAAATAACATTTATTTTACTATATGGCTATTTTAAATCTTTCAATCAATTTTTTGATACTAATTTATTTTTAAAAGATGATATTGATTTTATTATCAAAAAGTACAATTTTATATCAATTAATCAAATATCAGTAGAAAAGAGCAGATTTTACGAATATAGAAACCTAATCAAACAACATCTCCAAATAAACCCATACACAGTAGAGATAAAATCCACCCTCCAAAAAGAAGCCAATAACCTCGCCAATAATTTCATCCATCGAAAGAAAATATTTTACACTTTAGTGGACCTCTCTAAAAAATTGAACATTGAAGTACCAAGCTACACAAAACTCACAAGAATTATAACAGTAGCACTCAACACCCATAAGAAGGATATATTGGCGAAGTTAGAGCCTCTCCTTGATGATGAGAGATTACAACTCTTAGATGAGTTCCTAGAGAAAGAGGAATCTTCAAAAAATAGGTATAAAATCGCTTATTTCAGGAAGCTTGAACACTCTACAGCAAAGAACCAGTTTCTCCTCAGTTTGGGAAAATTCAATAGCATTAAATCTAAATTTGATATTTTAAAAGAGATTATTGAGAGTGTAGGAATAACACCCAAGATTGCCCAATACTATGCCAAATGGGTAGAGAAGAGTCAAACATCGCAAGTAACTCAAACCAATAAGATCAATCAATATTTTACACTTCTCTCATTTGTGCAATACCAATACCTCATACGCAATGATAATCTCATAGATAGATTTATAGCAACCACACAAAGTGCTAAAAATGCATCCTTGAGAGCTCAAAAAGATTTTAGCTTTGAACTTGAACCAAAGAAAAACAGAGTTATACAATCATTAGAAGATGCGTATCAATCGACACTTAATGATATAGAAGCGCTCATAAAAGATGAAAAACTATCAGCTACTAAAAAGGTTGAGGCTATCTCTCTTCTTGTTGAGAAAAAGACATCACTACTCAATGGGATTCTTACCGAGAAAAAAGTATTTGACACTGTAGTTGAGAGTAAATATGATTTCATTGAGAAGAAATCCATATCCCTACAAGGCAAGCTATCAGGAGTTTTAAAAGCAATTGAGTTTGATGAGAAACACTCAAATAAAAACATCATAGAAGCTATAAAGCACTTTAGAGATACCTCTAATATAACTACCACTGCACCAAGAGAATTCCTCAGCGAAGAAGAACAGACAACAGTTTATCATAGTGGTAAATTTAGAGTATCACTCTATAAAGCACTTTTCTTTTTTCATGTGAGTGATGCCATTAAAAATGGAACTCTTAATCTCAAATATTCTCATAAATATCGTAACTTTGAAGATTACCTTATAGATAAAGATGAATGGCATAGAGACAAAGATACACTTCTAAAGCTTCATGAATTAGAGTATTTGAAAGATTATGATGCATTTATTGCACCTATAAAACTCAAGCTAGAAGAGAGTTTTAAACAGACCAATGAGAATGTTAAAAATGGTTTTAACACACATTTCACCTCCACAGATAACTCCTATATTTTAAATACACCAAAGCTTGAGAAAAAGGAGGATGAGGAGTCAATATCAAAGTATTTTCCATCTCATGAGTATATATCAATTATTGATTTGCTTCGGGCTATTAATGAGGAGATAGATTTTCTCTCATCATTTCAACACTACAATCAAAGTAAGTCTAGAACGAATCATAATCTTCTTTTAGCTGCACTGCTTGGGTATGGCTGTAATCTATCACTCCTTAAAATGGGAAAAATCTCAAAAGGTATCAATGAAAATCAGCTTGACAATGTAAAAACTTGGTACATGAGTGAAGAGAATACAAATGATGCCAATGATAAGGTTGTAGCATATATGGATAATCTTGAAATTGTAAAATCAATGAGAGCTAATCAAGATATTAACCACACTTCAAGCGATGGTCAAAAGTACAATATCTCTTCATCAATTGACTCTACAAATGCAGGATACTCTTTTAAATACTTTGGTACAGACAAGGGTGTTGTAGCCTACACATTTATTGATGAGTCTCATAGGTTGTTTCATTCTCAAATTATTAATGTCAGTGAGAGAGAATCCGGTTATGTTATAGATGGGCTGTTGCATAATACAACAGTAAAAAGTGATATACATTCAACTGATAGTTTTGGATTTAGTTCCATTGTTTTTGGATTAACTCATCTTCTTGGCTTCTCATTTGCACCAAGAATTAAGAACTTTAAAAAACAACAGTTGTTTGGGTTTCAGGCTCCGAAATATTACAAAGACCTTGAGTATAAACTCACTCCATCACATAAAATCAATGAAAAAGTTATCAGTGAGAATTGGGATGACATTTTAAGATTTATTGTAACTATTAAAGAGAGGAAAACTACTGCTACACAGCTGCTCAAGAGACTCACATCCTATTCGAAGCAACATAAGCTGTATCAAGCACTCAAGGAGTTTGGTAAGATGATAAAAACTGACTTTTTACTCAACTATATTGATGATGTGGAGTTACGACAGAGGATTGAAAAACAACTCAATAAGGTTGAAGCATCAAATAAATTCTCAAAGGCAGTCTTCTTTGGAAATAGTTCAGAGTTTAGTGTTGCCACAGTAGAGGAACAAAATATTGCTAATAACTCCAAGCGACTGATTCAAAACTCAATTATACTTTGGAATTATCTTTACATTACAAAAAAGATACAGCAGGCTAAGAATCAGAAAGAGAAAGATGAAATTTTAAATGCACTTAAAAATAGTTCCATCATTCACTGGGGGCATATCAATTTCTTTGGAATATACGATTTTAAAAGCCATTCTAAGCGAATTCATCGTTTAATTGCTCTTGATGAGTCAAAAGGACTTTTTAATACTATAGGTCTCGAAAAATAATATCGTGACTTATAGAGGAGATATGGAGGCTGTTTATTTTAGAATATACTAATTTAAGCGGAATTTAATGTAGAGCGGAATTTTACCCTCTTTATGGATTTGGTACCAAATGCATAATATCTTTTTTAAACAAAGTGGTACATTTTTACTCTGCGTTACTGGTACATTTTACCTTTGCGTTTGACAGTACGCCGAGTCTTTACAAACAAAGATGGAAGCATAGGTATATTAAATTTGATATGCAGTGATATAACTCTTGATGGTTCTTCTGTCTCAACAATCTATGAAAAACGATGGAAAATTGAAGAGTTTCATAAGTCAATAAAGCATAATTCTGCTTTAGCTAAATCACCTACAAAAACAATTAGAACACAGAGTAACCATGTTTTTATGGCTATTTTTTCATTTTTTAAACTTGAATGTTTAAAAATAAAACACAATTTAAATCATTTCGCATTTAGGATGAAGTTGCTTATTCTGGCTAATCAAATTTCGTATTTGGAGTTGCAGAAATTGAAAAGTGCGTAAGGTCAGTTGGTAATAAAATTTTAAAAGCTATATCTGAGAGACTGTTAAAAGACTTCTCGTATGCTAAGTGTATAGCAAAGATAGGAGCAGATGAATTTTTACTTTGGTTTGTTTATGAATATCAGGATATAAATGATGTTGCGTCTTATGCCAAAGCTGAGGCAGAAAAGATTTTAACTACCATAACAAAGCCATATAATATAGAAGGTATCACTGTTGATATTTTGGCCTATATTGGTATAGATATTCGTTCTGGAAAAGAGATTGCCTCTGCTGAATCAGTTGTTAAACAGAGTGTAAGTGCTGTTAGTATTGCAAAAGAAAAGCATCAAAGAGTAGCATTTTATGATGTAAAATATCAAGACAAATCATTACAATATCTTAACATGCATACAAAACTGCTCAAAGCTATTAAGGAGCAAGAGTTTAGGCTTTTTTTATCAGATGCAACATAATGAAAAAGTAGAGCCAATAGGTGCTGAAGCTTTAATGCGTTGGGTGCAAAAAGACGGAACGGTCATTCCTCCTGTAAAGTTTATTCCATTTTTAGAAGAATCGGGACTTATTCTGCAGTTGACTGGATGGATTGTAGATACTGCCTGTAAACAACTTTCACAGTGGCAAAAAGACGAAAAGACGAAACATCTCAGTATTTCTATCAATGCAACTTCACAGGAGTTTAATCATGATGATTTTGTTTCTACAATTGTTTTTTATCTTAAAAAATATAATGTGTCAAAAGGACTGTTGAAGGTAGAATTAACAGAATCAGTATTGGTGAATGACAAAGAAAAAGTAATTGACAAGATGAATAAATTAAGAGCCATAGGGGTGAAAATATCTCTTGATAATTTTGGTACGGGTTTTTCTTCTTTATCGTACTTAAAAGATTTACCGATTGACCAAATAAAAATAGATCAGACCTTTATAAAAAATATACAAAAAGATGAAAAAGATGTTGCTATCGTGAAATCTGTTTTGGTTTTAGGGGAAGCTTTTCATGTGAATGTGATTGCTGAAGGTGTAGAAACACAAGAAGATTTTGAATTGTTAAATCACCTCCATTGCAAAATGTACCAAGGTTACTATTTAGCAAAACCAAAGCCCATAGAAGAGATTATTATCTGACATTGATTCTCTTCATAGGCGGTTTGTAGTGCGGGTCTTTTCCTGCTACTGTCCACAGCTCTTTTGCCAAAGCACTGACGGTTTTTTTGAAGTTATCTTCTATGAGTGTAATATTTGCAAAATTTTCATAAAGCAGTTGTTCTTCTTCTTTATATGTAAGTATTGACAATTTTGCTTTAAAATCTGCACTATTACTTTTTCTCTTTTTACTTATTTCTTTATCCCTATATTTTCTATTTCAATTGTAACATTTTGAAATTAAATTAGAAAATTTACTGGTTCGATTTATGGGGTTCATTATATTTTAACACTCCCAAAATAAATTTCTATTTTTTTTAATAATGCTGTAAATTCATTAATATCAATAGGCTTCATTAACAGGGCATTAATCGTAGCATCTGTTTTATTTTTTAAAAAATCATCATTTGCATAAGCTGAAAGCATAATTGTATAGATATCCTTATTATGCTCTTGTATTTTTTTCAACATCTCTACACCATTCATCTTGGGCATACTTTCGTCACTAATGACAATATCAAATTTATTTTCTGTATGCATAAATGTGTTATATCCATCTTCCCCATCAATTGCTATAACCAAATCAGGGAAAAAAATTTGCAACAAACCGCTTGTTGATTCACGTGCTTCTGGATTATCTTCAACATATAAAACTTTTAGTTTTTTTATAAGTTCTGGTATTTTATTCATTTAAGGACTCCTCTTGTAATTTTACTCTAAATAGTGCACCTTTTTCCCAATTACTT
>Ga0256833_1001234_pt1 | contig 19078 bp, 11 predicted proteins | sample 356284metaG_FD_190535 | JGI IMG/M metagenome (GOLD analysis project Ga0256833, IMG submission 190535) | Hydrothermal vent microbial communities from Mid Atlantic Ridge, Atlantic Ocean - 356-284 | ecosystem: Environmental > Aquatic > Marine > Hydrothermal vents | place: Atlantic Ocean: Mid... | reverse complement strand
GTGGCTGGCCCGGTGGTTCCATGTGGAGGTGAGCCCCAACACGGTGCGGCGGGCCACGGTGGCCTGGGGGGAACGGTTGGCCCAAGAGGAGCAGGCTCACGATGAGGCCTCAGCCGAGCGGAGCGGACCGCCAGGGCCGGGGCCGAAGCGGGTGTATGGCGCCATCGATGGGGGATTTGTGCTGGTGCGGACGGGGGAGAACGGTACCGAAGGGTGGCGGGAAGCCAAACGGGTAGCGTGGTTTCAAGAGGGGCAGCCGTATCGGTCGGGAAAAAGGGGGCCAGAGAAGGCGGAACGACGGGCGGAGGTCGTGAAGGTGGCGGGCACGCTGGGGGCCAAGGAAGCCTTTGGGAAGGTGCTGTGGGCCAGCGGGGAGGCGTATGGTGCGAACCGGGCCGCAGAAGTGGTCATCGTGGGGGATGGGGCGGTCTGGATTTGGGACCTGGTGAGGACCTATGACCCGCAGGCGGTGGAAATCCTCGATTGGAGCCATGCGGTCGGGCGGTTGCACCAGGTGCGGCGGGCGGTGTGGGGAGAAGACGAGCCTGCGGGATGGGCGTGGGCCGAAGGTGCCACGGCGGCGTTGTGGGCCGGGGAGGTGGCGGGGGAGCTGCAGGCTTGCGAAGCCCTGGCCCAAAGGGGCGGGGCAGGCGCGGAGGAGGCGGCCAAAGCCGTCCGGTACTTTGAGCGCCACAGCCAGCGCATCCGGTATGACCGGTTCCGCGAAGCCGGCTACTTTATTGGCAGCGGGGTCATCGAGAGCCAGGTGAAACAGGTGGTGACGGGCAGGCTAAAAGTGGCGGGGGCGCAATGGAAAATCGCCAGCGGGGAGGCGGTGCTCAAGGCCCGCTGTGCCTGGCTCCACGGCGACAGTCCCCTCCGTCTCCCCCCTTTTTCTACAACATTTGCTTGCCCCCGAAATCAAGACATGCGTTGGAACACAAAAGGGAAATCTCCTGGTAAAATCCTGTTTGGAGTACTTACCGCTAAGAAACGCATACATTCGTTGCTATTCGCTTTTTTCAATACCTTCCTCACAACAAAGACAACAACGCCCCCCGGCGATTCTGCCGGGGGGCGTTGTATTGCACAACACGGGGTATTGGCTTATTCGTTAGGGTTATCCGCGTCGATCCACGGCAAATCCGGCACTTCTTGGCCCTGCGGTGCAGCAGGCACATCGCTACCATTGCCGTAAATCACATAACCCTGACCACGGATCCACCATGTTCCCGTCGCGCGGCGGAAAATAGCAATGTCGTCTTTCCCATCGCCATTGTAATCCGCCGGGACCGGAATATCGCCCCATGTACCATAAGTCGTGTGCCCTTGTCCACGGATCCACCAGACACCCGTACTCGGCCGGAAGATGGCAATGTCGTCTTTACCATCCCCATTGTAGTCTGCCGGCACCGGGATGTCGCCAGTTTGGCCATAATGCACCCGACCTTGCCCGCGAATCCACCAGTCACCCGTGCTCGGCCGGAAGATGGCCACTTCAGCTTTGCCGTCACCGTTGTAGTCTGCAGGCACCGGGATGTCACCCGTTTGGCCGTAGTGCACCCGACCTTGCCCGCGGATCCACCAGTCGCCCGTGCTCGGCCGGAAGATGGCAACTTCGGCCTTGCCGTCACCGTTGTAATCCGCCGGCACCGGGATATCGCCCGTTTGGCCGTAGTGCACCCGACCTTGCCCGCGGATCCACCAGTCGCCCGTGCTCGGCCGGAAGATGGCAATGTCGTCTTTGCCATCGCCGTTGAAATCACCAAACTGCTGCACATACCCTTGCACATCCGTCTGCACGGGGACAATCACCGGGCCATAGGGCGAATCGTTGATGATGCGCAGGTAGGCCTCGTGGGTGCCATAGGACAGGCTGTACGCGTCCACCGTGACCTGGATGGTCACCGAACCACCCGCGGCGACGGTACCGCTCGCCACATCCACCGTAATCCAGTCGGCCTGCCAATCGCACACGCCCGTTTCGCCCGAGTCGACTTGATAGACCAGTTGGTCCCCTTGATCCACAATCCAGAGCGTGCCATTGCAGTCAATGCCCATACCGGCCTGGCCGGCGTTTGCGCCAAACACCGGCGTGCCGCCATCCACTACATCGAAGCCGCCCACCATCGCGTACGCATTGTTCACATCCAACACATACACATCGTAAACGGCCGGGTCGCTGGTATCGGCATTGATGAGCGCGAACAGATGCCCCGTGCTCGGGTTGTAGGCCAAACCCGAAATCGGCAGATTCACGAACACCGATTCCACCAACGAGCCGTCACGGCGGAAGCGATAGATGGTGCTATCGTTCCACCCGCCGGCAAAGAAAGTGTCGGACACCGGGTCGTAAGCCAAGCCACGCTGCGAAACCGGCCACGCGGGGCAAATCTTCTCGCCCGTAGGCGCCATAGCCACCGGGTCCATCTCGTACACGCAGTTGTCGCCGCCGACATTGACCTGCCAGAAAGTGCCACGGAATGGGTCGTACGCCATATCAGCCGCGAAGAAGCCCACCCACGACGAAAAGTCCATGCTGTTGCCGGTGGGCGTACCATCGGTCTCATATTGATAATCCCGGTCCGTACCACCGACCACGGCAAGGTCGCCAATCCACACCTGCCCACTGCTTGCGGCCTTGTCGAACCCGATGCCCCACGCATATCCCAAACCAGGCGCCCACGAACCCGTCACATCACCGGCAGCCAGCGCGCTCACGCTACGATCAATCTCCCCGCGCCAGCCATTGGCCGTGGTCGCATTCAACGCGTCCCACCCCATCAGGCGTCGCGGCGCGGCAAAGCCAACCGGGTTCAGCGGTGCCAACGCGCCTTTGACAGCGATGATGTTGTAACCGGCATCCAACCCACCCGTATTTTGCAGCGTGAAGGACTGGGTCTTCTTCTCGGCCAGTTGCAGCAGCGAGAAGCTCAGGCTGCTCGGCGAAGCCGCCAGCTGCGCGGCCGGCAAGTAGAAGTCTTGCCCCACCGTTGTGCCCGCGGTCACCGTAACCGAGGCGCTGTCGGTCCCATAACCGGCCTTGCTGGTGCTGGCCGTCAGGGTTTGGGTCCCGGCCATGGAGCCCAGGAAGTACATCTTGTCCGGCGTGGCGGGATCGGCCGAAGTATCGGCCACCACCGCGGTGTAGGTGCCATCGGTCACGCTGAAATCGGGCAACAACGCATTGGTGTTGGCATCATACACCGCGCCAACCACCAGGCCGTCGGCAACGGGAGCACAGGCACCAATCTTGACCTCGTCGATTTGCGCGTACCAGTCCCATGGCGCGGCGTCGGAGGTGTAATAATGCCAGCGCAAGATGAAGGGGGAAGTGCCCACATACGGGGCCAAATCCACCACCACATCCTCGCCCGGCAAGCCATACAAGGCGCCATGGTCCTCATTCCAGCGGAGCACATTCGTCCAGGTGGTACCGCCGTCCGTGCTCACATCCAAATCGAACAAATCATTCGCACCACCCAGGTCCTGATAGTTGGCCTTGTACATCAAGGTCAAGCTCGGCAAAGTCGCGGGATCAATGACCGGCGTCCACAGCTCGGTGTCATAGGGCACACCCTGATTCGCGTCACTGTTCACATCCGCGGCCAGGCCCGCGCCGCCCGTATAGTTGGCATCACCATAATCCACATTGCTCATCCAAACCAGACCACCGCCCGCGACATTGTCAACAACCTGCCATCCCGTCGGCGGCACGCCGCCCTCGAAATCCTCCGTAAAGCCCACAAAGTCATACCCGGGCGCGGTGCAGCTGGCCGAGGCATTCAGTCCAAACACCCAGTTGGTATCCGCGTTGATGATTTGGGTATCGGTGAACACATCATACCCACCGCTCATGGCGCTCACATGCGCGGTGTAGGTTCCGGTGGGCAAGCTCACCGTCACCGTGCCCGTCACCGGGTCGGTGAAGAAGGGCGCGCCGGGCACGCCATCGACATCGATGCGGGCGTACAGCGGCCAGCCCGTATTGCCATCCGACACGGTAAAGGTCACATTCACCTTCGGCAACGGCGTCAACGAGAAGTCCTGCGTTGTGGTGGCACCATCGTTCACCGCCACATTGGTGGCCGTCGCGTCGTTGTAACCAAACGCGCTGGCCGTCACCGTGTAGGTGCCCACCGGCACCGAGGTGAAGGTATAAACACCGCTGGCATCGGTATAAGTCACATAACCCAGCTCGACAATCTCCACCCGAGCGCCTTCAATCGGGCTGCTGGTGTTCGCGTCGATGATGGTCCCAGTCAGGGCCCCTGTGGCCGCCGCGGTGCAGGAGGGGAAGGTAAAGGCACCAATGCGGGTGCTCCAGGTCGCCGTGCTGTCGGTCTTGTAATACTCCTGCGTGTACCAGAAGGTACAATCATCCGCGGGGTCCACGCCCATCATGCTGTAGTCACCCCAGCGGCCCGAGGAATGGCCTTGGGACCCACCACCGTTGACAAAGGACCCTTCACCCTGAGACATCTGCCCCGCGGGGTCACTGGCCAAACGCCCCGTGTAATACACCGAGGGGAAGGTCGAGGTGCTGCTGATGGAATAGCCCAAGGCGATGTTGTGGTCCTTGTCCGCAGCAATGCTGGCCATCCAGCGGTGATTCCCATCCGCAGGCGCATAAACGCCTTCCTGGGCCATGGACCAGGTGGTGCCATCCCAATTCAGCTCGAACCAGTGAATACCGGCTACATCCGTGCCCGTGGCGTCCACCGTATGGTTCCCCAACAAGGACCAGTTGTTGGCGCCCCACATGCGGAAGACCAGCCGATGCATCAAGCGGTCGCTGATGGCGTCCACCGCAGTGCCGCCCGGCTGCGGGATGCAGTTCCGGTTGAAATTGCACATGTTGGGGTCCACATCCGCGGTCTGCACGGTGTAATTGGGCGTGAAGTTGGGGTCCGCGCCAAAAGTCGAGTTGGCGGGATTGTTCCAATCGACATGGAATTCCCAGATGCGCAGCGTATCGGCCGGGTCACCCAGCCAGGTCGAATCATCCCATTCCACGAAGAAGCCAGGCGTGCCCGCAGGCGGCGCAACACCGTCCAAATCCGCCGGCAACATGCCACCGTAGTCCAGCGTCACACTGCCCACATCGAAGTACACCACCCGCGCGGTCAGGCCTTGCAGCATGGCATCGCGCTCAAAAGCCCAAACGCCAGCGCCGGCCCAGGCAAACGAAGAGCCGTCGAACTGGTTGGCCGTCATGTAGTACGCATCGCGCCAGACCCCGAAGTGGGGGTAGTCGTTCATCTTGGTCGTGCTGACCTGGAAGTCATAGCGATACCACGCCCCCGTGGGGTCCGCGGTCGCGGATACGGCAATACATTGGTGGAAGTCGTTGGGGAAATTCAGCGCGAACTGAGAGAACAACCACCGGTTGGCCAGGTGGTCGTACAACACGATAGGATCGCCGTCGTTGTTGGTCTCACAAATGCCGCCAAAGCCGCTCCACATGGTGTTGTTGGCCACCGGCCCCAGCAGCAAATTGGGGTTCGCAGGGTCGGTCACATCCCAAATGGCGAAGCCCAGGTTCACGGATTGCATGTAATACTTCGTCCCCGTGGCCGGGTCATAACCAATGTCACCATTGGTGTCCGGCGGCAAGACGCCAAACGAGTTGTCGATGCCATCAAAGGATGCCGTAGCCGATGGAATCGACGGGCTGACCATCCCGTCCAGGCCAATGGTGCTCTGCACCACCGACGGGTCCGTCGGCCCGCTTTTGCCCGCGTTGTCCACCGCTTTGGGCAAAGACAACATGCGCACAAGGCGCAAAGTCTCGCGCGCCTGCTGCGCTTTTTCGGCCTCGCGAGCGTCCAGCGAAACCGGCTTCATCTCCCGCAGCGGCGCGGAAGTGTCCATCCGAACCGGGTATTTAACCTGCAAAGCCCCTTGCGACACCGGCCCTTGCGCGACCCGCGTCTCAGGGGCTTGCTCGCCTGCGAACACCGCCGGTACAACGGCCAACAACAACGCCGTCAGTACCGCCAGGCTCCACCACCAGGTGCGACGATTCTTACGCCACATACAAACCTCCCGGTAAATTGTGGCTGCTTCATGCTTGGCTGCCTTCACGACGAAGGACACTGCAGATATCCTTATCATCGCCAAAAACGATTTCTCTTCCACTCGCGGCATCACCTCCTTTCCTTTGGGGTATCAAAACCTTTTCAGACGGCTCTCATTATAGAGAGATAAACGCCTCTTGTCAAGGTTCCCAGCCAGAAGCGTCATCCTGTTTTTGAAAAAGCGTCAATCTTGTGCCTTCCCCACGATAAACTTTATCCCCACCCTTCTCCCCAAACCAACATCTTCCCCTGCGGGGGAGGCATGGTATAATCTATGGTTGCCTTCAGGCCTTGTGCCATCCCCCCAATTACGCATGACGGAGGTTAGGGTGGACCCTAAGACCAATTCGAAAAACTCCAACGGGAGCCTCCCCACGCCCCGGGCGCTGGGCCCCCTGTTGGTGCTCTTTCTCCTCTTCTTCCTTTTATGGAGTATGCTCGGCGGCGCGCGCGGCCGGGCCCAAACGGCCACCGTGCCCATCAACCAGCTGGCCATGGAACTCGAACAGGGGCGCGTCAAACACTTACGCGTCGAAGAAGACAGCGTCCGGGTGACCTACATCGACGACACCGAAGCCGTGCTGCCCATGCCCAACGCGGCCGACAACTTCCTCCCCGCGCTGGAAAAACTGGGCGTGCCCACCGAAGCCCTCAAATCGGACCAGGTGGAAATCGAATTCGCCCCCCCCAAAGTGTGGCCCAACATCCTCAGCGTCATCGGCTCCTTCGTGCTGCCCCTGCTGCTCATGGCCGGCCTGTTCTGGTTCCTCATTCGCCAGTCCCAGGCCGGTAGCAACGCCGCGCTCTCCTTCGGCAAATCGCGCGCCCGGCTCATCGGCGGCGACCGGCCCCTGGTCACCTTCAACGATGTGGCCGGCGCCGAAGAGGCCAAGCAAGAGCTCATGGAAGTGGTCGAATTCCTGCGGGAACCCTACAAATTCCTGGAACTGGGGGCCCGCATCCCCAAAGGCGTGCTGCTCATCGGCCCGCCGGGCGTGGGCAAAACCCTGCTGGCCAAAGCCGTAGCCGGTGAGGCCGGCGTGCCCTTCTTCTCCATCTCCGGCTCCGAATTCGTGGAAATGTTCGTCGGCGTGGGCGCCAGCCGGGTGCGCGACCTGTTCCAACAGGCCCGCAAGCACGCGCCCTGCATCGTCTTCGTCGACGAAATCGACGCGGTGGGCCGCCAGCGCGGCGCAGGCCTGGGCGGCAGCCACGACGAACGCGAACAAACCCTCAACCAGCTGCTGGTGGAAATGGACGGCTTCGACAGCTCCACCAGCATCATCGTCATGGCCGCCACCAACCGGCCCGATGTGCTCGACCCGGCCCTGCTGCGCCCCGGCCGCTTCGACCGCCGCATCGTGGTCGACCGGCCCGACCTGCGCGGCCGCCTCGAAATCCTCAAAGTGCATGTGCGCAACAAGCCCCTGGCCCCCGATGTGGACCTGGAAGCCATCGCCCGGGCCACCCCCGGCTTCGTGGGCGCCGACCTGGAAAACCTGGTCAACGAAGCCGCCATTTTGGCCGTGCGCCGGGGCAAAAAGGTCATCGGCCAGCGGGAACTGGAAGACGCCATCGAACGGGTCATCATGGGGCCCGAGCGCAAAAGCCGGGTCATCGACGAAGGCGAGCGCAAAATCCTGGCCTATCACGAAGCCGGCCACGCGGTGGTCATGCAGGCCCTGCCCGAAGCCGACCCCGTACACAAAATCACCATCATCCCTCGGGGCATGGCCGGCGGCTACACCTTCGCCTTCCCCGAGCAAGACCGCATCCTGGTCTCCCGCGGCAAACTCTTCGCCGACATGGTCAGCCTGCTGGGCGGCCGCGCAGCCGAGGAACTGGTCTTCAACGACATCACCTCCGGCGCAGCCAACGACCTGGAGCGGGTCACCCGCCTGGCCCGCGACATGGTCATGCGCTTTGGCATGAGCGACGAGCTGGGCCCCATGACCTTTGGCCGCAAAGACGAGCTCGTCTTCCTGGGCCGCGAAATCGCCGAACAACGCGACTTCTCCGAAGCCACGGCGCAAAAAATCGACGCCGAAGTCCAGCGCTTAGTGCGCCAGGCCTACGACAAAGCCAAGAGCATCCTGCGCCAATATCGCCACATCCTCGACATCGTCGCCGAAAAGCTGCTGGAAAAAGAAACCCTGACTCGGGAAGAATTCGAGGCCATCTTCCCACCGCCGCAGCCCAAAAACGCCATCCCCCGGCCCACTGCGGCCTGAGGCCCCGGCCGTCAGGGTTTGGGGGAAGGGCTCCGCGCACGGCCCGGCCGCGCCGCGGAGCCCTTTGCATCTCTCCACCAGGAGGCGCCATGCCCCACGCCGGGCTATTGCCCTGGGCCGTGCTCGCGGCCTTGGGCTTTGCCTTCCTCAACGGCTTTCACGACAGCGCCAGCATCGCCGCGGCCGGCATTGCCAGCCGGGCCATGACCCCGCGGCAGGCCTTGTTGTGGGTCGCGTTGGGCGAATTCGCGGGGCCCTTTGTGCTGGGCGTGGCCGTGGCCCGCACCGTGGGCGCGGGCCTGCTCAACCCCAACGCCATCACCTTAGCCGTGTTGCTGGCCGCGCTGTTGGGCGCCATCCTGTGGGGCGTGCTTACCTGGTGGTGGGGGTTGCCGTCCTCGTCTTCCCACGCGTTGGTGGGCGGGCTGCTGGGCGCTACCTTGGCCGCCGCAGGGCCCCACGCGGTGCAGTGGCGGGGCGTGGGCTGGGTGTTGCTGGCCCTGTTCCTCTCGCCCATCGTGGGCTTTGGAGCCGGCTACCTGGGCACTCGCGCGGTGTTCTGGCTGGCCCAGGGGGCCTCGCCGGGCATCAACCGCTGGTTTCGCGGGGGACAATGGCTCACCACCGGGGTGCTGGCCCTGAGCCACGGCGCCAACGACGGCCAAAAGAGCATGGGCCTGCTGGCCCTGGCCCTGCTGCTGGCCGGCCGCCACGCCGCGTTCCAGGTCACCTTCCCCATGATGGCCGCGGTGGCCGCCAGCCTGGCCCTGGGCGCCTCGGTAGGCGGCTGGCGGCTCATTCGCACCGTGGGCGGGCGCATCTTGCGGGTGCGGCCCGTGCACGGCTTCGTGGCCCAGGCCAGCAGCGCCACCGTCATGCTCGCGGCCTCGTGGCTGGGCGCGCCCATCAGCACCACCCAGGCCATCAACGCCGCGCTCATGGGCACCGGCGCGGCAGAACGCTGGAGCAAAGTGCGCTGGAAAATCGCCCGCGACATGGCCGTGGCCTGGCTGCTCACCATTCCCCTCAGCGGGCTGATGGCCGCGCTGTGCTTCCTCTTGCTGCGCCTTTTCAGTTAGTGCTATAATCACCATGCGCCCCGCCCCAGTAGCTCAAAGGATAGAGCAACCGCCTCCTAAGCGGTGGGTTGCGGGTTCGATTCCCGCCTGGGGCTTCGGGTCCCCGTCCGCATGGGCGGGGGCTTGTTGTATGTCAACGCCTATTTTCATCGCAAGGAAGCGTCCATGTCGCCCATGGGTTCCCCCCTCAGCCCGGCCTACCAGGCCGCGGTCGATTTTCTCTACCGCTTCATCGACAACAGCCGGGTACGCCACCCGGACCAGGCCGCGCATTTTTCGCTCCGCCGCATGAAAGCCCTGCTGGAGCATTTAGGCAACCCCCATCGGGCCTACGGCGTGGTGCACATCACCGGCACCAACGGCAAAGGCTCGGTGGCCGCCATGCTGGCTTCCATTTTGTATGCCGCGGGGTACCGGGTGGGCCTTTACACCTCGCCCCACCTGGTGGAATTCATCGAACGCATTCGCGTCAACGGCCAGCCCATTCCCCCCGAGCAGGTGGCGGCCGGGGTGGAACGGCTCCGCGCCTGGGCCGAGGCGCATCCCGACATCAGCACCTTCGAGCTCACCACCGGCCTGGCCTTCCACCACTTTGCCCAACAGCACATCGACATCGCGGTGGTGGAAGTAGGCCTGGGCGGCCGCTACGACGCCACCAATGTGGTCACCCCCGAGGTGGCGGTCATCACGGCCATCGACTACGACCACACCCGCCTCCTGGGCCCCACCTTAGCCCACATCGCCCGGGCCAAGGCCGGCATCATCAAGCCCGGTCGGCCCGTGGTCACCACCCGCCAGCCCCCCGAGGCTATGCAGGTGCTGCGCGCGGTCGCGCGGCACCGCGGCGCGCGGCTGTGGGTCGCGGCCGACCAGGTGCACCTGCAAGTGCTGGCCGACGACCTCACCGGCCAGCGCCTGCGCCTGGCCCCCCGGGGCAACCACGCCCGGCCCTGCGAAGTGCGTTTGCCCCTGCTGGGCCCCTACCAGCGGGAAAACGCGGTGGTGGCTTACTGGACCGCGCGCGTGTTGCGCGACCGGGGCTGGGACCTTTCCCCCCGGGCCCTGCAACACGGCCTGGAACAGGTGCGCTGGCCCTGCCGCTTCGAGGTGCTGCAGGCCGACCCGCCCCTGGTGGTGGACGGCGCGCACACCCCCGCGGCGGCCCGCGCCCTGGCCGCGGGCATGCGGCACTACTTCCCCGCCCGGCCCTGGGTGCTCATCTTCGGCGTTTCGCGCACCAAAGACCCCCAGGGGCTGCTGCGCGCCTTAGCCCCGCGCCAGGCCCACATCATCGCCACCCAATCCATCCACCCCAAGGCCATGCCGGCCGCGCAAGTCGCGGCCGCGGCGCGCGCTTTGGGTTTCCCCGTCACCGAAGCCCCCACCGTAGAAGACGCGCTGGCCCAGGCCCTGGCCCTGCGCCCGCCGGAGGGCGTCATCCTGGCCACCGGCAGCCTGTTCGTCGCGGCCGGCGTGCGCGTGGCCTTCACCGGGCAGCCGTGGTGGCTGGCTTCTTTGGTATAATCGTAACCACATCGTCGCCGAGGTGCACACCATGGATTTGCTGTTCTTCGCCCTGGCCCTGGCCTTCCTCATTCTCATTCACGAACTGGGCCACTTTTTGGCGGCCAAGGCTTTGGGCATCGAAATCGAAGAATTCGGCATTGGCTTTCCGCCCCGGGTGGCCCGCCTGTTCGAGTGGCGGGGCACGGTGTTCACCTTGAACCTTATCCCCCTGGGCGGCTTCGTGCGCGCCAAAGGCGAGGGGAACCCCGAACAGCCCGACGCCTTAGCTCAGGCGCCGCCCCTCCGCCGGGCCGTGGTGGTGCTGGCGGGGCCGCTGATGAACTTTCTGGTCGCGGCCCTGATTTATTTTCTCATCTACGGCGCTACGGGCAAACCCCACAGCCAGGCCGTGCTGGTGTGGTGGGTGGAACCCAACAGCCCGGCCCAGGCCGCGGGCCTGCGCCCCGGCGACCTCATCGTGGCCGCGCAAGGGCAACCCGTGACCCGCGCCGAAGCCCTGCAGCAGGTGGTGCGCGCCACCCCGCCCGGCCAACCCGTGCGGCTCACCGTGCGCCGCGGGGACCAGACCCTGCAGCTGGCCGTGCAGCCCCGCATTCAGCCCCCGCCGGGCCAGGGCCCTATGGGCATTCGCATCATCGACTACGGCTGGCAGCCGGTTCCCCTGAGCGAGCGCCTGCGCTTGGCCTGGCAAGGGCTGTGGGCCCACACCTGGGCCCTGGTGCGCCTGCCCTGGCAAATGCTGCAGGCCTGGCTGGTGCCCGCCGCGGAACCACCGCCGGGTGAGGTCATGGGCTTTCGGGGCATGTACAACTCCTTCCAGCTGGCCTTCGCCGTGGACCAGGCCGCCCCCGCGCCGGTGCCCATCTACAGCCTCTCGCTGTTGGCTTCCCTCAGCCTTTCCCTGGCCGTGCTCAACATGTTGCCCATCCCCGCGCTGGATGGCTCGCGTTTGGTGCTGGCCCTGGGCGAATGGCTGTTCCGCCGGCGGCTGCCCTGGCGCGTCGAGGTCGCGTTGATGCTCATGGGCTTTGTTCTGCTCCTCGCGCTCATGGTGCTCATCAACCTGCGCGAGTGGGTGTGACCCCTTTGGGAGAACGTGCACAATGTTTGAGGCCATGGATTTTGCGACCCTCTTGCAGGCTTTGCAAGACGAATCCCAATTCTTCCCCACCGAAGGCTACTACCGCCTTTCGGACCTGAGCCCCGAAGAGGCCCGCGTCATCGAGGAAATCTGGCCCACCCTCAGCGTGGAACGCCGCCGCGCGCTGGTGGAAGACATGCACGAATACCTCGAGATAAGCCACCAGTTTTCCTTTTTGGAAGTGGGCCTCATCGCCCTGCAGGACCCCGACCCCTACATCCGCTACAAGGCCGTCGAAATCCTGTGGTTCGAGGAGGACCCGCGCCTCATCGCCATGCTGCTCAAACACCTGCGCGAGGACCCCGACGAACAGGTGCGGGCCATCACCGCCGCAGCCCTGGCCGATTATGTCTTCCAGGGCGAAATCGAAGAAATTCCCGAGGAACAATTCCGCGCCATCCTCGAAGCCCTGCTCGAAGTGTTGCGCGACGAAAACGAAAGCCCCCAGGTGCGCTACCGGGCCTTAGAAGCCGTCAGCTTTGCCTCGTCGGTGCCCGAGGTGCTGTCGTGGATTGAGCGCACTTACCGTCAGAGCATGGAAAACGACGACGAAGAGGGGCTTCGGGCCGCGCTGTTTGCCATGGGCCGCTCGGCCGACCCGCGGTGGACCCAATATGTGGCCCTGCACCTGCACGACCGCCGACCCAGCGTGCGGGCCGAAGCCGCCACCGCGGCCGGCCGGCTGGAAATGACCCGCGCCATTCCCGACCTGTTGCACCTGCTGGAAGACGCCAACAAGTATGTGCGCATGGCCGCGGCCACCGCCCTGGGCGAACTGGGCGGCGCGAACGAAGAAGTGGCCCGGGCCCTGCGCAAAGCCCTGCGCCGCGCCGAAGACGAAGAAGAAGCCCAGGTCATGGCCGAGGCGTTGGACAACCAGAGCTTCCAGACTTCCCTCATCCTGGGCGATTTGGACCTGATTGAACTCACCCTGCAGGTGGGCGACACGGACCTGCTCGATGTGCAACTGCCCGACGGGGTGGAACTGCGCCGCCTCAACGGCCACCCCGAGGAGAACGACGAGACGACCCAACCGGACGACGAACCCGAAGACGCCCACTAAGGGGGAACCATGCGGCCCGCGTTCCGGTTCCGATGGCAGGGGGTTTGGCTGGCGCTCATCGGCGTGGCCCTGTGGGGGGCGCACGGCTTGCCGCGCGTTGCCGCGGCCACACCCCCGCCCCTCACGCCCCAGGTCCACATCGCCTTCGGCGACGCGGTCACCATCATCCTCCCTTTAGAGCAGCTGGGGCCGGTCCAACGGGTGGAAATTTACCTGCGGCCCGAGGGCCAGGTGGAAACCTACACCCAAGACATGGTCATCGACGGCCCACGCGCCCGTTATGTGCACCCGCTGACCGAGAAACCCCTGCCCCTCTTCGGCCAAGTCTTCTATTGGTTCAAAATCTACCCCGCCCAGGGCCCGGCCTATGAATCACCGGCTTTCGTCTTCATTTATGAAGACAACCGCTTCATGTGGCAGAGCCGCGCGGTGGAGCCGGTAACCGTCTACTGGTACGAGGGCAACCTGGAGCTGGCGGAAATCGCGCTGCGCGCGGCCCACATGGCGTTGCAAAACGCCTTCATCCAGTGGCAGGGCCGCCTGGCCCAGGAGCAAACGGTGCGGGTCTACATGTACGCCAACGCCCGGGACCTGCACACCGCGCTGAGCAGCAGCGCGGGGCCGCCCGACCACGACCCGGTCCCCCAGCACACAGTGCTCACCGTAGCCACCTGGAGCCCGGAGGGCCGCGTGGCCCTGCAGCGCGATATTGCCCATCAGGTGGCCCACATCGTGTTACGCGATACCGTAGGCGAGGGTTACGCCAACCTGCCCTGGTGGCTGAAAGAGGGCCTGGCCACCCTGGCCGAACCGCAAACCCAAACCGACGATTACACCGCGCTGCGCGACGCCGCGCTGAGCCAGCAGCTCATTCCCCTCGCCCAGCTGTGCCGCCCCGAGCCCTGGGATGACCCCGAGGCCGAAGCCCTGGCCCGAGCCGAAGCCGGCGCGTTCGTGGCCCACCTCTATGCCCGCTACGGCCCGGCCGGGCTCCAGCGTCTGCTGGAAGGCTACGCCAACGGCATGGGCTGCGACGAGGGTTTCCGCGCCGCGTTGGGGACTTCCCTCACCGCGCTGGAGGACGACTGGCGCTCTGCGCAAGGGCTCTTTCCCCAGCATGAAAAAGCCGGCGGGTGGGCGGCCCTGGCCGTGACCCTGGCGATGCTGGCCCCCTTCCTGGCCCTGGGGTGGTGGTGGCAACGCCAGGCCGGCGGGCTTTGGGCCCCCAGCCGCCCCCGCTAACGGAGGACGGCCATGGAACGCTTACAGGCCCGCGTTTACGGGCGGGTGCAAGGCGTGGGGTTTCGCCACTTCGTGTGGCAACAGGCGCAACGCTTGGGCCTCACCGGGTGGGTGCGCAACCGTCGCGATGGCTCGGTGGAAGTGGTCGCCGAGGGCCCCCGCGCCGCGCTGGACCAGCTGCTGGCCGCGCTGCACGAGGGCCCGCCCGCGGCCTGGGTGCGCCGCGTCGAGGCCCACTTCGGCCCCGCGCAAGGGGCCTTTGCCGACTTTGCCATCCGCCCCACACAATGAAAGCCCATCCCCCGGCGCACGGAGGCTTGCATGACCGATACACCACCACCCCCCCAGCCCAAAGCATGGCAACGCGCGGCCGTGCTGGCGGCCTTTGTGGCGTTGTTGTTCGTCATTTATCTGGCCATCCCGCGCCCCAACCCATCGGGCGCCGAGGAAAGGCGCGGCTTTTTGGGCGGCCTGCCCGGGCTGCTGCTGCCGGCGCCCACCTACACCCCCATTCCCAGCCCCACCCCGCCCTGGACCCCGACGCCGGCGCCCACGGCCGCGCCCCCCGCGGCCACCATGACCCTCACCGCGCAGCCCGAGGCACCGCGGCTGCGCCTGAAGGTCAACGCCTGGTGCCGCTCGGGGCCGGCGGTGTATTACGAAGCCATGGCCGCGCTGCGCGTCGGCGCGGAAGTGCAAGCCTTGGGCCGCTATGAAGGCGAACGAGGCGCGTATTGGCTGGTGCAAACGCCTCAGGGCACCCGCTGCTGGCTGCCGCAGCGTTATGCCACCCTTGTGGAACCCACGGATTTCGCCGCGCTGCCCACGGTGGAGCCCCCACCATCCCCGCCGGTGGCCTTCGTGGTTGGCCTGGAACGCTATTCCCAATGCGGCCAGCGCCACGGCGTCACCCTGTGGATTCGCAATGAGGGCAACCGCGTGCTGGAATCCGCGGATGTCAAAATCGAAGGCCCCGGCCTGCGCTACACTTTCACCACCCGGCTGGACCACCGCAACGGCTTCGTGTGGTGGCTCAACTGCCAGACCAGCGGCCGCCTGGAGCGCCTGCTGCCCGGCGAAACAGGCTATATGACCATCGACACCAACGCCGACATCCAGGGGGATATCTTTACCGTGACCATCAAAGCCTGCACCGAAAACAACCTGCAAGGGCTGTGCTTGGAACGCCGCCTGGCCCTGCCCTGAAAACGACGCTGCGGACGGCCTCGACCGTCCGCAGCGTTTGGTTTGGCTCACAAACCGTAAATCTCGCCGTACTTGGTGCGCAGGTACTCGAGATAAGGCTCGGCGTGCAGCTCCGCGCCCGTGGCTCGCTCCAGCAATTCCAGCGGCTCGAACTTGCTGCCGTAGCGGTGGATGTGCTCCCGCAGCCAGGCCAGCAGGTCGGCGAATTGCCCGGCCTGGATTTGGGCCTCCAGGTTGGGAATATCGCGACGCAAGGCCTGCCAGATTTGCGCGCTCATCACATTGCCCAGGGCATAGGTGGGGAAGTAGCCCAGACTGCCCATGGACCAATGGATGTCTTGCAGCACGCCCTCCGCGTCGTTGCGCGGCCGCACGCCCAGGTCCGCTTCCATGCGCTCGTTCCACACCCGGGGCAGGTCGTCCACATCCACCGCGCCTTCCAGCAGGGCAATCTCCAGGTCCAGGCGCAGCATGATGTGCAGGTTGTAGGTCACCTCGTCGGCCTCGGTGCGAATGAGGGAAGGCTGCACTTTGTTCACCCCGCGATAGAACGCGTCCACCGAAACATCGTCCACCACCCCGGGGAAGGCCTGCTGCAGGCGGGGCAGCAACCAGGTCACATAGGCCCGAGAGCGGCCCACCAGGTTCTCCCACAACCGGGATTGCGATTCATGGACCCCTAAGGACGCGCCGCCGGCCAGGGGGGTTTCCTCATACGCGGGGTCCACGCCCTGCCCATACAGGCCGTGGCCCATTTCGTGCAGGCTGCTGTAAAAGGCCTGGCCGAAGAAGTCCGTCTCCTTGTAGCGGGTGGTCAGGCGCACATCGTCCACGCTGAAGCCGGTGGTGAAGGGGTGCGCGGATTCGTCCAGTCGGCCGCGCTGGAAATCGAAGCCCATGGCCGCCAACACCTGACGCACGAAGGCCTTTTGCCGTTCCACGGGGAAGGGGCGGTAGAGGAAGGCGTCGTCCACCTGGGGCCGGGCCATAATGGCCTGGAGCAGCGCGACCTGGGCCTCGCGCAGGCGGGCAAACAGGGCCTGGACCGTGGCGGTCTTCATGCCCGGCTCGAACGCGTCGAGCAAGGGGTCGTAGATGTGGTCATAAGGGGCGAAGAACTCGGCATACTCGCGGCGCATTTCCACAATGCGGCGCAAATAGGGCGCGAAGAGGGCGAAGTCTTGGCGTTGCCGGGCTTCCTTCCACCGGTGTTGCGCTTCCGAGGTGAGGCGGGAGAACTCGGCCACCCACTCGGTGGGCACCTTGGTCGCCCGGTCGTATTCGCGGCGGGCCACTTTGAGGAAGCGGGCCGGGTCCCCATCGGGGTCCCAACCCTGGGCCTGCATGTCGGCTTCGGCCTGCGCCAGCCATTCGCCCACCTGGGGCTCGGTGCTCAGACGATGGACCAGCTGGGCCAGTGCGCTCAGCTGTCGGGCCCGGGCTGCCGCGCCTTTGGGAGGCATGTAAGTCTCCTGGTCCCAGCCCAAAACGGCCATGGCCGCGCCATAGCGCGTAATTTCCGCGACCCGCCGGCGCAGCTGTTGAAACGCGTCGGAGGGGACTTGGGTGAAGTCGGTCATGAAAGCTACTCCTTGGGGAAGATTAAGCATCGAAAAGCAGCAAAGCCTCGACGAGGCGAGAGCCGCTTTCACGGCCTACCTCGGCATACACATCCAGCAACGCCTCGTAGGTTCCCGGGCCGCCCAAGAAATCCCAAAATTCACGACCCAGCAGAACCTGATGTTCCACATCGAGATACCGCCGGGCAATGGCATGGGCATAATCGGCTTTGGTTTCACCGTAAGGGTTGTAAGCCATAGCGTAGAAGGCTTGTACCTGGGGCCGCGGCGCTTTACGCAAGGCGTGGGCCCGCAGCAGGCGTTGGGTCACTTCCAGGCACTGGCCTTTGTTGGGCCGCGGCGATTTGAGTTCAAAGAAGTACTCCCGTCCTTGCTCGTCCTGCAAATACAAATCGGCCACCACCCGCCGACGCACGACGGCTTCGCTCTCGGCTCGCAGCACCTCGTCAATCCAGGCCAGGAAATCCGGCTCGACCTGACTTCCGCCACGCTGCAAACGGTTGATGATTTCCTCGATTTTGGCGTCCGCGGCGAAGGCCATTTCCCCCATCGTGCGATACCCCCGGCGCACCAGGGGGAAACGCTGCAAAGCAATAAGGCGGGCGCATTCCTCGAAAGTGCTGCCTAAGCGGGTCGAGAAGGAACGCTCGAACGCACTGGCGCGCAAGAGTTCCGCGGGCAAGATGGCTTCGTGAAACGGCTTGAGCTCACCCTTTGGAGAAACATGGGTTTGACGCGCCCGCCGCTGCCGCTCCCGATAACGCTGGGCTTGATGTTCGGCCAACAGGCCCCGAATGAAACCTTCCAGATATCCCTTGATGCGGGACCGGGTCACCGCGTCCAGGCTCATGGCTTTCTCCACACGAAAACATCTTCGAAAAAGGGCGTGGCCCGGCGACCGGTGCGGCGATTGACCTCGCGCTGCAAATGCCCCACGACTTCAAAGCCTGCGGCGGCGGCAATTTCGGCGTACAAGTTCTGCGTATCGCGCACCACGACGACCACCACCCCGCCGGGTTTCAAAAAGCGCGCCGTGTTGCGGAAGGCGGCAATCATATCTCGTTTGTATGCCTCTCGCGCTTTCTTCGAGGCGCCACGCGCCGCAGCGCCGATTTCCGCCGCCTGGCGTTGCGGCAGGCCCAAAAGCTCGTACGCGTAACGATGCTGTTCGTGATAGTCGATAAGCCCCACATAAGGCGGCGAGGTAATCACCCCGTCAATGCGGCGTGGCAAATCCACCGTGCGGGCATCGCCTTCCAGCACCACCACTTCCACCGGCTTGCGCAGGGCCATATACTGGGTAATCCGTCGCACCGTATCTTGACTATAACGGCGCAAGAATTTGTAAGCCTCTTGCACCGGCTCGCAAACGCGCCGATGCTTGTAACAGTAATAGGGCGTGCGCTGGGGGGCCTTTGGAAAGTCCAAATCAAAGTGGGTGGTCAAGCGCGCCGAACGCGCGGCCCGGGACAGGATGATTTTCAACACATCCTGATAGGTGTATCGCGGGATGAGCGCGCGATAAAGTAACAACTCCCGCAGGGCCTGCGGCGCGTACCACTGCTGTAAATATTCGGTCGCGGCATCCCAGCCGGAGGGCAAATCCACCAGGTCTTTGAACAAGCCATCGCCGCGCCCCAGGTCCACTTTTTCCAAAATATCGGCCACCTCCCAACCCAGCAGGTCGGTGTCATAATGCCCGGTCTTCACCCGCGAAAGCAGCACATTGAACGCCGCAATGTCGGTTCCAATGGCATGGGCGCCAAAAGTGGTCGCCTCGACCAAAGTGGTGCCCGAACCACAAAACGGGTCATACACCACCTGCCCAGGGCGAAAATATTTGCGCAAGAAAATCTCCACCAGCTGGGGGATGAACTTCCCCAGATAAGGGTGCAGGCGGTGCACATGTTTGGTCCGCTCCCGTTCGGG
>Ga0256833_1001233_pt1 | contig 19087 bp, 14 predicted proteins | sample 356284metaG_FD_190535 | JGI IMG/M metagenome (GOLD analysis project Ga0256833, IMG submission 190535) | Hydrothermal vent microbial communities from Mid Atlantic Ridge, Atlantic Ocean - 356-284 | ecosystem: Environmental > Aquatic > Marine > Hydrothermal vents | place: Atlantic Ocean: Mid... | reverse complement strand
AGGTCTACTACTGAATTCAGATTCAAAAGAGCAGGGAGGAGTTATGTCAGCAAAGATCATTAGCGGTGTTGAGATAGCAAAGCAGATCAGGCAGGAGTTAAAGGACGAGGTCAAGGAGCTCAAGGAAAAACATGGCGTCACCCCAGGGCTTGTGACCATCTTGGTTGGGGAAAATCCTGCCTCGGTTTCCTACGTTACTGCCAAGCAGCGTACGGCTCACGAGCTTGGTTTTCACTCAATCCAAGATAATCAGCCAGAAGACATATCTGAAGAAGACCTGCTCAAGTTAATAGATAAATACAACAAGGACGAGGCCATTCATGGAATCCTGGTACAGCTTCCTCTTCCGAAACATATCGATGAAAGCAAGGTGCTTTATGCCATATCCCCAGACAAGGATGTTGATGGCTTCCACCCGGTAAACGTGGGAAAAATGGTGATTGGTGAGCCTTGTTTTCTCCCCTGTACTCCCCACGGAATCCTTGAGATGCTGATTCGTGCAAATGTTGAGACAAGCGGTGCCGAAACGGTTGTGGTTGGGCGAAGCAACATTGTTGGTAAGCCTATTGCCAATCTCATGCTTCAGAAGCGCCCTGGAGGAAATGCCACTGTTACCATCTGTCATACCCGTACCAAGGACATGGCATTTCATACCAAAAGGGCGGACATACTCATAGTGGCAGCTGGAAGGCCCAAGGTGATTACTGCTGACATGGTGAAGGAAGGGGTTGTGGTCATAGATGTGGGTGTCAACCGGATAGGAAAGACGCCAGAAGGGAAGGCCATCCTTTGCGGTGACGTGGATTTTGATGCCATAAAGGAAAAGGCCTCGGCTATCACCCCTGTACCAGGCGGTGTAGGCCCGATGACAATAACAATGTTAATGAAAAATACCGTCCAGGCTGCCAAGCAGTTTGCTGGCCTGGCCTGATTTTTAGGCCAGTTAAATCATTAAGGAGAATTTTTTATGGACACCAGCAAGAGATTTAAGAACGGAAACGGCGGATGCCCAAGTATCCAGTGTGAGGCAAACAGGGAAGTCCTGTGCAATGAATGTGCATCTGGCGTAATTACCGCTGCCCACAGGGTTCAGAACAGGAGTGTGGAGCCCTGTCTATTCGGTAAGGGTGGGACCTGTTGCAGAAACTGCAATATGGGGCCATGCCAGATAATCGAAGGCGTAGATGCCATGGTAGGGGTCTGCGGTGCAGATGCCTCCACTGTTGCAGCACGAAACTTCGCTCGGATAATAGCTGGAGGTGCTGCTGCCCACATGGATCATGGAAGGGGTGTTGCCCTTGCCTTTCTTGCTACTGCAAAAGGGGAGACGCCCTATGAGATAAAAGATGGCATAAAATTAAGAGATACGGCACTCAGGCTTGGTATTGACCCTGGGGAGAAGTCCAAGACGGATCTTGCTATTGAGGTAGGCGAAAAGCTTGTAAGCGAATTTGGCCAGCAGGAAGGTGTACTGTCTTTCATAAAAAGGGCGCCTCAGCCCAGGCAGGAGCTTTGGGAGAAGCTCGGGGTGACCCCAAGGGGTGTGGATCGTGAAGTGGTGGAGATGATGCACCGAACCCACATGGGTGTTGATCAGAACTACGAGAGTATTTTGCTTCAGGCCGCAAGGTGCGCCCTTGCAGACGGTTGGGGTGCATCAATGGTTGCTACCGAGCTTTCAGACATAATGTTTGGGACCCCGGTGCCCATCCGCACCAAGGTGAACATAGGTGTGCTCAAGAAGGATGAGGTTAACGTCACTGTTCATGGCCATGAGCCGGTGCTTGCAGAGGCCCTTGCCATGGTGGCAAACGACCCAGAGATCGTTGCCGAATGCAGAAAGGTCGGGGCCAAAGGGGTCAATCTTGCAGGGGTATGCTGTACCGGAAACGAGATACTCATGAGACGCGGGCTGCCAATTGCAGGCAGTTTTGTACAACAGGAGGTGGTCCTTGCAACCGGTGCTGTTGAGGCCATGGTGGTGGACGTACAGTGCATAATGCAGGGTGTATCCCCTGTGTCCAAGAATTACCACACACAGCTAATTACCACTTCTGAAAAGGCAAAGATAACAGGGGCCAAGCATGTTCAGTTCCATGAAGACAAGGCCCTTGACGTGGCAAAAGAGATCGTAAAAATGGCTATCGCCAAGTTCCCTGAAAGGGGCAAGTACTGCATACCAAAGCATGAAATGGATGTGGTGGCAGGCTTTAGCCACGAGACAATAAATTACATACTCGGTGGGCGTTTTCGAGCCTCATACAAGCCCCTTAATGACAACATAATCAACGGAAGAATAAGGGGAGTTGCTGCCATTGTTGGTTGTGACAACTACCGTGTCATGGATGAAGTGCATGTGGAGCTTGCAAAGGAGCTCATCGCAAATGATGTTCTTGTGCTCGTGACAGGATGCGCAGCGACAGGGATCGGACGTGCCGGACTCCTTTCTCCTGAAGCAATGGAAATGGCAGGTGACGGATTGAAGGAGGTCCTTGAGGCAGTGGGTTGTCCGCCGGTTCTTCACATGGGATCATGTGTGGACAACAGCCGTCTGCTTATCGCTGCCACTGAAATGGTGCATACTGGCGGACTTGGTAGTGATATCAGTGAACTGCCGGTGGTTGGTTGTGCGCCTCAGTGGATGAGTGAAAAGGCAGTTTCAATCGGTCAATACTTTGTTTCAAGTGGTACATATGTGGTCTTTGGGCCAAATTTCCCAACAACAGGCTCTAACGAGGTCACTGATTTTTGTTTCAATAAGATGAATGACATTTACGGTGGATGCTGGGATGTTGCCCAGGGGGCCAATGAGTTTGCAAACAAGATGATTGACAAGATAAATGAAAAGAGGAAGGCCCTTGGTCTGGATAAGAAGAAAGAGCGTGTACTCTTCGACATGGCCATGAGGCGTGAACTTGGCTCTGGCATCCCTGGAATGGGTTGTTCGCCTGGCGGTCACAGTTAGAATCGGTTTTGTGCCAGCAGGTTTTTTTTTAGGGCCTGCTGGCATATCTATTCTGCATAAATCTTTTAAGGATTTGGAGTTGAGATAATGGCAAAAAGTGGTGCAATTTTGGTCCTTGGAGGGGGGGTCGCTGGAGTTCAGACAGCGCTTGACCTTTCCGAGCTTGGCTACTACGTCTATTTAGTGGAGAAAAAGGCGTCCATTGGTGGTGTCATGGCCCAACTGGACAAGACCTTTCCCACCAATGACTGTGCGTTGTGAATTCTTGCTCCCAAGCTTGTTGAGGCCGGTCGGTCTCCAAACATAGAGATTCTTACAAATGCAAAGCTTGAGGCCCTGGAAGGCAAGCCTGGCAACTTTACCGCCAAGGTTTACCAGGAACCGAGATTCATAAACGAAGATCTTTGCACGGCTTGCGGCATGTGCACCATGTACTGTCCAAGGCCGGTGGTAGATACCTATAACGAACGGTTGGATATAACTCGTGCCCCTCATATCGACTATGCCCAGGCCATCCCTTCCAGTTACTACATTGATGCAAAGGCCTGTCTAAGGGTAAACTACCAGACGTGCAACCTGTGTGCGCAGACTTGCACTGCCGGTGCAATAGACTTCACACAGAAGCCAAAGGAGCTTGAGCTTGAGGTTGGAGCTGTTGTTTTGGCCCCTGGCTTTGGAAGGGTGGATGAGAAAGTGCTGGAAAAGTTTGGCTACGGTCGCTTTCCAGATGTTCTCACATCTTTTGAGTTTGAAAGGCTTACCTGCGCCTCTGGTCCTACCGAGGGCCACATCGTCCGAATTTCGGATCAAAAAACACCTAAGAAAATAGCATTCCTCCAGTGCATAGGCTCGAGGGACGAAACGTGCGGAAACGGTTATTGTTCCTCGGTTTGTTGCATGTACGCAATAAAAGAGGCCTCAGTTGCAAAGGAGCATGAGCCAGACCTTGACATATCCATCTTTTTTATGGATGTCAGGACAATGGGCAAAGGCTTTGACGATGCCAGAAGGCGTGCCCAGGAAAAATATGGAATAAACGTTATTCGGGCACGTGTTCCTCGGGTTGATCAGGTTGATGGAAAACTTGCACTTACATGGACAACCGGGGACGGTGAGCATCATTCAGCCCTTTTCGACATGGTTGTGTTGTCTGTGGGGCTTGAGTCACCCAAGGATGCAGATATTATCTCCAAGGTGGCAGATATTGAGCTTAATCAATACAACTTTTGTCGTACGTCAGTGGATGCACCTCTTGTGTCTTCTCGTCAGGGAGTGCTGGTTGCCGGTGCATTCCAGGGGCCAAAGGACATCCCCGAGTCTGTTACCCAGGCATCTGGGGCAGCTGCAATTGCATCAGAGCTCCTTGCCGATGCAAGAAACACCCAGACAATAACAGTCACTTATCCAGATGAAGATAAGGCCTTGGAAGAGGAAGAGCCGCGCATCGGGGTCTTTGTTTGTCACTGCGGAGTGAACATAGCAGGAGTGGTAGATGTAAAGGCAGTGAGAGACTATGCAGGCACGCTTCCCGGGGTGGTCCTTTATGAAGACACCCTTTACTCATGTTCCCAGGATGCCCTTAAGTCCATTGCTGAAAAAATAAAGGAAAACAGACTAAACCGTGTGGTCATCTCTGCGTGTTCGCCACGCACCCATGAGCCTCTTTTCCAGGAGACCTTAAGGTCCATAGGGCTTAATCCTGCGCTTGTAGAGATGGCCAACATAAGGGATCAATGTGCATGGGTTCATGCCCAGGAGCCGGAAAAGGCGACTGAGAAGGCAAAGGATCTGGTGCGCATGGCAGTTGCAAAGGCAAGGCTTTTGTCGCCCCTTGAACAACCAACAGTGGATGTGACACCATCTGCCCTTGTGATAGGTGGAGGGGCGGCTGGCATGTCTGCCGCACTTTCAATAGCGGATCAGGGCTATAAGGTAACCTTGGTTGAGAAAAACAGACAGCTTGGTGGCAATCTGAAAAGGCTTACCTGGACCTTGGACGGCCAGGATGCAGCCAAGGTCCTCAAAGATATGGTCAAAAAGGTAAAGGGGCACAAAAATATAGAGATTCTTACAAATGCAGAGGTTGAATCGGTATCAGGCTATGTTGGAAACTTTACCAGCACGGTAAGTCAGGGTGGTAAGACAAAGATGATTAACCACGGTGTGATTGTGCTTGCCACTGGTGGTCGGGAGTACAAGCCAAAGGGTTACGCCTATGGGGATAGCAACCGGGTCCTCACCCAGCTCGAGCTTGAAGAGAAGCTTGCAAGAGGCAAGGGGTTCTTACGAAATGCCAAAAATGTGGTGATGATCCAATGCGTGGGATCAAGGGGTGACGACATGACCCACTGCAGCAGGCTTTGTTGCACCCAGGCAGTGAAAAACGCCCTGAAATTAAAAGAGGTAAAGCCTGATATAAACATATATGTGTTTTACCGCGATATGCGCACCTATGGTTTCTATGAAGACCTTTACAGAGAGGCAAGAAAGGCGGGTGTCAAGTTCATTCGTTACACACCTGATAGAAAACCAGAGGTCATAAAACAGTCTCGGGGCATAAAGGTGCGCGCCTTTGATGAATTGATTGGTGAGGATATAGAGATTCCGGCAAATCTCGTTGTGCTCTCTACAGGTATAGCCCCTGGTGACAATGAGGAGCTTTCAAAGATTATCAAGGCCCCACTAACCTCGGACGGTTTCTTCCTTGAGGCCCACGCCAAGCTCAGACCGGTTGAGGTGGCGGTGGATGGCGTTTATCTATGCGGGCTTGCCCACGGTCCGAAGAGCCTTGAGGAGTCAGTGGCGCAGGCAAAGGCAGCTGCAGCCAAGGCAACCATACCCCTTGCAAAAGGAAAGGTTGCCGTTGCACCCATTGTCTCCAAGGTGAATCAGGACATTTGTATTGGATGCGGCATATGTGAAAGCCTCTGTCCATTTAGTGCCATCACCTTGCAAAAGGTTGGTAAAAGGAAAAAGGCCCAAACCATCACGGCCTCCTGTAAGGGATGTGGGATTTGTGCCGCCCATTGCCCAACCATTGCCATATCTATGGGTGGGTTCACCGATGAGGCCATAATGGCACAGATCCATGCCTTTTCTCCAGACGGTTGCGAGGAGGCCTAAGGCATGGTGCAGGAAAATGTAGTGGAAAAGGAGAAAGAAATGGCCCAGAAGGGTTTTGAACCAAGGATATTGGGGTTTTTCTGTCACTGGTGCTGCTATGCTGCTGCAGATTCAGCCGGTGTCTCCAGATACCAGTATCCCCCAAACGTGCGTGTAATCAGGGTCATGTGCACAGGGAGGATAGATACACGCTTTATTCTCGAAGCCTTCAGATGTGGTGCTGATGGCGTTTTCACTGGTGGCTGACACCTTGGCGAATGTCATTACCAGTCTGGTAATTATGAGGCAATGATAGTGGCAGAGACATGCAAACAGTTCCTTGCCGATTGCGGAATAAACCCGGATCGTTTGAGCTTAGAATGGGCCTCTGCTGCCGAGGCACCCCGTTTCGTCGAGCTTATTACAGGTTATGTCAATTCCATAAAGGAGAAGGGAGAGCTTGGCAGCGCTGATGATGAGGCGGGTGAAGCAACCATCAGAAGAAGGCTGAAGGCCGCAGTAGTAGCAGCTCAGGCCCGAAAACCGAGAACCGCCCTTGGCAACCTGTCAAAGAGGCTTCACAAGGAAGGGGATTTTTCAAAGGATGCCATATCAGAAGGGGTCTCCTCCAAGATCCTTCCAGCACTCAGGGCAGAGCGGATAAAAGAAGAGTTGTTGCTGGTCCTGAAGGAAGGGGAAAAGGATCTTGATGAGCTCTCCAGTGCCCTTTCAGCAGCCAAAGAGGAACTTGAAAAGCCTCTTGCCCAGTTACAGAGAAAGGGCGTTGTGGAAGAAAAAGAGGGTAGGTTTCAACTTGCAGAAAAGTAACAATATGGCAATGGGTATAATGATATGACTGTTCAAGCAGCAAGATTAAACAGGGATTTTATAAAGGACATAGTCTCCTATGAGGGCTGTGATACTGCTGCCATGTGTTATGCATGTGGTGCATGTAGCGGTGTATGTCCTGTGGAAAAGGTTGTGGATGATTTCGATCCGAGAAAGATAGTGCACATGGTTGGCCTTGGCATGGAGGATGTGCTCATGACTGGAGAGACTATCTGGGCATGCTCCCAGTGTCAGAGCTGCATCCCGGTTTGCCCACAAAATGTGCGCTGTGCTGACATTATAAAGGCACTGAGGGATGAGGCACTTAAAAGGAGTGTTGTGGATCGTGAGCGTCTTAAAGAGCTTGGTCTTTTTGCAGTGGTTGATCCTGGAAAGTGCGTTGCTTGTCTAACATGCGTACGGCTCTGTCCCTTTGGCGCACCGTCCATGGCGGATGAGGGTTATGCCGTTATCGAGCCAGGGCTTTGCCACGCTTGTGGCATTTGTGTGCTTGATTGTCCGGCCCAGGCCATAGAACTTGCGCCATCTCTCGAGGCAAAGGGGGCAAACAGATGAGCAATATAAAGGGCTTTTGTTGTAATTATACGCTAAGTGTGGATCTTGACGCCCTTAAGAAAGAAGGCTTGGTGCCAGAAGGCCTGGAAATAGAAAGGCTTCCATGTACGGGTCGTTTGGAGGTGCCTGAGCTTCTTGATGCCTTTACAGAGGGTGCGGATGCGGTGTTCGTTGTGGGGTGTCAGGTTGATAAATGTCACAATCTTTCCGGAAGTTATCGGGCTTCCAAGCGGGTGAAATATGCCAAGAAGATATTGGAGGAACTTGACATGGACCCGGGCCGCGTTGAGATGTTCTTTGCTGATCGCGGCGAGACAGAGCCTGTTGTAGAGGCAGCAAGGGTAATGTCTGAGCGGGCTTCCAATTGATACAAAAGATCAAAGAGCACATCGCTTTTGGAGTAAATTCATATGATTATAGCAGAAAGAAAACCCATGAAAGAGTTGCTCAGTATGGTTTCCGGGGTAAAACGTCTTCTGATCGTGGGCTGTCGCGGTTGCGTTGCGGTTTGCTCAGCAGGCGGAGACAAAGAGGTTGCCATACTTGCAGCAGCACTAAGGCTTGGGGTCAAAAGGGCAGGCGGTGATATAGACATCCAGCAAGACACCCTTATTCGTCAGTGTGATCCCGAGTACATAGATCCTCTTAATGAAAAGGCATCTGGCTTCGATGCGGTCTTGTCCATGGCCTGCGGTGTGGGAGTCAATTTTGTGGCGGACCGCTGTCCGGGTGTTAACGTGTTGCCTGCCTTGAATACCACTTTCTACGGTGCAAATCTTTCGAGTGGTGAGTGGAAGGAGATGTGTGCCGGATGTGGTGCATGTGTTCTGCATCTGACTGGCGGGTTGTGTCCTGTTGCAAGGTGTGCCAAAAGCCTCTCCAATGGACCTTGTGGCGGTTCCCAGGGAGGCAGATGCGAGATAAACCCGGATGTGGCCTGCATCTGGCAGCAGATATATGACAAAATGTCCAGCATGAACAGAAAAGAAGAGTTAAGGCAGATAATGCCCATTCGCGATTGGGCAACGGCCGGACATGGGGGACCACGTCGGAGAATAAGGGAGGACTTGCTACCGTGATGGCTGGAAGCAATCTTGAAAATGTGCTTCGTTCTGGGACCTTTGCGGTTACAGGCGAATTGGGGCCGCCAAAAAGCGGCGATATGGAGGCTGTAAGAAAAAAGGCGCGGATACTCAAGGGGCATGTTGACGCGGTAAACATTACAGACTGTCAGACGGCCATAGTGAGGATGTCGAGTCTTACAGCTGGCCTGATAGCCCTTTCCGAGGGCGTTGAGCCAGTCATGCAGATGACATGTCGAGATCGTAACCGTATCGGTATGCAGGCAGACATTCTTGGCGCTTCAGCGCTGGGAATAAAGAACCTGCTCTGCCTCACAGGAGACCATCAAAAGTTTGGTAATCACCCCCAGGCAAAGGGCGTCTTTGACATGGATTCCATACAACTTCTTCAGATGGTCAAGGGCATGCGGGATGAGAAAAGGTTTCAGTGCGGGGAGGAGATAAAAAAGGCAGAGCCAAAGCTCTTTCTTGGTTGTGCTGCAAACCCCTTTGCCGATCCTTTTGAATTTAGGCCTGTAAGGCTTGCCAAAAAGGTGGATGCAGGTGCCAACTTTGTTCAGACACAGATCATCTACAACGTGGAGAAGTTTCGCAAGTTCATGGAGATGGTTTGTGATCTTGGGCTCGATGAAAGGTGTTTTATCCTTGCAGGGGTAACTCCGCCAAAATCCCTGGGCATGGCAAGATACATGAAAAAGTTCGTCCCGGGGCTTGATGTTACTGACGAGGTAATCCAGCGTCTTCAGGACGCAAAGGACCAGAAAGAAGAAGGCATAGACATCTGTGTTGATGTGATAAACCAGGTGCGTGATATTCCTGGAGTGGCTGGCGTACATGTAATGGCCATAGAGTGGGAAGAGGCAGTCCCAGAAATTGTAAAAAGGGCAGGGCTTTCTGACAGGCCAGAGCCAAAAGGTGTAGAGCCGATCCTCACCTCCACTTCTGCAATAGAGGAGGCAGTTGATAAGGCCAGGAATGAGGCAAGGCTGGAACTTGAAGGACAGCTTGAAAAGGTAAAGGCAGAGGCGCAGGCCTCAAGAGAGCTTCTTGCCAAGGAGAAGGAAAAGGTTGCCTCTGAGATTTCAGGACTCAAGAAACAGATAGAAGAGGCAAAAAACATTGTAAGCAGTAAAGAGGCAGAGATCCAGAGACTGACTGAGGAGTTGCAAAGGGCCAAAAGGGCACTTGATGAGGCACATGCAGAAGGTGCAGCTCCCAAGCCAACATATGAAGCAGGAGAATCTGTAGCCATGGTTTCTTCAAGTAAATTGACTGCCAGGGAGCAGCAGGTGCTGGACTCCCTCAATAAGGGGCTGACTGCCCTTAAGGACGTCTTGGGCCTAAGTGACGCACAGTTTGAGGCCATGAGGCGCTTTCTTGAAGCCGAGTTCATGTTGCAGTTTGGTGCGGCAGCAGGTCAGGTCCCTGAGGCGGAGATTTCGCCTCCTCCGCTTGAGGCCGTAAAGGAGGCGCCTGTTCAGGAGGCCGCTCCAGAAGAGATTCCTGAAGAAAAACCGGGAAGATCCAAGGAAGTCGTCAATCTTGTAGCTCAAGGCAATGTTGCCCTCCATGCAAAGGATTACAAGAAGGCGGTTGAGGTGTTCAAAAAGGCCCTTGAAATAGCCCCTGAAGACGAAAAGGCAAAGGAGGGGCTTGAGGAGGCAAGGCAGGCCCTTCAGGAAGAAAAGGAGGCTGCTGATAGGGCTGTAAAGCCAAAGGAGGTTGCGGGCCTTCCTCCATGTCCTGATGATATAGATCCAGATGAGTGGAAGAGAAAATGGGTCATTCGCTTTACTGCGCGCGGAAATGTAGCTCTCATGAAGGGCGACTATGAAACGGCAAAAAAGGAATTTCAAAAGGCCCTTGAACTTGATCCAGATTACGACAAGGCAAGGGATGGACTTAAGAGGGCAGAGGCCAAAGAGGATGTGTACATTCCTGAGGTCAAGCCAGGGGAACCAGTAACCGTTGAAGCTCCTGCCAAAGAGGCCCCCAAAAAAGAAGAAAAGGTAGAGGCCAAGGAAATACCTGTTGAAGAGGCCCCTGAAAAGAAGGAGGCCCCTGAGGCGAAAGAGGAAAAGGCTGAAGCGGTTTCTGAAAAAAGGGAAGCAAAGCCAAAAGCGAAAGTTGAGATAAGTGCCCCAACGGGTGAAGGAGTTGGAGATTTGGCTGTATCACCCCTTCCAAAGGATGAGCCTCCCCTTGAAGAGCGGGCAAAAGGCATTCCAGAGGAGGTTTACAAAGAGCCGTGTACTGGGGTCATTCAGAGCGTTACCATTGGAGATGGGGAGAAGGCCATCACTGTAGGCGGCGAGACAGCCTTGCCATTTCATGCGTTTGAGGGTGAAATTCCCAATTTGCCCAAGACGGCCTATGAGGTGCTTGATGCCCCGCCGGAGGAATGGCCAGAGGTGCTTTTGAAGCACTATTCCGATGTCATAAACGATTCTGCAGCCTGGGCCAGAAAGTGCGTAAACGAGTTTGGAGCCGAGGCCATATGCCTGTCTCTTGAATCCACAGATCCAAATGGAGCCAATGTCTCATCTGCAGATGCGGCTCAGGTTGCCAAGAAGGTTATTGAGGCAGTGGATGTCCCTATCATACTATGGGGTTGTGGCAATGCGGAAAAGGATACAGAGACCCTTAGAGAAATTACAAGTCTTGTTGAAAACAGGAACGTATGCATTGGTCCTTTAACAGATGCCAACTACAGGACTCTTGGGGCAACGGCAATGGCCTTTCAGTATCCAGTGGTTGCATCCACTCCAATAGATGTGAATCTCGCCAAGCAGTTGAACATTCTCTTGGAGAACCTTGGTGTCCACTTGGATCACATCCTCATGGACCCATCCATAGGTGCTGTGGGTTACGGGCTTGAATATACGTATTCAGTTATGGAGAGAATCAGGCTCGCTGCGCTAACTCAGCAGGATGACAAGCTTTCTCCTCCAATAATCTGTAACATTGGACGAGAGGTCTGGAAGGCCAAAGAGACACGGCTTCCCACAGATGCGGAGCTTGGTGATCAGGAAAAAAGAGGTGTGCTAATGGAGGCTATTACCGCTTCCACACTCCTTCTTGCTGGTGGTGAGTTGGCAGTATTGAGGCATCCAAAGGCAATCAATCTGACCAATGCGCTTGTTCAAGGGATGCTTTGATAGAAAAGTTAAAAAAGCAAAATAGAGTTTAATTTGTCATAAACTTAGAGAGGGAAAAACATGTCCAAAATTATCTGTTCAGCAGCAATAAGAGGTGCCCACAAGATTGTGGATATGGCCGAGGAAAAGTATGAAGAGGCCCTTAAAAAATATGGGCCTGAGCAGGAAGTGGCTTTTCCGAATACGGCCTACTATCTGCCCATCATCTACAGCATGTTGGGAGCCCCTGTCAAACAGCTTGGGGATATGAAGGATATATTCCAGGAGTGTAGAAAGCTTCTTCCTCCCCCAGTCAGTGACCACGTGTGGCTGCCCTACCTTGCACCTGCCCTTGATGCTGGTATGGCAACCTTTTTTGCTGAGGAGATGTTCGAGGCAATAAGATATATTGATGATCCTCAGTTCTACACCAAGACAGAAGATCCTCCAGCAAGTGGCAATTACTGGCTTGGGGCTGCCGATGACCTCATCTTCAGGAAAAGGGGTGTTGAGTTCGTTGATGGTACAGCCCCAGGTTTTGCAGCAATATTGGGAGCTCCTGCAGATGCGGAAGAGGCAGAGAAGATAGCCACTGAGCTACAGGAAAAGAACCTATATGTATTTTTGCACGACCAAACAGATGGCATCTATTTCCCGGATCAGCTTCTTAAGAGAAACATACAGATAGGTTGGTCCACAAGGCTTGTACCTTTTGGACCTACTTACACGTCTGCAGTGTTCGCAATCGGTTTTGCTTGTCGTGTCGCCTTGGCCTTTGGAGGCATTCAGCCTGGAGATTACAAGGCAAATCTTCTTTACAACAAGGATAGGACCTTTGCATTTGTGATAGCCTTTGGCCCTGTATCTGACGAATGGTATGCTAATGCGGCAGGCGCCATCAACTGGGGCTTCCCAACCATCTCCGATTGGGATATTCCAGAGGTACTTCCAACTGGTATATGTACGTATGAGCATGTGGTTAGCAAGGTCCCACACGATGAGATAGTCCAGAAGGCTATTGAGGTAAGGGGGCTAAAGGTTACGGTATCCAAGATCGACATCCCGGTCTCCTATGGTCCGGCATTCGAGGGTGAAAGGGTCAGAAAGGATGATCTATACCTTGAGTGCGGCGGTGGACGAACCCTTGGAGTTGAGGTGTTGGTATCCAAGGATATGGAGGAAGTGGAAGACGGGAAGGTGATTGTTGAAGGGCCTGAGATGGATGAGGTTGAAGAGGGTGCAAAGCTTCCCCTTGCCATTCTGGTAGAGGTAGCTGGAAGACAGATGCAGCCTGATTTTGAGCCCATCTTAGAGCGTCAGTTCCACCATCTCATAAATTATGCCCAGGGCATCATGCATATTGGCCAAAGAAATATCATGTGGTTGAGAGTGGGCAAGAGTGCCATTGAGAAGGGATTTAAGTTTGAACATATTGGAAGAATCCTTCATGGCAAGCTGCATCAGGACTTTGGCGCAATCGTGGACAAGGTCCAGGTGAAGATATACACAGAGGAGGAGAAGGTTAAGGAGATTCTTGAGCTTGCGAAACAGGTCTATGCCGCAAGGGATGAGCGACTTGGCTCAATGACTGACGAAAGCGAAGACATCTTTTACTCCTGCACCCTTTGTCAGTCCTTTGCTCCAAGCCATGTGTGTGTAATCACCCCGGAAAGGGTGGGCATGTGCGGTGCCTACAACTGGTTGGATGGTAAGGCCTCGTATGAGATAAATCCCACCGGCCCCAACCAGCCCATTGAAAAGGGCAAGTGTATTGATGAAAAGCTTGGTCAGTGGGAGGGTATCAACGAGTTTGTGAAGAAGGCCTCTCGTGGAAAGGTGGAACGAGTAAGTGCCTACTCTCTTATGGTTGATCCCATGACAGCATGTGGATGTTTCGAGTGTATCGCAACCATGTTGCCTATGTGTAATGGAATCATGATTGTCAACCGCGACTACATGGGCATGACGCCGAGTGGCATGAAGTTTACCACTCTTGCTGGAATGGTTGGTGGTGGTCAGGTTACCCCTGGTTTTCTTGGGGTTTCCAAACATTACATATGTTCAAGAAAGTTCATGCAGGCAGAGGGAGGACTCAAGCGGGTCGTTTGGATGCCAAAGATGCTCAAAGAGGAGCTTAGAGACAGGCTTGAGGAGCGGGCAAAAGAGATAGGTATTCCAAACCTCCTTGACCTCATAGCCGATGAGGAAGTTGGTGTGGCCGAGGACGAGGTGTTGAAATTCTTGCAGGAAAAAGGTCATCCAGCACTTTCCATGGAAAGCGTTGTTTAAGAGGAGAATAGAATCATGGGTCTGACAGGAATAGAAATCCTGAAGATGCTCCCCAAGAAGAACTGCGGGGAGTGCGGGGTGCCAACGTGTCTGGCCTTTGCCATGAAGGTGGCAGCCGGACAGGAGGATATTGGCGCATGCCCCTATGTTTCCGATGAAGTGAAAGAGAAGGTGGGCGAGGCCAGTGCGCCTCCAATTCGAACCGTTACCCTTGGAAGCGGAGATGCAAAGTTTGAGGTTGGTGGAGAAACATGCCTTTATCGTCACGAGAAGAGGTTCGAGCACCCAACAGGCCTTGCCTTTTTGGTCACAACGGCAATGAACGATGAGGAGGTCTCTGCACGCCTGGCCAGGTTCAATGGGCTTAGGTATGACCGTGTAGGCGTTGAACTTAAGGCGGACCTTGTGGCAGTGAAAGATGAAGGAGACAAGTCCGCCTTTGAGTCCTTGGTTCAAAAGGTGAGACAGGACTGTCCTGATGCGGCGATCATCCTCATGAGTGAGGATGCTGATGCCCTAAAAGCAGGCGCCCAGGTTTGCGGCGACCATAAGCCGCTACTTTATGCTGCAACCGCATCTAATATGGATGACATGGTTTCAGTTGCCAAGGAGACGGAGTGCCCCCTTGCAGTAAAAGGCGAGACCATAGGAGAGGCAGCAGAGCTGAGCGAGAAGATTCAAGGTGAGGGTCTTAAGGACCTTGTAATCGATACAGGTGCAAGGACCATCAAGGCGGTATTTGAGGATCAGGTGGTGTGTAGGAGGGCAGCAATCAAGCACAAATACAAACCCCTTGGCTTTCCAACCATCACATTTCCGTGCGAGATGGCAGAAGATAGCCTCACTGAGGCAATGATAACCTCGGTTCTCATTGCCAAGTACGCAGGCATCTGTGTGTTGTCTGACATTCATGGCGACATACTCTTCCCCCTCCTCCTTGAGCGGTTAAACATTTTTACTGATCCTCAACGGCCCATGGTGGTCCAGGAGGATATCTATCCAATAAACGGGCCTGATGAGAATTCTCCGGTCCTCATCACGTGTAACTTTTCCCTTACCTACTTCATTGTGTCAGGCGAGATAGAGGGTTCCAAGGTGCCCTCCTGGCTTCTCATCAAGGATACCGAGGGGCTTTCCGTTTTGACCGCATGGGCGGCAGGCAAATTCAGCGCAGATCTTATTGCGCAATTTGTCAAGAAGAGCGGAATTGAAGAGAAGGTCAAACACAGGAGTTTGATTATCCCTGGCTATCTTGCATCCATAAAGGGCGAGCTGGAAGAGGAACTGCCAGACTGGAAGATACAGATAGGGCCAAGGGAGGCAAGTCACCTTCCTTCTTACTTAAAAAGCTGGCAGCCAGAGGGCTGATAAACTACCAAAGGACGAGGAAGACATATGTACGTTCAATGCATAGCTGAAAGCATCAACATAATGGGTAAGCGTACTGGAAATGCCATGAGGGCACGGGATCCGAGGCCCATTGTAGAGATGGCACATGAGGAGGTGGCCTTTGGGGGCGACTATTTGGACTTGAACATTGGTCCTGCCAGGAAGGACGGGCCAGAGTTGATGCCCTGGATAGTCCAGGTTGTTGAGGATGTGACTGACTGTCCTCTCTCTTTGGATACCACCAATGCCGATGCCCTGATTGCAGGTATGAAGGTTGCCAAGAATCCCCAGCAACACATCATGAACTCTATATCTCTACAACCTGAAAGGATGAAAAAGCTCATCCCTGTTGCAGCAGAGACAGGTTGCTATGTGGTGGGACTGTTGTGGGGAGTTGACGGAATGCCCAGGGATTCAAATGAAAGGGCAGCCATGACTGTGGATCTCACCATGGCCATGAACGAGGCTGGCATTCCCAATGAGAAGATTTTGATTGATCCAATCGCTACACCAATCACTCTCGGCTCTGAACAGGTGATGAGCGGTATCGACTTTATGGCCATGCTTCCTGATATTGCACCTGGGGTCAAGAGTACTGTAGGATTGTCAAACGTTTCCAATGGGGTAGAGGCGCATCTGCGCCCATACCTTAACAGGGCCTATCTTGCCATGCTTATGAAGGTAGGTATCTGGTCAGCCATCGTGGATGCCTATGACCAGGAGCTCATGGAACTTGCTCATGGTGAACGGCCAGAACTGGTAAAACTCGTCCACGATATCATGGACGGCAATGAACCAGATCCGTCTACCCTTTCCGACAAGGAAATGGAGTACTATAAGACAACAAGGGTGCTCATGGGTAAGACCATATTTTCAGAGTCCTGGTTGGAACTTTAAAATTTAGGTCTCAAACGGTATGATGAAATGGTGGGTTCTTCCCACCATTTTTGTATGGAAAGGTGTCAAATGTCTGAAACGATCAAACTTGCACTGGACGGTAAGGAGATAGAGGCCCAAAAGGGTCAGACCATCCTTGAGGCTGCAAAAGAAAACGGGATCAAGATCCCCTCCCTTTGTTATCTTGAAGGGGGTAGAGAGTCTTCCAAACCATGTCTGCTCTGTATGGTTGAAGTGGAAGGTAAGGGCAGGGTCCGTTCTTGTAATACCCCTGCAGAAGAAGGCATGGTGGTTACTGTACGTTCCAAGGAACTCGATGCCTTCAGAAAGGAAAGGCTGACCATGCTGGCTGAGAGCCACTATGGTGACTGCAGGGCTCCATGCAACCTTACCTGCCCTGGTGGCATAAACGTTCAAGGGTATGTGAACCTCATTGCCAAAGGGGAGTACAAGGCAGCATTAATGCTCATAAAGGAAAAGAATCCTTTGCCTATTTCTGTGGGAAGGGTCTGCCCGAGATTTTGCGAGACGAGATGCAGACGCATTCTTCTTGATGAACCGATAGCCATAAATCATCTCAAGCGCTTTGTGGCAGATTATGCCTCTGAGGTGGGCTTTAGGGACGATGTTGTAGGAAAGCCTACTGGCAGGAAGGTGGCAATTATTGGAGGAGGTCCTGCCGGGCTTTCGTGTGCATATTTTCTTAGAAAACAGGGTCATGATGTGACCATTTTCGAGGCGGAGGAGAAACTTGGTGGCCTTCTGCGCTACGGCATTCCTGGCTATAAGCTTCCCAATAAGGAGGTTGACAAAGAGGTTCAGAATATCCTCAACCTTGGGGTCCATGTAAAGCTCAAAAAGAGATGGGGAGAGGATTTTACCATCCAGGATCTGAAGGATCAGGGCTTTGAGGCAGTCTTTATCGGAGTAGGTCTCTCCAGGCAGAAAAAGCTTGAGATAGAGGGTTCAGAGCTTGCAACCTGTGGTCTTAAGTTTTTGAAAGAGATCAACAGTGGAGGACGTCCCGATATCGGAGAGCAGGTGTTGATCGTTGGAGGTGGTGATATAGCTGTTGATGCAGCAAGGAGCGCAAGACGCCTTGGTGCCCAAAATGTAACCGTTATTTATCCAAGGTCGCGTGTTGAGCTCCCTGCGCACCAGCGTGAGATAGAAGAGGCAGAGAAGGAAGGTGTGCAGTTTTTTCTCATGGCAACGCCACTAAAGATTATCCAGGAAGAAGAAAGGCTCAAGGTTGAGATGGCCCGTACCATACTTGATGAGCCAGATGAAAGGGGGATCAGGCACCCGATTCCCATGCCTGGCTCCAGGCTTTACTGGACAGGTGATACAGTAATTTCTGCCCTTGGGCAGGAAGGGGATCCTACCATTCAGAGTTTCGGAAAGATAGAGGCAGCCATAACGCTTACTCCAAGAAAGACTATAAAAACCCATCCAAGCACCATGAAAACCAGTGTGGATGGAGTTTTTGCAGGTGGTGATGCGGCCACTGGTTCAAGGACCGTCATTCAGGCCGTTGCAGGTGGAAGAAGGGCGGCTGAATCGATACATGAATTTCTCATGAGCGAGAAGGCCGGTATCACCGAGGCCAGATTCAATTTCACAAAGGGGAAACGGTTTGAAGATGTGGATATGCACAACTTCGACGGGTACTCCATTCAGCTCAACGAGGTGATGCCATCAAGGCCTCCTGAAAGACGAATTGGTGATTTCGATGAGGCAAATCTTGGTTTTTCAGAGGAGATGGCCGTTAGGGAGGCAAAGAGGTGTCTTCAGTGCGGATGCCTTGGACTATCAAAGTGCACCTATAGAGAACTTTGCGTTGATTACAAGGTAAAGGCCAATGTGGCGCGCACGAGGCTAAAATATCCAGTTGATAGAAGTCATCCCTTTATAGTCATTGATGCAAATAAATGCATTGGATGTACAAGATGCGAAAGAAGCTGCCAGTACGGAGCCCTTGAACTTAATATCAAATGGGATGAAAAGGGTGGAGCCATCGAGGATGTGGCAATAAGGCTTAATGAAAAGTGCGTTTCATGTGGCGCTTGTGTAGATGCATGTCCGACAGGAACCCTTTCAAAAAAGGATCTGGTCATTCCTTTATTCCCGGAACAGGTAACCAGTGTAAAAAGTGTTTGTACCTATTGCGGAACCGGTTGCAGCGTGGATGTGGTATCAAAATATGGTGCAATCCTTGAAGTCAAGGCAGATTCTTCAAGGCCACCTAACTGGGGGCAGCTTTGTGTAAAGGGCCGTTTTGGATACACCTTTTACAGGCACGAAGAAAGACTCAGAAATCCTCTCGTAAGAGACAACATAGACGAGCCTTTCAGGGAGGTTGACTGGGACGAGGCCCTGCGGGTATTGGCTGCCAGATTCAATTCAATTAGAGACAACTTTGGCGCAGATGCCCTTGGCGTGCTTGCCTCATCCAGGTGCACCAACGAAGAGAACTACCTGTTGCAAAAGCTTGCCAGGGCAGCATGGGGGACAAACAATGTTGATAACTGTGCGCGGGTCTGACACGCGCCATCTGTCAGCGGTCTGCTGGCAACACTTGGAAGCGGTGCAGCAACCACCCCATTTCAGCAAATAATCGGTACGGATTGTCTCCTTATCTGTGGCTCAAATACCACAGAGGCACATCCCATAGTTGGGCTGAAGGTCAAGGAGGCTGCCAGAAGCGGCACAGATCTTATAGTCATAGATCCGAGGCGTACAGAGGTTGCAGCTATTGCGGAAAAGCAGTCAGAGGGAATATGGCTTAGGGTTGCTCCTGGAGGAAACATCCCACTTTTGAA
>Ga0256833_1001232_pt1 | contig 19098 bp, 16 predicted proteins | sample 356284metaG_FD_190535 | JGI IMG/M metagenome (GOLD analysis project Ga0256833, IMG submission 190535) | Hydrothermal vent microbial communities from Mid Atlantic Ridge, Atlantic Ocean - 356-284 | ecosystem: Environmental > Aquatic > Marine > Hydrothermal vents | place: Atlantic Ocean: Mid... | reverse complement strand
TTATTTTGGAGAACTCTCTGCCAGGTGTAGTAACAGAGAATAGCGGCTACCGGTTTCCAGTGCTCATGTCATAAACAGCAGGAACAGGTATTTCTCCGGTTTAATGCGAAGTTCTACTATTGTCTTCTCTTGTCTGACAGGGAAATAGACCCTTGAATATCATTCACGCAGATACGGATGACCTTGGAAATCCTTTGGCCGGTGGGGCCCCGGTTAGAACATTTGAAGTGAATCGAAGATTGGCAAATCGCCATAATATCACGGTGTTGACTGCTGGGTACCGAAAATGTATTCGATCTGAATGCAGGGAAAATATAATTTACAGGCGCCTTGGGTTGAGCATCCCGTTCTGGGGCCTGTCCTCTCACCTCTCCTATCTGGCGCAACTGCCTTTGCGGGTGCGCGCCATGCCCCATGACCTTGTCGTTGAGGAATTCATGCCGCCTGTGGGATTCTGTGGCCTTCCCTGGATAACGCAGAAGCCGGTGATTTCTCTTGTCCAGTGGTTTTTTTTTGATTACTGGGAGACAAGATATCATCTTCCCTTTCAACACTGGATGCGATGCATTGCCCGAAAAAACCGCTATCGCTACTTTATCGTTCAGACCAGTAATATGCGCGACAGGATCCAGAGGATGGTTCCCGAAGCTCTGGTCCGCATAATTTCCTGCGGAATCGCTCCCGAGGCACTGCGAAGCCGGCAAGACATTTCGTACGAAAACTACGTTCTTTTCCTCGGCCGGCTCGATATGTGGCAAAAAGGTCTTGATACTCTGATCGAAGCATGGGAGGGTCTGTGTGGCCATGAAAATATCAGATTGATTATTGCCGGGGAAGGGAACGACCGGGCGAAACTGGAGCAAAATATCAAGCGAAGAGGTCTGCGGCACCTGATCTCCTTACAGGGCAGGGTGGAGGGAAGAGAAAAACAAGACCTGCTGGATAAATGTCGATTTGTGGTTATGCCTTCCAGAGAGGAAACGTTCGGTCTGGTCGCCCTCGAGGCAATGGCTGCCCAAAAGGCAGTGATCGCGTTTGATATTGAAAATCTGGCAGAATTACTGCGCCCGGAATGGTCCATACTCCTGCCCGGTCATTCCCCGCAATATCTGGGCGAGGCAATCATCAGGCTCTGGCGTGATAAACAGCAATGTACTGGACTTGGAATCAGGGGGCGACAACAGGCGGAAAACTATAGTTGGGATTGTATTGCCGTGCAGCAGGAACAATTTTATCGGGAAGTGCTCCAGCACGACGGAAATTTATGAACATTGCACTTTATCAACCCTGGATTTACCTTCATGGGGGAATCGAACGATCAATTCTGGAGCTGGTTCGTCGCAGTCGCCATGAATGGACCATTTACACTGGCTATTTTGAACCGGAGAATACCTTCCCTGAGTTCAAGGACTTGAATATTACTGAATTAACGAGACTTACAGTTAAACGGGATATTTTTTCCGTTCTCACTGTGGGGGTAAGGATATTTTTTCAGACTATTCCCCTGGACAATGTTGATGCTCTGGTGATCTGGTGTGATGGAATGGGTGATCTCGCGGTATTCCGTAATCATGGCAAACCGGTGTTCAACATCTGCAGCACACCACTGCGCCCTGTATTTGATCCGGTTTATATTCAACACGCCTTAAGTATCCGTCCATGGCACAGTCGTCTTTTTTTTCACCTGTTTAAAGCTCTTTTCAGTAGAATTGACCGGCTTGCCTGGAAGAAATATACTGGAGTTATTGCCACCAGCATGGAAGTTAAGCAACGTATCCTTCACGGTCAGTTATATCGGGATGACGATCAGTTGGAAATTTACTATCCCGGTATCGACTGGCAGGCAGCCGAACCCATCCGGGAGGTTTCAGGCCAAACCCTGCTCATTCCTGGCCGAATTATGTGGTCAAAAAATATCGAACTGGCAATCAGGGCATTTATTCAGGCAGAGTTACCCGCTCCATGGAAACTTGTTATTGCAGGTTTCGTCGACAGAAAAAGTACAATCTATCTTCAGGATCTCAAGAAGCTGGCGGCAGGATGTTCCCGGATTATTTTTTTGGAATCTCCGCCGGATACCCGAATGCAGGAACTTTATCGTGATGCTGCAGTAGTTCTCTTTCCTCCTTTGAACGAAGACTGGGGTATCGTTCCCCTGGAAGCCATGGCCAATGCGAGACCGGTTATTGCCAATAACAGAGGAGGGCCCGCAGAAAGTATCCGCCACGGAGAAACGGGATGGCTGCTTGCACCAACAGCTGAAGCGTGGAGCAGGCAGCTGCGAGCTCTTCCCCGGTTGACGGATGAACTGAAAAAGATGGGCAATGCCGCCCGGCTTTATTCCAGGCAATATGACTGGTCACTTTTCACCGGAGGCATAGACACTGCATTGGAATCCTGGTGTACAGGTGATAATCGTCACTGATCTGTATCATTTACAACTGAAATTGGTTATTCTGTCTCCGTTCTGGAATCAGAGCTGATTCCGGTGGATAACAAGCAAGCGGCACTGCACGTAAGCCCATCCCCTGTTTTTCTTTGCAGGGTCAAAGAAGAGTTGGAACGATACCTATGAAACAACGACCTGATTGCAACAGTTTTATCGATGTGAAATCGAAGAAAAATTATATTTCCATGCGAGAGATTCTTTATCGTCTTTTTTCGCGATTCCCGATTTTTTTACTCTGTCTTTTCCTCGTGCCGTTGCTGGCGGTATCTCTGGTGTATCTGCTCCCTCAAACGTATGAGGCGACGGCTAAAATTCTTCTTCGCCACAATGACACATCTTCTTTTTCCTTCAGCCGGGAAAGTCCCCGCCGGGAAACCAATATCTCCGGCCAGAGTGTTGTCGAGATACTTACCAGTCTGCCGGTCTGTAAACGTGTAGTGGAACGGGAAAAGATCACCAGAGAAGAAATTCCGCAGCCGGCCTATAAAATACTTTTACGATATTTTTCTCGAGCTGCACATTTTTTTACCGGAAAGAAGGGGCCGGAAAAGGATTCCCGGACATCTTCCTCCGCCCAGCTGGCGAAAGAATTCAGCAGGTCGATTTTTCCAAAAATTACTGATAAGGGGCAGGCGGGTTTACTCTATGATGATGAACTGATCGAAGTCAGGGTACGTTTTTTGAACAGAAAGACCGTGGCCGGTATTACCAATACACTTTGTCGGGAATTTATAAATGAATATTATCGAATCTATGAGGAAGACGCCCGCCGTATTTATCAATACCTTAATCAACAGGTTGCCATTGCCGAGGCAAATATTGAGAATACGAAAAAGGCGGAAACATGGGCGGACAGGGATGTGACAAGAAATCCGATTGTCGCACGGATTGCAGACCAGATTGCCGAGATGGAAAGCAAGCTGTTTCGCCTGCGCAATACATATCCCGATGATTCTATAGAAGTTAAACAGATGAAAGCGTCACTTGCCGATGCCCGAATCAGGCTCCAGAGTTACAAAATACGGGAATCAACAGAATCCGTACTCACGACGCTCAAAGAAAAACGTCTGCAGGCCTATTTGATGCAGCAGGCCTATAAAAACAGACTTATTCCGATTTCCATTGTCCAGAAGGCTATTACCCCTTCGCATTCATCGCTTGCCAATATCATCAGATATTCTCTGGCAGCAGGGAGCGGGTTACTTGCCGGTTTTTGTCTGGGGTTTGCGCTGGTCATGTTCCTCAGTGTAATCGACAGCAGGTTGTTTACTCCCTGGGATATTGAAAAAATATTTGATATCAACATAATAGGGTCGGTCAGGGAAGATAGACACCTGCTTGACCAAAAGGAAATGTTTGCCGATCTTTCAAGGGTGGGGGTTGCCGATGCCATACTTGAAATTCTTGGTATCATTGATTTGAAAAATCAAGGCAACGAGAATGTTCTCATGGTGACCGGGGTTTCCGGGGGAGAGGGAAAGACAACCATAGCCTTGCAGGCCGCCTGTGCCCTGGCAAATGACAGGCGTACCCGGGTTCTGCTGGTTGATGCAGATTTTGTTCATCAAACACTGAGCGTCGGTTTATCTCCGCAGCCGGAAAAAACTCCCGGCCTGATAGATGTGCTGACGGGAGAGACTGATTTGCAACATGAACAGCTTGTCTGCAAAACTGTATTCCCAAACTTTGACTTTTTACCGGCAGGAAAAGTAGCACATCGCCGATCCATTGGATTTTATAAAAAAAGCCTGAAGCTAACAATGGATGTTTTGCGAAACAAGTATGATCTTATCATCATAGACACTCCGGGTATGCTTAATTCAGTGGATACGATACTGTTTGCTGCCGAAGCAGACCATATTCTCATGGTCCTTAAAAGCGGGACGACCAGAAAAGAGCCCCTGCTCAAAGCATTACAGATGCTCCACCGCGAACAGGGAAAGCTCATCGGAGCCCTGTTAAACTTTCGAACCTATCCGGTTCCCGGCATTTTTTACGGCCGGAGGTAGGTGACCCGGCCGGTTGCATTTGTCCCGGGTTGTGGTTGCCATAATCAACGGCAATACCTGATTATGGCCTTCATGAATATCTGTGATGCCTTTCCGGCACAATAACAATGCCGTTTTTACGATTACAATCTTCCGCCGTCAAGTTGTCGGAACTGATCCTGACGATAGTGTTGTGCTGTGTCGTGGGGCTTGCCATAGTCCTTGCCGGAGATCTTCCTCCGGCCTTTGCCGTTGCCCTGGCAGCCGCTTTTTTTTGCGGGCTGATATTTATACTAATACCCGATAAGAAAGAAGCCCTCGTTATGGGCTGGTTTCTGGTGCATCCGCTCAGTATAGAAAAAGTTTTTCCGGTGGGCGTACCCCTGCTGCCTGACTTTATTCCCCCACTCCTTGTGATTTCAGGCTCTGATATTATTCTTTTTCTCCTCCTGCTGTTGCTCCTCTATGAACAGTTTATCCTGCAGCGGCCGCGGGTCTGGAGTTTTCCTCAACCGTTGACCCCCCTGCTGTTTTTTCTTCTCTGGAATGCGATTCTGCTTTTTCGGCAGCCCCTGACTCCTGAAGGTGTTCTCAGTCTGATTCATGTTGCCAAAATGATACTTTTTATTTTTATCATGGTTTCCGCTGTTACCGGTGCTGATTCCTATAAAAAAATCCTGCAGGCCATGGCCTGGGCTGTGGCCGTCCAGGTGGCTATTGTTTTTTACACCTCATTTTCCGGAAATATCATACGATTTTCACACAAAATTACATCTTCGGTCATGACTTTTTCAGGGATTGGGGCGGGCAGTGCCCATGTCCGGGCAACCGGTACCATGGGACACGTCAATCAGGAAGCCAGTTTCCTTACCTTCAGCGGACTCTGCCTTGTCGGTCTGCCGTGGATACAGCGAAGGGTTAGGCGTTTATTCACCTGGATCGTTCTTTCCGGTGCGGCCGGGGCTGTTTTTCTTACCTATTCCCGGACAGCCTGGCTGGCTGTCTTTGTTGCCATTGCAGCAATGATAGTTCTCTCTCTCTATTATCATCTTGTCAGCATGAAATCCTGGATATATGTTTTTCCTGCTGTTGTTGTCGGGATCCTGATCGCCCCTATGGTCCTGCAGCCGGCTGTTGACAGAATCTTTTATGGTGACGAGGGGGCAACATCCTCACGTATACGGGCCATGCGCCTCTCTCTTGATCTGCTGCGACCGCATCCGTTTATCGGGGTGGGGCCCGGCCGCTTCGCCAGGGCCAGCCTGGAACGTTATCCACCTGGAAAAAGCAACATTGCCCTGCGGCCGGCTTCCGATCCCGGCAATGAAACAGGACACCGGTTCGGGCGCCTGGAAGTCAGTCAGGTTCAGCTCGGCAATAAACTGCTGGCCTTTCCTCTGCCCGTGCATAATAAATATTTACTGATTCTGACTGAACTAGGTTTTGTTGGATTATTCCTCTTCCTCTGGTTTCAATGGCGTGTTTACCGACAACTTCTGCAACTTTCCCGGCATCTGCATGGCCGGGCTGCCTGGCCGGCGATGGGGCTGCATGGCGCGTTCTGGGCCAGTCAGGTCTTTATGATGCTGGACCTTTTTCAGGATGATAAAACCATGCAGATCCTCCTGACGGTCCCAATTCTGGTCATGGCTCTCCATAAGGTCACCGTCCGGAACTGAATATGGAAAAACCGGGTTTACTCAGAAGCAGTCTCCTGATGGTGGCTGCCCGGATTTTGTCTGCTGTGGGCAGTTTTACCCTGTTCTGGATTATCTCCCAGGAAAATGTAGCACAGCTTGGGGCCTTCCGTACGGTATTTGTCTTTTTTCTGGCATGCGATTTCCTGCCGTTGCTGGGAATGAACCAGTATATTATTCGAGAAATTTCTTTACTCCGAAAACAGGGCAGGGCCATATTTGCAAGTGGATTTCTGTTTACCTGTCTTACCAGTCTTTTCATTATTCCTGTTCTGATCGCCGTCGCCCTGTTCGGCAGGTACAGCCCTCAGGTATCGTCGGGTATCCTTATAGTCGCGGCCTCGGTACCGGCAACTGCCGTAGCGCTCTGCTGCCAGTCTGTTCTCATTGGCACCGGGGATGGGGCATCTTTTGGCTTTCTGCAGGGGGGGGAGATTATTCTGCGAACCGTGATCGGTGGGGCGTTGTTCCTCCTGTCTTCTGATATTATAACTATTTTTTACTGTTTCGCCCTGATCCGCTGGCTTTCGCTCATTCCCTATCTGAAAAAAATTATTCTGCTCCTGCCTGAAGGGTCATGGAAATTCAGAAGTCAATTTGTCCGTGAATTTTTCATCCATGTTCCCTCTTTTGCCGGGATTATGCTGTTTTTTCTTGTTATTCGCTTTTCGCCCCAGCTTATGGTGCCCTGGATGGTCGGTGACACAGGCGCAGGCTATTTCGCCCTCATTTATCAGTTTCTTGATCTGTTACTTCTGGTGCCGACAGCCTTGACAATTAATCTTATGCCGGTTCTGGCGGTTCAAGCCGGAAGGTCAAGCCGGGCCCTGGAAGAAACATCTTTGCAATCATTGAAACTTGTAACGATTCTGCTCCTGCCGGCCGTATTGTTTATCGGGATCAAAGCCGAATCAATACTGGTCCTTATATTCGGCCCTCAGTACAGACCTGCTGCTCCCCTGTTGAGTATAACTATCGGAAGTGGCCTGATCATGGCATGGGATCAGGTCTTTTCGACGGCCATGGTGGCGGCAAAACAACAGAAACTTGATCTTATAACTTTAGCGGTCGCCGGAAGCGGTATGTTGCTTTTATTGTATATATTCATCCTCAGATATGCTGTTCTTGGTGCAGCTATTGCCTTTATCTTCGGTATGACCCTTCTGATTATCTGTAGAATATCTTTTTTTATTCATATCATTTCACCAATCAACCTGTTGACGCATCTTTGGCGCTATTGTGCAGCCGGATGTATAATGGCCACAGGGCTGTTTTTTTTTCACGGCAATCTGTTTTCCTCTATTATCATTGCGGGCGGCCTTTATCTCGGCAGTCTTTTTTTACAGGGTAGTCTGACAAAAAATGAGTTGTTGAGCCTGACGGCACTGTTGAGGAGAGATGAGGCTGAATGCGGGGATATGGCATGAACTGGAAGCAAACCAGATATCTCATTAAAAGTGATATCCGCAGAAAAGCACGGTGTGACGGCCGCCGCAACACTCGAAGTCTGCTGTTGACTGCATTTTCCCCTTCCTGCATTGCGGTTATTATTTTCAGATTACAGCACTATTGTATTACCAACGGGTTATACCTGCCGACGAAACTGCTTGCTGTTCTTAACATTATCCTTTTTTCCACGGAGATCGGCGCCCGTTGTGAAATCGATGAAGGTTTTTGTCTTGGGCATGCCAATGGTATTGCCATTCATGAACAGACCAGAATTGGAAAAAACTGTACCATCATGCATCAGAGCGCCCTGGGATTTCGGTCGCTGCATACTCCCGGTGAAAATGACTTTGTCATTCTCGAAGATGATGTCCTCATCGGAGCCGGTGTGCGCCTGCTTGGACCTCTGACCATCGGGAGGGGCAGTCTTATCGGCATGAACAGTGTTGTGCTGCACTCCTGTCCGCCCGCTTCACTGGTTACAGGTTGTCCGGCCAGGGTCGTTCGCACACTTGGGTCGGATTATGTTTTTCCTGCGGAAACAGTCAATCGCAAGTGGAAGAGTCGTCACCCCTGTAGCTTGAGAGAAACATTTCGTCGTATCGATAAGGATATGCGGAACAGAGCAAGAACCGACGGCAAGTCCTTTTCACGATTTGCCTACCTCTTTGTGATTCTAAATCCTCCAGCCCTGGCGGTGATCAATTTTCGTTTGTGCCACTGGCTTGACGGCCATGGATTCTCTTTTATAGCCAAGCTCCTCAATGGGATAAACGCCACGCTCTTTAAAACGGAGATCGGCGCCAAGGCCAGCATCGAAGGTGGACTGGTTCTTCTGCACTGTAATGGTATTATTATTAACTCCCAGACTAAAATCGGCAAAAACGTAGTGTTTGCCCATCACAATACGGTATCAATCGGGCCAAGGCGAAAAATGGATCCGGAAAATGATTTTGTGACCATCGGAGACAATACATTTGTCGGCGCAGGTGCCCGGATTATCGGGAATATATCCATCGGCAGGAATTGTATCATTGCCATGAATGAAGTGGTTTCCCGGTCGGTACCGGATGATTCAATTTGTCTGAAAGGCTCTTTCCGCCCCAGAACAAAATCAGCTGAAAATCAAAGAGAAGTGACAACGGCGATTCCAGAGACAACAACTGTTTCTTTATGGAAGACCCTGCAGCTGATCAAAGCAGATATAAACAGGAGGGCGAAACTTGAAGGAAAAAAGGCCAATCTGTTCTACTTCTGCAAAATTCCTCTCAATCCGCCGGCGATGGCGGTTGTCATCTTTCGCTTCAGCTCTCTTGCCCGGCAAAAAAAACTCAAACCGGTCGCCAAACTCCTTTACCTGATGAATTTTTTCCTGTTCAGTGTGGAAATTCAGACCGGAGCCGACATCGGTCCCGGCCTGATTCTGGCCCATGCCAACGGTATCGTCATCCATGACAACTCGATTATCGGTCGAAACTGTACATTCATGTTCCAGAATACGGTTACAGTCGGACCCCATGCCACAGAAGGTGATAATCGAATTTATTATGTCAAAATCGGCGACGGGGTCACCATTGCCATGGGGGCACGGATTATCGGTCCACTCACTATCGGTGATAATGTTCTGGTCTCGGCCAATGCGGTTGTCACCAGGGATGTGCCGGCCAACAGTATCGTTTGCGGTATCCCCGCTCGCAAGGTCCGCAGGAGAGCGCCGACATGAATCCGGAAATTTCGGTCCTCATCGTCAACTATAAAACGCCTGAATTGGTGGCGGACTGCGTCCGCAGTGTGAGACGACATGCCGGCCGGATACCATTGGAGATTATCATAGTTGATAATGAATCTTCGACACGTTCCATGCAATTGCTGCGGGAATACTGCCCACAGACAACAATCATCGCCAGTCAGGACAATTCCGGGTTCGGCAGGGGAAATAATATCGGCTTTCAGCATGCGCGCGGCAGGTTTCTTTTTTTGATTAACAGTGATGCCGTGGTGGTTGGCAACTGCATCACTGTTCTGGTTGATTTTCTTAAGGGCCATCCGGAAGCTGCCATGGCCGGTCCGGAAGTTCTTCTTCCCGATGGCTCCCGTCAAACAAAGATATGTGGCAATACACCCACGTTACGACGGTTATGGAATGATGCCCTGCTGTTGAGCCGACTATTTCCACGCTGCCGTTTTTTTCAAGGAATTCACCGTGATCATATAGAGCATGAAATAACGGAAGTCGGCTGGATTTCAGGTGTCTGCATGCTTATACGTCGTGAATACTATGAGCGGAACAGGGGCTTTAATCCTGATTTTTTCCTCTATGCCGAAGATATTGATCTCTGTCTCCGCATCCGGCTTGATGGGGGTGCAGTTTATCACGTGCGGACAGCCTGCGTTATCCATCAACTCGGTGCCAGCTCAACGGATAAAGAGAAAAAAATCTTTAACAGTGTTCAGCAGCAACAGAATTTTCTTCAGGTCCTGGAAACCGTATTTACTCCCCGCGAACAACGCCGCGCCCGTATCATTCTTCGAATCGGTCTTTATATTCGCCTGGGAATCGCTGTACTGCTTCGAGCGGCCGGGCAGGGGCGGGGAGAGTTCCTTGCCGCTTCCTGCCGGGCCCGTCTGTCTGCCCTGGAAAGGGATTTTTCATGAGAATAGCCGTTGACGCGCATATTCTGGGAAAGGGAAAAGGCGGGGTGGAGCGGTACGTGGCGGAGCTGTGTGCCCGTTTGCCGGCACTTGCCCCGGAAGACTCTTTTCTCTTTTTTATCAACAGTACCTATGTCCCTGCTAAGCGGGACCCCAATGTACGCTGGATACGGCTGCCCGGTTCGGAACCGATGCTCCAGCGCAGTCTCTTCCTTCCGTGGATGATCGCCCGGTTCCGGCCGGACGTCATTCACACCCAGCGGATTGCTCCACTCTGGTCCAACTGTCCGGTCATCGTTTCCATGCATGACATTCTTCCACTTACAGTCCCTGATGATTACCCCGGCATGCGTCATGCCATGGTGCGGGCACTTACCGGTTGGAGCGCCCGGCGTGCCCATACCATTCTCACCGTCAGTCGGACGGTGCAGGAGGAGATAGAGGGGGCGCTGCCCGGGGCAAAGGGGAAGGTCGAAGTGATTTATAACGGTGTCAATCGTGAGATGTTCTCCTGGGTTGACAAAAAAATTCCTGCCGGCACCAACCAGGAGTATCTGCTGTATGCCGGAGCAATTGAGCCGAGAAAAAATCTGGTTCTTGTCCTGCAGGCATTTTCCGAAGTATGCGCCGGGATGGGAGATGATCTGAAACTGATCTTAGCGGGTATGGACAGGGACGTCCAGTATGCGGCAGGCTTACGGCGGACATGCAGAACCATGTTTTCGGATGGGCAGGTTATCTTTACCGGTTTTTTGCAGGACAATGAATATCTGGAATATCTGGCCCGTGCATCGATATTTCTGGCACCGTCCAGAGGGGAAGGATTTGATCTTCCGCCGCTTGAGGCCATGGCCTGCGGAATACCCGTTATCTGTTCAGATATTGCCGTCCACCAGGAAATATTTGGCAAGGCAGCCCTGTTTTTTCAGGTGGATTCGCCGAATGCGTTGGCCAAGGCGATTATGACGTTATATAATGACAGTCAGTTGAAAAAGAAATTACGGCTGCGGGGAATGGCCTGTTGCAGGCGTTTTGACTGGGAAGCAACGGTATGGCAAACGCTCAAGATCTACAGAGAAGCCGGCAGAAAAAAATCGGTATGACCAGAAAAATAGCTCGTGTTCTTGTTGACTCCGGAACCCAGGCGGTTTTGCTGCACCGGTTTGCCCACTTTTTTTTTCGGGCCGGTATTCCCCTGCTGCCTGCATTAGTCCGCAGAACCAATGTCTTTCTTACCGGTGCGGATATTTTTCCTTCCTGCCGCATGGGGAGAGACGTTACCATTATTCATTCCGTCGGCATTGTCATTGGAGACAATACCGTCATAGGCAACAACTGCGAACTTTACGGTCAGGTTACCCTTGGGGGACGGGGTGGCATGCGGGAGGATGACCGAACTCCAATTCTGGAAGACAACTGTGTAATCTGTGTCGGCGCAAAGGTGCTGGGCAGGATACGGGTGGGAAGGAATACGACTATCGCTGCCGGGGCGGTGGTACTCTCATCCATTCCTGCAAATTCGCTGGCGGCCGGCGTTCCCGCGACAGTTAAGAAAACTTATACACAAATCAAAGAGGATTGACGCCCATGTTTTTTTCAGGCCACAGGGGAAAAGACTTTTTTTTTCTGATGATTATAATTTTTATCTTCAGCCCAAGTGGATGGGCGCTGGAAGGGAACACTTCTACCTCCCCGGTAGTTATTTCGGTATTCCCCAGGCAGGAGTTGAGGACTATCCCCAGAGAAGTGTATGGCACCAATATTGAGTGGTTCAACAACGGTAATGGGTTCTGGGATGTCGATGAAAAAAAACTGGATCCCGTGCTGGTGCGGATGGCCTCGGAACAACATCTTTCTCTGATTCGATTTCCCGGCGGCACCCTTTCCGACTATTACCACTGGAGGGATGGTATCGGCCCCCGTTCCCTCAGACCGATCAGGGCCCATCAGACCGATCCGGCCTCATCTGCTAATACGTTCGGTTCCCCGGAACTTCTTACTCTGTGCCGCTCGCTGGGCAGCTCGCCTCTCATCACTGTTAATGTGGGGACAGGGAGCGCCGGGTCGGCTGCGGACTGGGTTGACTACATGAATAATCCGGACAATACAAGGCGTAAGGCGGATGGTTTTCCCGCACCTCTGCCTGTCCATTATTGGGAAATCGGCAATGAGATTTACCTCAACGGTACGGAAGCGGAAAAACGTATTACCATGACCCCTGAACGATATGCCGGGACCTATCTTGAATTTGCACGGCGGATGAGGGCTGCCGACCCCTCCATCAAGTTAATTGCCCAGGGAGTTGCCGGTTCATATTCCATTCCTTTCGGCCCCTATGAGAACTGGAATTCAACTGTTCTACAGCAGGCAGCGGATCAGATTGATCTCCTGGCTCTTCATGATGCATATGCACCGGTATTAACGAAATTTGATGACAAGGTATCGGCGGAAGATGTGTACAGGGCCATGTGGAGTTTTCCGCTGGACATAAAAGAAGATCTGGATCGGGTCGGCAATCTGTTGAGGCTTTATGAAAAGAAAAGGCATATCGAGCTTGCAGTTACCGAGTGGGGACCATTTTTTTCTCTGACGGATAAAAAATTTATAGATCATGTCAAGACTCTGGGATCAGCCGTTTACGTGGCACGGGTTCTCCAGGTCTTTCTTGCCCACCCCCGGGTTCGTCTGGCAAACTATTTCAAGTTTACGGATGACTCCATTATGGGCTGGGTGAGTTATCAGGAACACCCCAAGATACCATATTATGCTTTTAAAATGTATTCGGCTTATTTTGGTTCCGTGCTTGTGCGGAGCAAAACGGACTCACCAACTTTTTCAAGCAAGAAAATCGGTTTTGTCAAGAGCCGCAACAACGTTCCTGAGATTAATGTTATTGCCTCTACCAATATGGAAAAAAACAGATTATATGTAAATATCGTCAGTTGCAGCTGGGACCGCACTTATCCTGTTGAACTGGACGTCCATGATGTCGTTGTTGGAAAAACAGCCGTAAAGAGAAGCATCAGCGGCCCGACTCCGTTTGCCAATAACGGCCCAGACCTGCCATCCTGGTGGCCGGCACCATATATAGAACCGGCTCCCAGGCAGGATAAACCCATTGTAATTGAAAACATGCCATGGAAGGTGGGGGAAAGGCTCATCATTCCCCCGCATTCAATTACGACCATTGAATTGACAATATTGACTCCTCCTGCGAAACCTTCGAAGCTGACGATACTGTCGGATAATTAACCGGGATGCTGAAGGGAAATTTCCGCGAACCCGCACTGTGGGGGAATCGTGACTTCTGTTTTGGCCGAACCCGGGGCAACGTGATCTTAGACTTTTGACCATTTCGTTATGATTATGAATAAAAGTAAAAACGCTGTCTTTTTTCTGATATTACTGCTCCTGGCGGGATGTGCCTCCCGGGAAACACTCAGTGTCAGGCAGCCGGGCGCCACAAACGATGTGGAAATCTCTTATGACAACAAAGAGCTGCTGCCACCGCCGGTTTCCACCTACCGGCTGACTTCCGGTGATGTTCTCAGGCTTGAAGCCACCCCCCGGCAGATCAATTCCCACCGGTTCCTTATTGATCGGGGTGATTCTCTCAGGATTTCTTTTAATTTTGAGGACAGCAGCTATCATATAATGGCCGGGGACCGGATCTCCATTTTTCTGCAACGGAATTCTCCCTTGAATCGGGAGACAACTGTACGAATGGATGGAAGAATAACTCTCCCAACTATCGGGGAAGTTATGGCCGAGGGCAGGACCCCGCTTGAGCTCAAAGATATTCTGACGCGAGAATTCCTGAAAAAAATAAAGGATGTCAGTGTAAGCGTTTCCCTTCTCAGGTCCAACATGACACCTTTTTCGCAGATGAGCGGCGAATACATGGTGCTGCCCGATGGAACGATCTCTCTCCCGATATTAGGAGTCTACAAGGCTCAGGGTATGGCCCTGGATTCGCTGGCGCATAAAATTGCCCGGTCCGTACAGAAAAAATTTCATAATCATTTCCATGTCTCGGTAGCTCCCCAAAATCTGGCGATCAACCATCTGCAGATCTATGATAAAGTCCTGACCATAACACCGGCTGGAGATTTTATTCTTCCTCATATCGGCAATATCATGGCAAAAGGGAAAACGCTTGTCCAGGTTCAGGGTGAAATCGAGAAACGGCTGAAAAGTTATTATTATAATCCCATAGATGTCTCGCTCGGTCTGATTTCATCCACAAACAACTCCGTCTATGTCAGCGGGGAGGTCAAATTTCCAGGGATTTATCCGCTTGTAGCTGATATGACCTGCCTGAGAGCGCTTTCTCTTGCCGGTGGCGTTACCCCAAAGGGCAATCTGGATGAAGTGGTTCTCATACATTATACCGGCCCTGAAAGCGTTACTGTATATAAAACTTCTCTGGACGAGGTAATCAATAACGCCAGCGCCCTGCATGATCTGTCACTCTCGCCCCAGGACATCGTTTTTGTACCTAAAACCGGTGTCGCAGAGGCCAATCAGTTTATCCAGCAGTATATTACGCGCATGCTTCCCTTTACGGCAAACATTACGTATAATATAAACAAGATACAGTAGTATGACCAGTCGATGCTTTCGCCTTGTACTGCTGCTGATTGCCCTCGGTCCAGTGCCGTTGAGCCATGCGGGCGAAGACTATACCGGACGATGGTATAGTATTATTGCCGGGCAGTCTTTTACCATGGATCTGACCCAGCAGGGAAACCTCATTCAGGGGATTATGATTCCTGCGGCAAAGAACGGACGGCATATTTCCGTTATATCCGGCAGGCAGCATGGGAAAATTTTAGAACTTTTTGCCAATAACAAGGATCTGTCCGTTGTCTATCATTTTTATGGTGGTTTAATCGGCAAAGGAAAAACCCAGGCATTGGTCGGCAATTTTACCAGAAATAATCGACGGTTTAATCAATGGCATGCCATACGTTATGAAAAGCGCAGTTATTATGGATCACCGAATATGAATTATTCAATATTTCACAGTAGTGGTTCTCCGCCAACACCCTTTTGAGCCAGACAAAAGAGGTCCATGCCGCTGAAATCTGCGCTGACGGGCAGCGGCGGCGGCCCGACCAGGTGATATTTTGCTTTTCTCAAGCAGCGAATCCATGATCTGAGCATGGCATTTCGTCCCATGATTCTGTTTCTCACTGCCCGCATCCGGGCTTCGGGACCTGGAGTATCTTCCTGGGCCGCACCGGTAAATGAATGCATTTCGGTTATGGCAAAACGGCGCTCTGTCAGACAGCGGCGTAATACTTCGGCCCGGAAATAATGCAGATGCTCCCAATATGATTGAACCCCTCGCCATTTGCCTCCTATCTGGTCGAATCGATTAAAGTTGGGAACGGTAAGCACAACTATTCCACCGGGAGCAAGCAGGGTTTGGATATCATCCAGCACTGCACCCGGATTGGGCAGGTGTTCCAGAACATCAAAGAGGAGCAGAACATCAAATTGTTCCCCTTTGAATTTCCCCGCATGAAATGGCGAATGGAGAACGTCAAGTCCGTAATGGGTTCGGGCAATTTTTACCGCCTGGGCTGAAATCTCGATCCCCTGTACGCTTGCTCCCTGCCGTTTCAATAATTCCAGCGTCGATCCTGCAGCACAGCCGATTTCCAGAACCTTTTTCTGCTGCCAATCGCCAATGAAGGGCTTCATGCGGGCAATCCTTGGACAATATTCCAGGTCGGTCACGGCCTGGGCATAATCAAAATAATGACGGTATGTTGCACTGTTGTCAAAATATTGATCGGCATAGTAACGGGCCAGGGATTTTTCGTCCGGTCGTAAACCCAGGTACACAAATCGACAATCCGTGCATTCATGAAGCGGAAGTCGGTCGGAGCGAACAAAAATTTTACGGTAAGAAGTGTGGCCGCAAAGCGGGCAGCATGATTCCTTAACCAGCTCTAACGGATTCCAATTATAGCTTAAAGCCATGCAAGCTGTCTGTCCTCCATTCAGTCCGTGCGGACGGGATTTTGATATATAAAACCCTGTTCTGCTCCGTGACGGCACGTTTTAAGTTGTGGTCGGCATAAGAATTCATGAGAAAATTTACAGCGCGCATAAATTTTTTTGATTACCATCATTGTTCAGCAAAAAGGGATAACATCGCTGAAGCTGAAACAACAGATTGCCTGTTGCTTTATTTAAGCCTGAATTCATGTCGCTTCATTTCACCGGAAAAAGCGATGGTATCCCTAATTTCAGCTTGGCTGAGTCTTAGTGGTAATCAGATAAATTTTTCAGTTTTTTTAAGCAGCGTTCATCCATTCAATAGAACGTTGTGGAGAACAAATCGATATTTATTTTCCTCTCCTGTTGTCCGTCTGTAATTTCGTCGGCCAGGCAACGTCTTTTTCTGCCGGCATCAGGATGCATTATTCCCGGTTACCTGCAAAATCCCCATGTTTTTTGTTTTTGTTGAAAGGACATCGGACACGCCATTATGCCGTAGAGGCACAACAGGTAAGCGTAGACTCCGAACAATGAAACAGAGGATATACGAATAGTCAACCGCGGTTATGTACGCCGCAGGCTGAAATTAGACTGCCGGCCGGTCCCTGTCTTCTGTTACGGATAAACCGAAAAATTTACTTTAGAAATGCCAAATTTGAAATACCGATACCTGTCCGATTCAACCCGTTATTTTTCCATCGTTTGAGTTCATTTATTGCAGTTATGGCGCATAAACTCCGGCATTACAGGGCCCCGTCTGATTTCAGAACAGCCGGAATTGTTTTCAATAAAATCTTCAAGTCAAGCCAAAGGGACCAGTTTTCAATATATTCAAGATCCAGTTCCAACCACTTGTCAAAGGGCAGGTTGCTCCTGCCGGAAATCTGCCAGAGGCAGGTGAGTCCCGGTTTCACACTGAACCGTTTCCTTTGTATCCCTTTGTCAAAGAGGCCCACGTCTCTGATGGACATAGGGCGTGGTCCGACCAGGCTCATTTCTCCTTTGATTACATTGAACAGTTGTGGAAGTTCATCAAGGCTTGTTTTACGAATGATTTTTCCAATACGGGTTACCCGTGGGTCATTTTGCATTTTAAAAATAGGCCCCTTCGCTTCGTTTAAGTGTTCGATCTCCTGGAGCATTTCTTCGGCATTTTCGTGCATGGAACGGAATTTGTACATGGAAAATAAATGTTTGCGCAGGCCTACCCGCTCCTGAACAAACAATACAGGCCCTGGAGAGTCCAGTTTGATTGCCAGGGCAACCACACCCATAATTGGCAAAAATACAGGCATGCTCAAGAGTGTAAGAGAAAAATCAAACAAACGTTTCAATAAAAGGCTATTTCGATCCTGCGCGACATACTCCATGGTGAGCAGGGGAAATTTTCCAACCTGGGTAAAACTGAATCTGGCAACCTGTAGACTGAAAACATCGGCCATAAGACGTAATTTAATACCCTCTTCCTCGCAGGCCAAAGCAATTGGTTCAGCATCGCTTAACATGGAACGGGGAATGGCAATTATAACTTCGTCAATAACATGTTTTTTCAGGCAGTTACTGATATCGTCAACTGTACCGAGGATTGGGCTTCTCAGAATTGTAGTGCCGACGCGGGCAGGATCAGGATCAAGATGGCCGACTATATTGATTCCCCATGCTGTTTGTTTCCTTAGTGTATTAACCAGGTCCCTGGCTCTTTCACCACTCCCGATAATTAATATTCGTAATTGATGTTTTTTGTCCAGGATAGATTTGATAAAATATCTTTTGTATAATAGACGGACTGATATTAGAGCAAAAGCGTCAATTAGAGAAAATGCGATGATTACAATCCTGCTGATATTTTTAATATTAAGAAAAAATAACAACGCAAGGAGTACGCTAATACTGAGCAGCATGGCACGAAAAATTGACCAGGTATATTGCGCCATACTATAATAGCGCGGACTTTGGTAGGCATTGAAGTATAGCAGGAACCCTAAAAGAAGAGGAAGTAATATTGGTATAATGAATAAATGTGAAGAAAAATTTATTATGTTATCTTTAAAAAAGAAGTTACTTCCATAAAGACACAAGATAAAAATAATGATCGATATACATATATCAAAAAGTAATATTGTTCCTTCACGTTCTATCGAGTGATCATCATACATGATGAAATGCAGGTTGTTTGCGTGTGACGTTAAATGTTAGCTATTTCAATATGATACCCTTGTCCAAAAAATGGAGATGGGCACCGGGAATAATGGTTTGGGTTGAAATGGCTGACCACTGACCACTCCCGGACATGAGTTTAAAGAATTTATTATGTTTTTTCGATAAAAATATAGAATTTCAGAATGATAATATGCACTTTCCGTAAAAACTCTCCGGCTATTGTCCAGCCGGATGTCCGCATGATATCGTTTTGATCAACGTCTGTATCCTTCAGCATGGACGTGGCTTTTTTTTTCGATCAACCTCCATGCTGCTCCGGCAGTTTAACAATCTCCGCAAATCACTATCTGATTACCACTGCAACTCAGCCAGGCTGAAATTAGGGATACCATCGCTCTTGCTCTTTCCGGTAAAATGTAGCGATATGAATTCAGGCTTGAATAAAGCAACAGACAATCTGTTGTTTCGGCTTCAGCGATGTTATCCTTTTTTGGGTTCCGGCATTGGGACGATGAAGAAGATTGGGAAGATTGATATAGCCTTAATCCCCTCTGATCGGGGCATGTGTTATGACTCAAACGATCAAACGTTTAAACGCTTAAACGTTTGATCGGTCTTAATTAATCCCCTCTAATCGGGGCATGTGTTCTGACTTATAAAGGCGCTTGAGGAATGCCTTGCGCATGATAGTCTC
>Ga0256833_1001231_pt1 | contig 19101 bp, 14 predicted proteins | sample 356284metaG_FD_190535 | JGI IMG/M metagenome (GOLD analysis project Ga0256833, IMG submission 190535) | Hydrothermal vent microbial communities from Mid Atlantic Ridge, Atlantic Ocean - 356-284 | ecosystem: Environmental > Aquatic > Marine > Hydrothermal vents | place: Atlantic Ocean: Mid... | reverse complement strand
CTGCAATTGATATTTGCAAAAGTCCCATAGACTTTAAAACTCCAACTTTGCTATCACTTGAAAGCAACATCTCTATTTTTTTATCTATTTTAAATTCTTTTTCAATTTCACTAACTGTCATTCCAAATTCAGGAGATAAATGGATACCTGTTACAATAAGTTGAAGCTGTAATTTATTATCATTCTCAATTTCTTTCATAAGCCAATATAAAAGTCCATATTCTGCTCTTGTAGAAGTTACTACACATATATTTTTCATATTAAATCATCCTCTTTATAATCTTTCAAAGCTGTCTGCCCTATTATCTCATCCCATCTCATAGGACTTATACCATTTCCAGGTCTTTTTATAGTTAAATTATCTTTACTAAAAATTTCACCTTTTTTTATAGGCTTACTGGCTACTATAGACTTTCTTGCTACTTGCATATTTGGCTTTTCACTTGGACTTGGTTTTTTTATACTACTTCCAAGTGCTAACTCTATATTTCGTATAGCTTTTACCATAGCTACTAATTCATTTGGTTCAAGTGATGCTTTATGGTCTGGTCCTTCCATTGTTTTATCCAAAGTAAAATGTTTTTCTATACAAGTAGCACCCATAGCTACTGCTGCAATCGGAACTTCTATCCCCAAAGTGTGATCACTATATCCATAAACTATATCAAAAGTTTGACCAATAGTCACCATAGCTCTTAAATTTACATCTTCCATCGGAGTTGGATACATTGTATTTGCATGTAAAACTGTAATATCTTCTTTTTTCGTTCCAGCTTCTACCAAAACATCTAAAGCATCCTCTATCTCTCCAATATTTGCCATACCTGTTGAGAGGATAACTTTTTTTCTTAAACTTCCAATTTTTCTAAGATATGGTAAATTTGTTATCTCTCCACTTGGAATTTTAAAGATTTGTAACCCTAAATCATTGAGCAAATCAACACTATCCAAATCAAATGGTGTTGAGAGGAACATAATGTTTTTTTCTTTACAATAAGCGATAAGTTCTTTATGTGTATCGATATCCAATTCTAACTTTTTTATCATCTCATATTGAGATTCTTTGGCATCTGTCGTCTCTTTTTGATAATTGGCTTTTTGTGCATCTTTTGAGACCAAGTTATCTGCTTTAAATGTCTGAAATTTTACAGCATCGGCACCCGCATCACTTGCAGCGTCTATAAGTTTTTTGGCTAATTCAATTGAACCATTATGATTTACCCCTGCTTCTGCTATAATAAATACATTCATTTAACCACACTCCCAGCTTTTATAAAACCATCTATGTTTATATACTCTTTAGATGTCGCATTACTGCCATAAAAAATACCCTCTTTAATAACTACTCCACCATTTACAATAGCCCCTGTTGATATATGACAATTATCTTCTATAATAGCATCATGCTCTATAAGTGCTTTTGTGTTGATAATACAGTTTTTGCCAATTTTTGCATTTACATTTACCAACGCATGATGCATAATAATTGTTCCCTCATCTACTTTTGCATACTTAGATACATATGCGAGTGGAGAAATAATAGTTGGTAAACTATAATTTAGCTCTTTTAAGAGTTTAAATAGTTTTTTTCTAACAACAACGCTTCTTATTTGACCAACTACTATAAATGCATATTTGTATTTTTTTCTCAAAATTTCCAAATCAATATCCTTGCCAATCACTTCATAATCTAAAACTTTGCTACCTATTTTTAAATCATTATCAATAATTCCTGCAATTTCAAACTTGTCCTCTTGTTCTATAACATCTATAACAGATTTACAATGCCCTCCAGCTCCAAGAAGAATAATCTTTTCCATCATACAATTACCGAACTTGAAATATTGACAACTCTATCTTCTAACCATTGGGCATTGCTTAAATCCCCACATTGACAATCTTTAAACATCTCCAACTTATTCATAAGCCTCCAAATAGGTCTTGTCATTATACCATTTTTATTTGTATATTTTAAAAATTCATCTCTTTGAACTCTGTCTTTTAATAAAATTGCATTTAACCAATAGTTAGATTTTGCATCTTTTGGTTCTTTAATAAACTCAATATCACTATCTTTAAAAAACTCTTCATATATTTTTGCTAATTCTCTCTGCTTTTCTACAAAAACATCCAAATTTTCCATCTGTGCTACACCCAAAGCTGCTGCTAAATTTGTCAGGCGATAGTTGTATCCTATCTCATCATGAATATATTCATAAGGGTGAGGAACTTTAGCCGTTGTGGTGATATGTTTAGCTCTTTTGGCTAATGCTTCATCATCTGTCACTATCATCCCACCACCACCTGTGGTTATGATTTTATTTCCGTTAAAGCTAAAGACACCAACTTTTCCAAATGTTCCTGTGTGCTTATCATGATAGTAGCTTCCCAATGACTCTGCGGCATCTTCTACAACGGCAATATTATATTTATCACATATTTCTATTATCTTATCAATCTTACACGGATGCCCAAAAGTGTGCATAGGAACACATGCTTTGATAATTTTATTGGTTTGCTTATTGATACAATTCCCCCCATCATCTTGGAAACTGTTCTCTTGTAAAAATGCTTCTAATTTTTCAGGACTCAATCCTAATGTATCTCTATCTACATCTATAAAAATCGGTTTTGCATTGCAATAGCTAATGGCATTTGCCGTTGCTATAAATGTGAGTGGCTGCGTGATCACTTCTGAACTTGCATCAACTCCCACCAGCTTTAATCCTACATGAAGAGCTGATGTTCCATTAGAAGTAGCAACTGCATATTTAGCACCCACATACTCAGCTACCATCTCTTCAAACTTCGTGACATATTTACCCACACTCGAAACAAATGTAGAATCTATAGCCTCGTTTACATACTTTTTTTCATTACCAAAAAACTGTGGCTCATGCAGTGGTAAAAAATCATCAGTTTTATATATATTTCGTATAAAATCAACTACATCTTGATACATAATCACATCTTCTCATCTAAATATTTACCAGTCTCTTTGTGTCCAAAGTCTGGAATAAGTTTAAAGAAAAGTTTTACCAACTCCTCTTTTGTCCATGATTTCTTTTCTTTCATCTCTTTTATAGCCTCAGTAAATTCATTTAGTAATTTTTCATCAAAATTTGCTTCATTTTTTATCACACCAAGATTAGCAAATCTATCCATATCTAAAGTTTCATTATCAGTAAAAAATTCTTCAAAATCTTTTTCACCTGTAGTATCACTTTTAAAGAAAAGACAAGGCCATTTTCCTTTATCAGGTAGAGTCTTTACTTTTTCCCTTGCTTCATCCTCATTTTTACATATGTATGGTTCATATCCTAAATTTTTGAGATACTTGATAGCTATATCAGCAAAAGTAATCAAGTGTAAATTTTCACTAAGTTTTGGGAAAAATATATCTCTATTTTCACCAAAGATACAAGACATTAGACAAAGCTCTCCAGACTCTTGGGGTGTTACGAAGTATCTTTTTATATCATTGGGTGCTACAATCGGTTGCTTTTTTTGAATCCGTTGATTAAAACCATGTAAAAGGGAGCCATCAGAAAAAGCCACATTGGCAAACCTAGCCATCGATACGGTGATATCCTGAGACTTTCTTGTCACAAACATTTCCATGATTCTTTTGCTAGCTCCCATCATATTGACAGGATTTGCTGCTTTATCGGTAGAGACACAAAAATATTTTTTTGTTCCATTTTCAATGGACTGCTGAATGGTTTTGTCAGTATTGAAAATATTAGTATCTATCATACGCATCAAAGTAAAAGGATCTTTTTCGCTTCTAACATGCTTGAGTGCTGAGAGATTTAATACATAATCATATTGCCCATCATTTCTGATGAAAGCATCATATTCTATAGAGCCAATATCTAAAGCAAATGTTTTGAATTCTCCATCTATATACCCAAAAGAGCTACGAATATCACGAACCAGCTCCACCAAATTGTTTTCTGATATATCCACAACATGAAGCTTTTTAGGGTTTCTTTTAAATATCTCTTTGGTTACTGCTTGACCTATGGAACCTGCACCACCAATAACAAGAAAAGTAGAATTTGAAACTTCATCTTTTAATTTTTCGTCAAAATTATTAATATCTTTTGAAAATAACTCTTTTTCTCGTCCTATTAGATATAGAATATCATTCATTATATATTTTCCCATTTCTTATTTTATAAATTTTATTACATCTTTGTATTGTGCTTAATCTATGAGCTATAATTATTAAAGTTTTGTCTTTACTAATATCGTATATCTCTTCCATTATCTTTGCTTCAGTTTCGTTATCTAATGCACTTGTGGCTTCATCAAGAACCAAAATCTCAGGCTCATCATATAAAGCTCTTGCGATAGCAATTCTTTGCTTTTGTCCACCACTTAGTTTTATCCCTCCTTCTCCAACTTTTGTTTCTATACCATCTTGATTTTTTTCTAAAAAATCTAAAATATTTGCTTTTTTTAGAGCATCTTTTATTCTATTCTCATCATAGTTATCTTCTTCAAAAGCAACATTTTGTGCTACTGTTCCATCAAATAGATACACACTTTGAGGAATATATCCTATCTTTTTTCTCCAAGATTTTAAATTTTTAAAAGTTAGCTTTTTGTCATCAATATAAATATTACCATTAATAGGTTTATATAAACCTATGATTATATCTACTAAAGTGCTTTTACCACTCCCGCTCTCTCCTATAAAGGCGATACTCTCTCCCTTATTAATTATTAAATTAATATTATCTAAAATAATGTTATCTTTATTATAATAAAATAGAATATTTTGTAACTCTATCTTTTGATTAAAATTAACTTCTTCTTCTCCTAACTCTTCTGCATTATATATTAAATCATTATGAACAATATCTAATGACTTATGTAAAAACATTATTTTATTGTAACTATTCATAATTCTATTAACTGATGGCATAAGACGATATAATGCTAATATAAACATTGAAATTAGAGCCATCAATTCAGATACATTATTTTGATACTTGTATACTAAATAGATAACTATAAATATTACAATAGAAAAACCTATAGCCTCTAAAAAAAGCCTTGGAAATTGACTTAGAGTTCCATTAATTATATTTGATTTAGCATAACCATAACTTGCTTTTGAAAATTTAGATAATATTTGTTTATCATTTGATTTTAATTTTATGATTTTAAAGTTTCCTAGAGTGCTATTTATAATCTCATAAAATTGTTTTTGAAAACCTGCTCTTCTCTCTCCTGCCTTTTTTATCATTTTAGATATTGTTTTTGTAAGTAATATTGCATTTAAACCTAGTAATATAGTTAGCAGTATAGTTATTTTATAATTTACATATAACATCATAGCATATATAAATATAATTACAAAAACTTCGCTTAACATTAACAATAAAGCAGTTATAAGATTTGTTAAATTAGATGCTTCGCTAATAATAGTTTTAGTTAAATTACTACTGTTTTTATCTATATAATCCCTATAACTCATACCCGTATAATTTTCAAAAAGTCTATAGGCCAATAGATGATATCTACCTTGAGAAAATCTATTAAGAAAATAGAAATATAGCAAATTTATTCCACTTCTAAAAATATAAAATAGTATTAACAAAATACCAAATAATACTACAAAATTACTCTTTTTTTCAAAATGAAAATAATTATATATACTGTTATAATACTGATTACTATCTATTAGTGTAAAGTCATTTGCAACTTGAATAAAAGGCATTATTACTGATATTCCTATAGTTTCAAGTAAAGATATAAATATTGAAAAAAACAATAGTTTTAAAAGAAGTTCTTTGTCCTTGTTTGTTAAAAGTCTATTTAATTTTTTAATTATGCTCAAAGCTTACCTTTTAAAATAACTATATTAGTATTATATACAAATAATCCAAAAATTATATTTAGTTTTTTAAATAAATATAAATATTGTAACTATTTCAAAATCTTTATCTATTTCAGTTTCATACACAACTCTACTTCCTATTGTATATGAGTTATAATAATTTGAAATATAACTTTTTTCCACTATATATTTTATATTTGATCTAACTACACAGTTGGCTACTTTAAATGTATATTCATCTATTTTTTCAATATTTAATTTGGTATTCCATATTTGTTTAATATTGGTTTTATTTTTTATATTTTTAATTCTATCTTTAACAGTTATTTGTTTAATATCTAATTTTATCTCTCTTTGATGTATTATATTAAAGTTTTTTCTATAAGCATAATTATTTGCAATTAGATAATCTTTTTCAAAATTAATGAGTTTTGCTTTTGTCCAATTTGACCATCCAAAATTTAAAACTTGTTCCATCTGATTTGTATTATTAATCATTAAAGTATTATGACCAATATTTCCTATAAAATTATTTTTAAACTCTTTATTGATATTATATGAATAAGAACCTGAGTCACAAAAAATATTCTCGCCTTTATGCCAAATATCTAAATGCAACATATCGTTATGAGCTGGTCTATCTATATAGTTATGGACTCTTGTAAAACAAAAAATATTATTATTTTTTAATATATAATATCCTCCTTCCTTAAATCCAAATTGTTTCTCTAAAGTGTAATTGCTTCTTTTTTTAATATTAAAAAAGTCAGATTCTCCTTGTGCAAACTTCAAGCTTGTTCTAAAGTCTCTATAGTTACTATTATCTACAATAAATAAATTGGCACCATCATTTGTTCCATAATTGGGTAACCATCCATCTTTTTGTATAAAAGAGTATAAAAACTGTATCATTTTTTTATGTCTTTTATACAAAATATCTGGAAGCAAAAAATCTTTTTTTTCTGTTATTAAAAAAAGAAAAGACAAAACATCTAAAGCCAACCTTTGATATGTAAACGAATGCTGTATATAAGATCCATCACTATATATTTGATAGGATGTCTCATTTAATATATATTTCAAACCTTTTTTTATAAATTTTTTAGACTCTTTAAATTGAGGGAATAAAAGTCCACCTACTAATAGTCCTGTAGCTTCACTTATAGAGTGGTTATTTTTTACAGATTTTGCAGCATAATCAATATTAGCATTAATTCTTAATAAAGAAGTATATATATTTTTTACTATTTTTTCTTCTAATTCTTTAGGTATATAATCATTAAAATACTCTAAAGCTATAATCCAAGAGAAAATTCTAAATGTTATCTCTTGTCCACACTTATAATTGACACCATAAGGGTATGGATTTTCTTCTATCCAATTATCAATTTGTTCTAAACATGAGTCTTTATAGATATTGTTTTTAGTAATTGAATAAGCATGAATAAAAAAATATATTTGAGGAAATCTAGAAGCTTCCCAAACAAGCTTAATATCTCCATATTCTCCAAAATCTGGTAAACTATTCCAAGGCAAGTTTTTTTTTGCTTCTACCCTAGTTACCGGATTTATATGCCAATTAATTTTATTGTCTTTATTATAATTTAAATATTGATTTGAAAAAGCAAAAATATTACCTTGTATTGCATTATTTGCTTTTTCTATAAAATTTTTATCACTTTTTATATCTTTTTTTACTAAATCTATCTTTTTATAATAAAATATACTCTTTTCAAATTTTTCATATTTTGATATTTTGCTTAAAATTCTTCTATTTATAAAGTCAAAATATTTAATCTTTTTTAAAATTTCATATTTAACTCTAAAAAGGAACCATTTAATTCCCATTAAGTTTATATAGCTATATATATCTTTAATCTTTTTTAATGAGCCCACTCAACTCTTCCTCTAATTCTCTTATATAAACTACTCTATTCTCTTCTAATGACTTTATTGATGCAAATGTTGTCAAAGTTGTATTTATTAATGAATTTAATGGTATTAAATTCTCTTTTGATGATTTAATGTTTTCAATAAAACTCAATATTTCATTTTTATGCCCTTTATCTTGAGAAAACTTTCTAATACCTTTTGCGCCAAAACCATCAACTCTTTTATAATTATCTAATTCAAATATTTTACCTTCACAAAATAGTGTCATCTTCTCTTTTGAGTAAGCCTTATTGCCATTTGAAAGATAACTTAATGTTCCAATTGAACCATCTTTAAATTTTAGATTAATTACTACATTATCATTTTTTATTGGTAATATTTTGTCACTGTTTAAAGCTACAGAATATACACTTTCTACTTCGCTTTCCACTAAATAACTCATTGTGTCAATAAAGTGACACCCCTCTCCTATTATTCTACCTCCTCCAATTTTTGGGTCATGCACCCATAAATCATTTGGTATATAACCTGCATTTATTGTCATATCTATTGCACAAGATGAGCTTCTACCTTTAATTTGATTCAAAATATGTTGTATAAATGGAGAAAATCTTCTATTAAAGCCCACCATTAAATGTGGTAATCTTTTTTCACTAGATAATTTATTACACACCTTGATAATATCTGCTAATTGCTCTAAATTAATAGCTAATGGTTTTTCTAAAAATACATTTTTACCTGCCTCTAAAGATTCAATGGTTAACTTTGCATGATTGTTGTGTCTGGTTGTAATAAATACTGTATTTATTTCACTATTATTTAATAAATTTTTATAATCCGTTGTGCTATATTTGAACCCAAATTTTTTTGCAGCAATAGAGCTAGATAAACCCTTTGCACTAGAAATTGAGATTAAGTTAGAATTAGACTCTTTAAGTATAGGTAACATAACTACTTTTGCAAAATTACCTGCCCCTATAACACCTATATTTACTCTATTGTTGGATATATTGATATTTTTATTAAATTCTACTTTTTTTTCTAAATTAATTTTTTCAATATTTTCATACTCTAAAATAACTCCTAATGCATCTTTATTATTTAATATCTCATTATATGCTCTAGGTGCATCTAAAAATTTATATCTATGAGTAATTAAATAATTAAAATTTAAACTACCACTTGATAACAACTGTAGTATAGCTTGAAAGTTTCTATTCTCAGTCCATCTTACATATCCAATTGGGTAGTCTATTCCTTCCTCTTCATATTTACTATCGTATCTACCCGGGCCATAAGAGCTTGATATATAAAATGATAACTCTTTTTCATAAAATGGAGGTCTTGGTATATTCATTCCAATAGCACCAACTGCTACTATACGACCTTTTTTACGAGTCATTTCAGCTGCTTGCTCAATTGGTCCATTTGATTTTGTTGCTGCAGTTATAATAACACCATCTACACCTATTTCATTAGTATTATTTGCAACAAAAGATATAGGATTCTCTCCATTAGTAGGATTTAAAGCTATAAAACCATTACTTTTAGCTAACTCTACTTTACTTTGATCAATATCTACACCAATTGCGTCACAACCATTTGCTTTTAGAATCTCTAAAGTTATTTGACCAATTAAGCCAAGGCCAATAACAACAAATTTTTCACCTAATGTAGGTTTTAATAATCTAACACCTTGTAATGCTATTGAAGCGATAACTGTAAATGAGGCTAATTCAAATGATACATTATCAGGAATTTTAGCCACTAAATTTTTGCTAACTACAACTAACTCGCTATGAGGTCCATTGGATACTACTCTATCTCCTTTTTTAAACTCTGTAACATTAGATCCAATATCCATAACCACACCAGCATTACAATAACCCAAAGGCATAGGTTCGCCAAGTTTAGCAAAAACTGCTTCTAATGTTGGTGTTAGCCCATCTGTCTTTATCTTATCTATAACCATCTTAACTTTATCTGGTTGAGCTTTTGCTTTTTGTAAATATGAACCACGACCAAATTCTAATAACATTCTCTCTGTTCCTGGCGATATTAAGCTTTTTTCTGTCTTAATTAATACCTCGTTCTCTCCACAATTTGGTTTAGGAGTCTCTTCTAAAAGAATCTCACCTTTTTTTAAGTCTTGTAGTAACTGTTTCACTCTGCCCCTTTTGTATATTTATTTAAAAAAAATCTTATAATACCAATAAAACCCAAAACCAATAATATATACCCTCCAAACATATATGCAGCAATTGGTGGGAAATAAGGCGTAAAGGATATATTTGTTAATCCAATTGCTACAAATAGTATATACTGCTTTGTGTATAATAGCAAAATTACCATAATTAAACCTAAAATAATTGATATATTTATTAAAATATCATTTCCCGTTTTGTAGCCAAATGAATATGAAGATAAAATATTTAATATAGCATTTCTTATTATTAATATTGGATCTTCCCTTAATATCTTTAAATAACCCTTTTTTAAAGTATCAATATACTCACTGTAAGTTTTTGCATCTTCTACTTTATAGTTATTAAAGGTTTTTCCAGTATTTTTAGTAAAAAATTTATAAGCATATGCATCATATATCTCTATACTATAAGTATTAGCATAAGCTCCTAAACCTTCAAACACCGTATGCCATGGCACTCCTGTATTTTTATCAGATTTTGGAGCAATACTTATGATGCAAAAAAATAAAATTATTGATACTAAAGCTTTTTTCCAATTCTCTCTATATCCATATATAATATAAAAAAATAAAATTAAAAATAAAACTGTTGGTCTAGCTAAAAAAATAATTACAAAAATAATAGTTATTAAAAAAATATAATTATTAAATCTTTTTTTAGTAATATAATAATAAACAAAAATAGCTGAAACTATACATTGCCAAAAATAGTAAAATGGAAAATTAACAAAATAGAGTATTACAGGATTTATTGCATAAAGTAAAAAGAATATTAATTTTTCATAATTATATTTTAATTTATTTATTATTAGTAAAGATATAATTATATGAATAATAGCTTGAGAGATTATAATTGCTTCTAAATCACCCAAAAAAAAGAAAATTTTAGTTACTAAAAAAATAATAAATGCAAATGAGAAATAGGCATAATTATTACTAATTTGAGAATCTTCATAATGAAAATTATAATTAAACATCTCCTCTTTTGGTAAATGTGCAAAATGTTCAATCTCATCCCAATTAAGTCTAATATTTGATAGGTTAAAGTTATGTGCAACTGATAAATATGGACCAGTCCACATAGCCCCTTCCATTTGATGAAAATTCATTAAATAAATTGCCAAAATCATTATAACTGCTAAAAAGATATTATTATTTAACAACTTATTTAACTGCATATAAAATCCTCCAATAAATTATAATCTTTATCTCCAATATATATACTTTTATCTATTTTAAGAAAATTATTTTGAAATTCTAGTATATGTTTATTCATATACAGTAAGGCTTCTATTAAATCTTTTTTATTACAACACTCAATTGTAACACCAACTTGATATTTTTCTACCAACTCACCTAAATATGTGTCCTTGCTAGTAATTATAGGAATATAAAAATATAATGCTTCATAAAATTTATTTGGTAATGCTACTTTATTATTTAAAGAACCATTTGTAGTGTCATATGGCATATACAATATATCCAAATTTGCATATATTCTAGATATATCCTTAAAAAAATTATATTCACCATAATATTTTATATTTTCATATTGATTTGCATACTCCTCTATTAAATCTTGATATACACCTCTACCATATATTAATACTTCATAATTATTATCACTTTTTACAGTATCTAATAATGTTTTATAAGGTTTACCTTGTAATAAGAGACCAACTATACCGATTCTAATTTTTTTATTTTTTATTTTTTCTAACTTTTTAGGAATCATATTTTTTAAAGGTTTGTTCTCTAAAATAAAAACTTCTTTATTAAATATATTTTTATAATAAAGTTCATAAAATTTAGGAGATGTTACAATTAACTTATCTATTTTTTTAAATAAATATTTTTCTATAAAGCGTATTGTATGTGATTTTATGGTATTTGTATATGTATGCTCTCTTAAATCAGATATCTCTATTATTACTTTTATTTTTTTTAATGTAGCTAATCTAAATAGAACTAAAGTATCTATATTATTAATAATTAAAATATCATAATCTCTTTTTTTTAGAATTTTTTTAAGTTTTATAAAAGATTTAAAATATTTAATAATTCTACTTAAATATTTTCCATTTTCAATTACCCCTAAACATATATTTAAATCTACACTATATTCATTGGTTAAATCTTTCATATAAGTTCTATAAAAATATAAAACTGTCACTTGATTAGTCTTAGATAGATAATCAATTTGCTTAACAAATCTTGGATTTGGTTGGTGAGAAAGTATAAAAACTATTTTTTTCAAGATATATTCCTATAATCATAGGATTTATATTTACTTGATAAATAACTTAAAATTTTAAAAGACTCTTCACTAAAATTTTTTGGATGAGCTACATATACTAAAAACTCTTGATCTATATTAATATATTTTTTAATTATATCTAAACTCATATAATCACTACTTAAAGAATATTTTATAAAAGGTTTTAATTTTTTTACTTTATTAATAAAACTACTGCTTGAATTATCAGCACCTTTTCCATCACCATATGTTTTAAAATTTTTAATAATTTTTTTTGTTCTAAATACATCAAATATATTCATTGAAATTATAGTAGTAGGTACTTCTATAAAGCTACCATTATTATCTTCTATTAAAATATCATTTTCAAATCTCCAAAAAATTTTTTTAGGAGTCTTTGTATAATCATAATAATGTTTAGGCAAATTAACTTTTTTTAAACCAGGAGTAACACTAAAATCATATTTTATGCCTATTTTTTTTAAATCATTTTTTATATACTCAAAAGGTTGAATAGACCAACCTCCAGCCCTAAAACTATTAATATCATAATTTTGTGAAAACTCTTTAACTATACTATTTAGTTCTTGATAAGAGTTATTAATAATCTTAGATACTTGTTTTTTTGAAAGATTATGGATTCTAAAATTTTTATAACTAGTAAATCCCCACCTTTTTTTATTTTCTATAAAATATGAATCAATCCAGTGTGGGTGAATATGTAAACCTACATCATGTCCTAATTCTAACAGTTTTAAAATATTATCTTTAACTTTTTTATAACCCTCATTATAATCCTTTTTTAATACTATCAAAAAAGTGCTATCAATAAAAAAAATAGCTTTAGAATTATTTTTTTTAAATATATTTAAAATTTCATTAGTAGGTTCTATTATACATTTTTCTATTGTTCCACTATCTTGACCTAAATATAACTCATAATCAAATGTAAATATCATTTTTCTACACATTTTATTTATCCTATATTAATCTAATTTTATTTTTTCAAATACCCCATTATTACAATACTCTCTTAAATGTCTTTCGTAATCCAAATCTTTTAATTCTCCATTATACCATTTTTTCAATTTATTGTTTAAAGCATCTATAGTATCTGCATAATATACTAAACCATCATTTGCTAATGTTCTATAATTTTCAATACCTAATAGATTAACTTGTAATACTTTTTTGTTCAATAAAAGAGCTTCATGAAGAGCATTAGAGAATATAGAAATTATTAAATCATGTTCATTAATTTCATCAATAAGAGGATTTTTAGGGGAAGATAGTTTAATATTATTTGACAAATAATTTTTTGCTATCTGAGCATACTCATCATCAATTCTTGTTCTTATTAATATACTACAATCTTGATTTTTTTTTGCAAATTCACTTAAAGTTTTTAAAAGTTCATTTGCATTTTTTTTATTAAAAGGTGAACTATAAAATATATTTTTTTCAAAATATTCACCTACAACTAATATTTTTTTAGATTTTTTAGTTATCTTTCTATGTTTTAATGTTTTTGTATATATATAATTGCCTGTAATTTTTAATTTTGTATTATTTGGCTTAATTAGTAAAGATTGCATAATTCTATTATAGTGATTTTTACTCCAAAAAGTATACATATTTGTTCCCAAAGAGATATAATTAACTTTATATATATAATTAATTCCATGAGGAATACATATTGTCTTAATACCTATTTTGTTTAAATTATCAGTTACATAATCTATTGCAGAATTTGTATCAAACATACCAAGTAAATTTGTTAAATTTATAAATTTATCTTTTAAGCTTAAATAAATCATATTTTGAGTTTCAAGAGGAAAAAGATAGCTAATAAATATATTTTTTAATTCACTGTCAATATCCATTTTATTAACTATTTTAATATTATTATAGATATTTCTAATCCCTTTAAAAAATTTGTTAACTGTAATATATTTAAATTTAATATAATTTTTAGGAGAATAATATTTTGGCTTCAAATAAATATTTGGAGATAAACTTCCATATACCACTACATCTTTTTGATATGGTTCAATAAAATCATATGCAATATTTGTATTATATATAGAAAAAATATTTTTGTCATGTTTCTTTTTTATAAAGATAGAGTTTACTACCATAATTATCCATGCAACAATATATTTCAAATAAAACTTGATTTTTAATTTTTCTAATCCTCTATCAATAATATTTACTTTTTTGAAATCTAATTTTTCCAAAAGAATAATATATTTTAATAATTTATTATATTTTGTATCTACAGTTATATCAAACTCTTTATAATCATCTATAATATTTAATATTCTAGCTACCTCATAAATAGGAACATCACCTAATTTTAATAGACTTAATAGTAAAGATGATTGATTATTATTGTTTAATATCTTATTATTAATTTTTCTAGCTCTTTTATGAGATTTCATAAAATATTTAACTAAATCATAGTTTGATTCTTTTATATATATAATTTTATCACTCTTACTAGTAACTAAGGTTTTGTCTGTTATTAAAAGTTTATTAGACATTTAATAAACCCCACAAAAATCCAAAACTATATTATCAAGTTTACCTAACTCTTTAAATTCTTTATGCCCCACTAAAAAAGCTATAATATCAGCTTCTTTTAAAGCCTCTTTATAATCAACTATCTCAAACTCATCATGAAAGTCTATATTTGGTTCGACTGTCAATATATATATACCATCAGCTTTTAATCTTCTGGCTATATAAAGTGATGGAGACTCTCTAAGATCATCTATATTTGGCTTAAAAGCCAGTCCCATACAGGCAACTTTTGCTTTTTTACCATTTTTATTTTCAAATTTAAGAGCTTCATTTTTTATCTTCTCTATTACCCACTCTGTTTTGTAGGTATTTACCTCTCTTGCCGTTCTTATCATTTTTGCATCTTCTCTACCTGAGTGAACTATAAACCAAGGATCAACTGCTATACAGTGTCCTCCAACTCCTGCTCCAGGTTGAAGGATATTTACTCTTGGATGTCTATTTGCCAATGCTATCAATTCCCAAACATCAATATCAAATTTATCACAAAGTATTGATAATTCATTTGCAAAAGCAATGTTAGTATCTCTAAAACTATTTTCAGTTAGCTTTGCCATCTCAGCTGTTTTAGCATCCGTGCTTAAAACTTCTCCACTCACAAAAGTTTTGTAAAAGTCCACAGTTTTTTCTGTAGCCTCAGGTGTTATGCCACCTACTATCCTATCATTCTCCACTAACTCTCTCATAATCTGTCCAGGAAGCACTCTTTCTGGACAATGAGCTATATAAATTTTAGAAGTATCTATACCACTCGTTTTTAAAACTTCTTCTACTTTATCTGTAGTGCCAATAGGAGAGGTAGATTCGAGTATAACTATGTTTCCTTCTTTTAGATATGGAGTTATAGATTTAATAGCAGATACTACATAATCTATATTTGGAACAAAACCATCATGAAATGGTGTCGGAACAGCAATGATAAATATATCTGCCTTAGTTGGTTTTAGGGAAGCTTTTAATTTACCACTATTAACTGCTGATTTTACGAAGGTATCAAGTTCAGGTTCTATTATGTGTATTTTGCCTCTATTTATAGTATCTACTGTTGATTGCACTACATCTACCCCATGCACTTCATAACCTTTGTTGGCCAAAAGTGCAGCTGTTGGCAAGCCTATGTAGCCAAGTCCTACAACACAAACTTTTTTCATTCCTACTTCTCCAATTTTAATTTTAAAAAGTCTATAATTTTTTCACAAGCTTTACCATCACCATATGGATTATGTGCTTTTGACATTTTATCATATTCACTTGTATTATTTAATAATTTTAAAGCCTCATTGACTATTTTTTTCTTATTTGTCCCAACCAATTTAACTGTTCCAGCTTTGATAGCTTCTGGTCTCTCTGTGGTATCTCTCATAACTAACACTGGTTTACCTAAAGATGGTGCTTCTTCTTGGACTCCTCCACTATCTGTAATAATAAAATATGATTTATCCATCATATAAATAAACTCTTCATACTGAAGAGGTTCTATAAGATGGATATTCTCTATATTAGAAAGTAGTTCTTTTACTGGTTTTTGAACATTTGGATTTAGATGCACTGGATATACTATATGAACATTAGGATTTTGTAGTGCTATCTCTTTAAGTGCTTGACATATATTTATAAACCCTTGTCCAAAGTTTTCTCTTCTATGCCCAGTAACCAATATAAATTTTGAATTTTGAATTTTGAATTTTGAATTGATTATAAGTGATTCTATTTTATTTTTTATCTTATCTTCCAACTCTTTGTTAGTTTTTATTTTTTCTAATGCTAAAAATAGTGCATCTATTACAGTATTACCTGTAACTACTATACTATTTGCATCTTTATTCTCTTTTAATAAATTATCTTTACTTGTTTGAGTCGGGGCAAAATGATAATTAGCTAAAACTCCAGTAATTTGCCTATTTGCCTCTTCTGGCCATGGGCTATAAATATTATCTGTCCTAAGTCCTGCTTCTACATGTCCTACTTTTATCTTTTGATAAAAAGCTGCTAGAGCAGTTGCACTTGTTGTTGTAGTATCTCCATGAACCAAAACAACATCTGGTTTAAAATCTTCTAATACCTTTTTTATTCCCAGAAGTACATTAGCAGTAATATCATATAAGTCTTGTCCTACTTTCATGATATTGAGGTCATAATCTGGAATAATATCAAATAATTCCAGTACTTGATCGAGCATCTCTCTATGTTGAGCAGTAACACAAACTTTTGTTTCAAAATGTTCATTATCTCTTTGTAGCTCCTTTATAAGAGGAGCCATTTTAATTGCTTCTGGTCTTGTCCCGAAAACTAATAGTATCTTTTTCATAATATCCTAAATGTTAATGTTTTAATTAAATTATAACATTTTTTTTAAATATTTAGTAGAATTAATTTAAATTAAACATAAATCTATAAAATTTATTATCTACAGATCTCTTTTAGTTTTTTTTGCCTCTTTAACCAATTATCTAGATCTTTTTGAGAGTTTTTAGCACCACAAACTTGCAACTTCTGGGACTATAATGTCCCCAAGAAAAACAACCAAAAACAGAAAAGCTTTTATTCCTAAATTTAAAATACGAAGAAGAAAAAACAGGAGTCAACTATAACGAAACCTAACTAAAAAAACATAAATTTTAAGTTTCATTTAGAAACACCAGTAGCTAAATTTTCATCAAATTTAGTTTTGTTCTTTAATAATATAAATATTATTTTTAGAAGTTTGTTTGCAACGGCAATAACGGCTTGTTTGTATTTTTTACCTTCTTCTCTTTTTTTAGAGTAGTAAGATTTAAATTTATCACAAGAACGGATAGCACCAATAGCCATTTGTCCTCCTTCGTGCGGGGTTGTCGCTTCGCTCGGACGCCAAATAGTTCTTCTAAGATAGGCATTACCTCTTTTAGAGATTTTGCCTCTATAGTTGATTGAAGTCCCGCTTTGCCTAACAGAAGGGTCAATTCCAATAAAAGCACAAAGTTGCTTAACAGATTTGAACTTCTTAAGAGAAGATACCTCAATCATAAAGTTTTTAGAAGTTATTGGTCCAACACCAGGTATTGATTGTAATATCTCAATATCATCGTTGATACCAGTATCTTCTAAAGAGTTTTGTAGCTCTTTATCAAGAAATGATAGCTCATCTTGAATAGTTATTAATCTTCTAATTTTAGAAGATAAAACCTTTTCAAGATATTTATCAGATACAGCAATAGAAGTTTTTGCAAGAGAGTGTATCTCTTTAGCAGTGATTTTAACTTTATTGCCACTGGTACTATCAAGTATTTTTTGAATTTTCTGTTTTTTCAAGTTCCTAATAGCCTTGCGACTGGGAGCTTGTGAAAGCAGATTTAAAATGCTTTTTGTAAATATGTTTGTGTTCTTTAACAATTCAGGGAATAATTGAGTAAGATTAGCTTTTATTTCAGTTTTAAGCTTTGCTACCTCTTTAGAGAGAGTTTCTCGCTCTCTCATTATTGGTCTAATGTTTTCTATAGCATCAGTAGAAGCTAGGTGTAAAGATTGGTATGATTTTAAACTAAATAGAGCAATAGAACTTGAATCTTTTTTATCATTCTTAGTTTTTCTAAGTGTAGTTGAACCTATAAAACTTTTTATAAGTATTGGGTTAACTACTACACTTTTAAAACTATTTTCAAGTAAAAAAGACAATAGGGGTAAATGATATATCCCTGTTGCTTCCATTGCAACTAAAAGCTCTTCTTTTGGATAAGATGATAGATACTTCAATAGAGTATCAAATCCATCTCTATCCATTGAGAGTTTATCTTGAAGTTTAACTTCACCATTGACACTTAAAACTGTAATATCAAAGCTATCTTTACTTATATCTATTCCACAGAATTGTTGATACATAACAAACACCTTTACAAGTTATTTTTACATGTGAACAGATAAGCAATCTTGCTTTTATCCTATCTCCATAATGACAGAGGCTCAAGGGGCTCCCTGAAAATCAAAGATTTTTAGGGTCTTCTTTGCCTAATCAACCTATTGGGATTTAAAGCAAGCGATAGACTCCTTGGAGATTTAATAAAACTTTATAAAAAGTTTTATCATTGATCTAAAAAAAAATGAGATCATCTTAGCTTTCTCTTCACATGTAATTATACAAAATTTATTAGTAGGAGTAGGGAATGAAAAAAATATTTTTACTCCTATTTATATTTGTATCTATTTCTTTCTCGGCCATTGATGAGTGCAAAACGGATGTTTACTTTGGCAATGGAATTTTGACAAAACAACAATCTGCAAAAGATAATGCATATTTACTAGAAGAATCTATTAAAGAAAAATTCGGTCTCGATT
>Ga0256833_1001230_pt1 | contig 19108 bp, 17 predicted proteins | sample 356284metaG_FD_190535 | JGI IMG/M metagenome (GOLD analysis project Ga0256833, IMG submission 190535) | Hydrothermal vent microbial communities from Mid Atlantic Ridge, Atlantic Ocean - 356-284 | ecosystem: Environmental > Aquatic > Marine > Hydrothermal vents | place: Atlantic Ocean: Mid... | reverse complement strand
ATCCGATGTTAGTTCTTCGACTCCTAATTTTGTATCACGAACTTCTAATTGGTGTTCTTCGATATGTATTGATGTAAATGTATCTTCGCGAACAACTTTTTCTGATATTACAATAGCATCTTCAAAGTTATAACCTTTCCAAGGCATAAATGCAACTTTTAGGTTTCTCCCAAGTGCTAATTCTCCGTCTTGAGTTGCATATCCTTCGGTTAAAACTTCTCCTTTTTTAACTTTTTGTCCTTTTCTTACAATTGGTCGTAAATTAACTATTGTGTTTTGATTTGTTTTTAGAAATTTCGGTAATACATATTTACTTAATCCATCGTCGAAAGATATTAATTTTTCTTCGTCGGTTCTATCGTATTTAATAATAATTTCTTTTGCGTCAACATATTCTACAATTCCGTCTTTTTCGGCTGTAAATAATATTCTTGAGTCGTATGCAACTCTTTCTTCTATACCTGTTCCTACGATTGGGGCTTCGGGGTTTAATAACGGAACTGCTTGTCGCATCATGTTTGATCCCATTAATGCACGGTTTGCATCGTCATGTTCAAGGAATGGTATTAATGATGCTGCTATTGATGCTATTTGGTTTGGAGCTACATCCATTAAATGGACTTCCTCGGGTAATGAGTTTGGAAAGTCGCCGTTAAATCTTGATTTTACTCTTTGCGATAAGAATTTACCTTGTTCATCTACAAGTGCATTTGCTTGTGCAATAATTTTTTCTTCTTCTTCTTCGGCACTAAGGTATATTATATCTTTGTTTTCTAGTGCTACATTTCCTGCTTCTACTTTTCGATATGGGGTTTCGATAAATCCTAAATCGTTTATTTTAGCAAAAACACATAGCGATGATATTAATCCAATATTTGGTCCTTCGGGGGTTTCTATAGGACATAGTCTTCCATAATGGGTATAATGAACATCTCTAACTTCAAATCCGGCACGTTCGCGAGATAATCCTCCGGGTCCTAATGCCGATAATCGTCGTTTATGTGTCATCTCAGCTAATGGATTTGTTTGATCCATAAATTGTGATAGCTGATTTGTTCCAAAGAATGAGTTTATTACCGATGATAATGTTTTTGAGTTTATTAAATCTATTGGTGTAAATACTTCGTTATCTCTAACGTTCATTCTTTCGCGAATTGTTCTTGCCATACGTGCTAAACCAACTCCAAATTGATTTGCAAGTTGTTCGCCAACGGTTCTTACTCTACGATTGCTTAAATGATCTATATCATCGACATCGGTTTTTGAGTTTATTAATTCTATTAAATATTTAATTATTTCGATTATGTCCTCGTTTGTAAGGACTTTTACGTCCATCGGAATACTAATATTTAATTTTTTGTTTATTCTGTATCGTCCTACTTCTCCTAAATCGTATCGTTTTTCGGAGAAAAATAGTTTATCGATAACATCTCGGGCTGTTGATTCGTCCGGTGGTTCTGAGTTTCTTAATTGTCGATATATATATAATATTGCTTCTTTTTCGGAGTTACTTGGGTCTTTTTGCAATGTATTGTATATTATTGCATAATCTTGCGAACTTTGATTTTCTTTATGTAGCAATATATTTTTTACTCCCGAATCTAAAATAACATCAAGATGCGATTTTTCGATTACTGTTTCTCTATCGATAATTACTTCGTTCCGTTCTATAGTAACAACTTCGCCTGTATCTTCGTCGACAAAATCTTCTGTCCACGATTTAAGAACTCTTGCTGCTAATTTTCTGCCAATAGCTTTTCTTATACCTGTTTTTGTTACTTTAAATTCTTCGGCTAAGTTAAATATTTCTAATATATCTTTATCGCTTTCGAAACCTATTGCTCTTAATAGTGTTGTTACCGGTAATTTCTTTTTACGATCGATGTATGCATACATAACATTGTTAATATCTGTTGCAAATTCGATCCAAGATCCTTTAAATGGAATTATTCTTGCCGAATAAAGTTTTGTTCCGTTTGGGTGCAAACTTTGTCCAAAGAATACTCCTGGAGATCTATGTAATTGTGATACTATTACTCTTTCGGCTCCATTAATGACAAAGGTTCCTCTTGGTGTCATATATGGTATTGCACCTAAGTATACATCTTGTATAACTGTATTAAAGTCCTCGTGTTCGGGGTCTGTGCAATATAATTTTAATTTTGCTTTTAATGGTACGCTATATGTTAATCCTCGTTCTATACATTCTTTAATTGTGTACATTGGAGGGTCAACAAAATAGTCAAGAAATTCTAAAACAAAATTATTTCTTGTATCTGATATTGGAAAATTTTCGTTAAAGACTTTAAATAATCCTTCGTCTTTTCTATTTTCCTGAGTTGTTTCTAATTGAAAAAAATCTTCGAAAGATTTTAATTGTACTTCTAAAAAATCAGGATATTTAAATTTATTTTTTATAGAAGCAAAGCTAATTCTTTTATTTTGAGTCAACATTTGTAGATGTTTAATTGAACTTTATTAATATTCTAACACAAAAAGGCTTAGAGCATTTTTTATGCTCTAAACCTACTTAATAGTATTTAAATTTTAATATTATTTAAGTTCAACTTCTGCTCCTGCTTCTTCTAATTTAGCTTTTAACGATTCTGCTTCGTCTTTAGATACTCCTTCTTTTACAGCACTTGGGGCAGCGTCAACTAATGCTTTTGCTTCTTTTAAGCCTAAGCCTGTTAGTTCTTTAACTAATTTTACTATTTGTAATTTTGCTCCACCCGGAGAATTTAACATAACATCAAATTCTGTTTTTTCTGCAGCTGCAGTTTCGCCTCCTGCTGCAGGACCTGCAACTGCTACTGCGGCAGCAGCCGGTTCTATACCATATTCTTCTTTTAAGATGTCAGCTAATTCGTTAACTTCTTTAACGGTTAAGTTTACTAACTCTTCTGCAAGTTTTTTTAAGTCTGCCATTTTTCTTTATTTTTTAAATTTTTAAATTTACTTAATTAATTATTTATTTTGTAGTGTTTTTACAACACCTGCTAGGATGTTTTTTCCTGATTCTAATGAAGAAATAACATTTTTAATTGGAGATTGTAGTAATGCAACAATATCGCCAATAATTTCTTCTTTAGATTTAATGCTGGCTAATACGTCAATATTTTCGTCGCCAATATAAAAACCTTCTTCGACAAAGGCTCCTTTTAATATAGGTTTATCGTTTTCTTTACGAAACTCTTTTATTAGTTTCGCCGGAGCGTTACCTGTATTGGCAAACATTATTGATGTATTACCTTTTAGTGTATCGAATAATTCATCGTAAGAACCTTCGATTTTTTCAAAAGCTTTACGTAGTAATGTATTTTTTACTACAACCATTTGAATATTATTATCGTAACATTTTCTTCTTAAACTAGATGTTTCTTCGGCATTTAATCCTGATATATCTGTTAAATAGAAATGCGAATATTCATTTAATTTTTCAGCTATTGAATCTATTAATTTATTTTTTTCCTCACGGGTTTTCATAGTTCTTTAATTTTTATTCGATTAAACTATTGACTTTTCATCAACTTTAATACCTATACTCATTGTTGATGACATATATATACTTTTTATATATGTACCTTTTGCCGCTACAGGTTTAAGTTTGATGATTGTGTTTATAAATTCGGAAGCATTTTCGTATATTTTATTACTATCAAAAGAAACTTTACCTATTGATGAGTGAATAATACCAAATTTATCGACTTTAAAGTCGATTTTTCCTGCTTTTACTTCTTTAACAGCTTTTTCTATTTCGGTTGTAACAGTTCCGCTTTTAGGATTCGGCATTAAACCACGGGGTCCAAGTATTCTACCAAGTTTTCCAACTTTGGCCATAACTTGAGGCATAGTGATGATTACATCAATATCGGTCCAACCGCCTTGAATTTTGTTGATATATTCGTCTAAACCAACAAAATCGGCTCCCGCAGCTTTAGCTTCTTCTTCTTTATCAGGAGTACATAACACAAGAACTTTTTTATCTTTTCCTGTTCCATGTGGCAATGTACAGATACCTCTAACCATTTGATTGGCTTTACGAGGGTCTACTCCTAATCGCACATCTACATCTACAGATGCATCGAATTTAGTTGTTGTAATTTTTTTTACTAAATCTGATGCTTCTTGCAAGGTATAGATTTTGCCTTTCTCAACCATTTCTAAAGCTTGTTTTCTTTTTTTAGAAATCTTTGCCATAATTTTTTTATTAATTAATTTTTAGTTTTTGGGGAAATCACCTTTTACGGTAATACCCATACTTCTTGCTGTACCTGCAATCATTTTCATTGCCGACTCTATTTTAAATGCGTTTAAATCTTGCATTTTATTTTCGGCAATTTCTCTGATTTGGTCCCATGTTACCGAGGCAACTTTTTTCATATTAGGTTCTGCCGAACCTGATTTTAATTTAGCTGCTTCTAATAATTGTACTGCTGCAGGAGATGTTTTTATGATAAAATCAAATGATTTATCAGAATAAACTGTAATTACTACGGGTAATACTTTTCCAGCTTGTTCTTGGGTTTTTGCATTAAATTGTTTGCAAAACTCCATTATGTTAACTCCTTTGGCACCCAATGCAGGACCTACAGGTGGTGATGGGTTTGCAGCACCTCCTTTAATCTGCAATTTAATAAATCCTTCTACTTGTTTTGCCATTTTAATTTTAAATAAAATTGTTATTATTCTTTTTCTACTTGCATATAACTTAATTCTAATGGTGTTTTTCTTCCGAAAATTTTAACCATTACTTTAAGTTTCTTTTTTTCTTCGTTTATTTCTTCGATAATTCCATTGAATCCGTTAAATGGTCCGTCTACAACTTTTACTGCTTCGCCAACTAAAAATTTCATACTAATTTCTTCGTCGGTTTCTGCTAGTTCGTCAACTTTTCCTAAGATTCGTTTAACTTCGTTTGGTCTTAATGGAACCGGTGTTCCGTCTTTTTCGCCTAAAAATCCTATTACGTTTGTTAAATTTCTTAATTCATGAACAACTTCTCCTACTAAAGCTGCTTCGATTAAAATATATCCTGGATAAAAATTTCTTTCTTTAACTATTTTTTTTCCGTTTCGTATTTGATATACTTTTTCTGTAGGAATAAGTACCTGCGATACTAAATCTTTGTATGCACTATTTTTAATAATATCGTTTTCGATATATTCTTTAACTTTTTTTTCTTTACCACTTATGGCACGTATAACATACCATTTTTTCTCAAATTCATTCATTTTAAAAAAATTAATAGAACATACTATAAATTAGTTTCATAATATTTTCAAAAGATATATCCATTAAAAATATTAATATTGCAATTATAAAAGATGCTATTAGTACAACTATTGAACTATTTTGCAACTCTTTCCATGTAGGCCAAGTTGTTTTATTTATTAGCTCATTTAAAGCGTCTTTTATATATAATGTTATTTTACCCATTTATATTTTGTTTATTAGCACGGGTGGAGAGACTCGAACTCCCAACCTGCGGTTTTGGAGACCGCTGCTCTGCCAATTGAGCCACACCCGTATATTATTTATAAAAGAAACGATAAGGTTAGTTAAACTATAACCTTATCGAATCTTATATGTTATATAATATACTATTCAACAATGTCTATAACTTGTCCAGCTCCTACTGTTCTACCACCTTCTCTGATAGCAAAACGTAAACCTTTGTCTATAGCAACCGGTGTTATTAATTCTACTTCGATAGTAACATTATCACCGGGCATAACCATCTCAACTCCTTCAGGAAGTTTAATCTCTCCTGTAACATCTAATGTTCTTAGATAGAATTGAGGACGATATTTATTGTGGAATGGTGTATGACGACCACCTTCTTCTTTTTTCAAAACATAAACTTCGGCTTTGAATTTAGTATGTGGTGTTATTGATCCCGGTTTTGCGATAACCATACCTCTTTTGATTTCTTTTTTATCGACACCTCTAAGTAGTAGCCCTACATTATCGCCGGCTTCTCCTCTATCAAGGATTTTACGGAACATTTCAACTCCAGTAACAACTGTTTTTCTTCCTTCGGCTCCTAAACCTATAATGTTTACTTCATCGCCTGTATTTACTACACCTGTTTCTACTCTACCTGTAGCAACTGTTCCTCGTCCTGTAATTGAAAATACATCTTCAACCGGCATTAAGAATGGTTTATCTATATCTCGTGGTGGTAGTGGTATCCATTCGTCAACGGCATCCATTAATTCTTTAATAGCAGGAGTCCATTTAGGATCGTTATTTAATCCTCCTAATGCAGAACCTCTAATAACAGGAGTATTATCTCCGTCGTATTCGTAGAAATCAAGAAGTTCTCTAACTTCCATTTCAACTAGTTCTAACATTTCTTCGTCGTCAACCATATCAACTTTGTTTAAGAAAACAACAATTTTTGGTACGTTTACTTGACGTGCAAGAAGAATATGTTCACGAGTTTGTGGCATAGGACCATCAGTAGCTGCAACAACTAAGATAGCACCGTCCATTTGAGCTGCACCTGTAACCATGTTTTTAACATAGTCAGCGTGACCCGGACAATCAACATGTGCATAGTGACGTTTTTCGGTTTCGTACTCTACGTGAGCTGTATTAATAGTAATACCTCTTTCTTTTTCTTCCGGAGCATTATCGATTGAATCGAAATCTTTAATTTCGGCTAACCCTAAATCGGCTAATACGGTAGTAATAGCTGTTGTTAAAGTTGTTTTACCATGGTCAACGTGACCTATAGTACCAATATTTACATGTGGTTTCGATCTATCAAATTTTTCTTTAGCCATAACTTAAGAATTTAAATTTAATTGTTAAATAATAAAAATTGAGCCAATGATGGGATTTGAACCCATGACCTCTTCCTTACCAAGGAAACGCTCTACCCCTGAGCTACATCGGCTAAAAAAAAATAGAGCGGGCAACGAGACTCGAACTCGCGACCTTTAGCTTGGAAGGCTAAAGCTCTACCAACTGAGCTACACCCGCCTATTGAATTTTAGCGTGGGGAGAGCAGGATTCGAACCTACGAAGACGAAAGTCAGCGGAGTTACAGTCCGCCCCAGTTGGCCACTTTGGTATCTCCCCAAAAAATTTCAAAATTATAAAGAACGTTGAGCCGATGGAGGGATTCGAACCCACGACCTGCTGATTACAAATCAGCTGCTCTGACCAACTGAGCTACATCGGCATTAAAACCTCTCCTAAAAAATAGTTTGCAAATGTATTAAAATTTTATTTACTAACAAATTTTTTTTATTTTTTTTCTAAATGTTTTTTATATCTATTTCTAAATTTATCAACTCTACCTGCTGTATCTACAAGTTTCATTTTTCCTGTATAAAATGGGTGCGATGTATTTGATATCTCTAATTTTACCAAAGGATATTCTTTACCTTTAATTTTTATGGTATCCTTTGTCTCTACTGTTGATTTTGTTATAAATACATAATCATTGGACATATCCTTAAACGCTACAAATCTATAATTATCAGGATGAATTCCTTTTTTCATGACTTTTAATTTTTAATTTTTATCGGACTGCAAAAGTAAAATTCTTATTTTTATTTACAAAATTTTATTATAATTTATTTGCAAAAATTATTTTTACTTTTACAAAAGTAACTTTTTTAATATATTTACGTCATATAAACAACATATAAAGTTATGACTGATAAAGAATATAATAAGTGTGTGGATTTATTTTCGGATAATGTTTACAGGTTTATTCTTAAAAATATTAGAATTAAAGAAAAAGCCGAAGATATTATTCAGGATAGTTTTGAGAAATTATGGATAAATCATAATAATGTTAGTTTTTCGAAAGCTAAATCGTATATTTTTTCTACTGCTTATCATACTATGATTGATTATATTAGAAAAAATAAAAGAATTAGCGATTTTGAGGCTGTTACAGATCCATCTCACGACGAACAATATTCTGATTTGTCGGAGATACTTGATAATGCCATTAAACTTTTGCCGGAAATTAAACGTACTGTTATTTTGCTTAGAGATTATGAGGGTTATTCGTATAAAGAAATAGGGGAAATTACCGGTCTTAACGAGGCTCAAGTTAAAATTACAATTTATAGAACTCGTGTTTTTTTAAAAAATTATATAAAAGATATTAAATATGTTATATAACAAACACTTTACTTTATGAAAATAAATAAAAATAATTACGAAAAATTTTTTATTGATTACATTGATAATAATCTTGATGTTAATGACATTGCCGATTTAATGATTTTTTTAGCAAATAATCCTGATTTGGAAAATGAATTATTTGATATTAAAAATATAAAACTATCGAAAAATGATAATGTGGTATTTAATAAAAAAGCGTTATTATATAAAGAACACGGATTAGAAATTGATAGTTTTGAGAATAATTGTATTGCATATATTGAGGGAGATTTATCTAATACCGAAAAAAATACTTTTTTAAACGATATAAATTTATCGCCTAATAAACAAAAAATATTTAATATTTATAATGGTATAAAATTAAGTGCTGACAAAAATATTAAGTTTAATAATAAAAATAGTTTGCGTAAAAATGCAAAAATATCATATAATAAAAAGTTAATAATATCGTATTTAAGTTCTGCTGCTGCAGTTATTTTATTTATAATTGTTTTTAATTTATACAAACAAAAACCTGTGGAAAATAATTATGAGAAACTAAATTTCTCGTATTTAGACAACAACATAATTAATAATGTAAAGCAGATGATAGAGGATTTAAACGATAATTTTATTCCTGATTTATACTAAGAATATGACCTGGTTATATATTATTAATTTTATTTATTGATTTTTTACCATCCAAATAGCATCAATTGTTATCATTGAATCTACGCTTATATTTCGTTTTTTTGCTTTTTCTTTAACCGATTGCAACCATTTATTGTCGGTAATTATTTTATTTTTGAAATATTTAATTTTTTGTTTTGTTCTATATACAGCAGGATTTTCGTAAAAGAATAGATCCTCTATAAAATTAAATCCAAACTGATAAATATTTTGTTCTGTTGTTAGTATAATTATTAAGTCTTTTGTTTCTATTTCTTTTTTAAAGTTGAGTGTTTTTACGGGAATTCCTTCGTATTTTTTTGGCCACGAAACGGTTCTGTTATAATACCAGTAACGTGTTGATGTATCGAAAAGTTCTGAGAAATACGGATAAAATTCCCAAAAACTTTGGTTAAAACTATCGCCGACACTAAGAACTTTTAATTTTTTATATTTTTTGCTATGGTCAAAAACTATATTTGGGTAGTAAAGTGTATCTGATTTTATATTCCAAATAAGGTTTAGTGCTTTTCCTATATCGTCGTCGGTAAAACGTAAGTTTTTATCGGTTATTTCGCCTTTTTCGGAATGAAAATCACGTAAGTCGGTATTTGTAATTTTTTCGATAAATTTAAACATAGTATCGGCTGCCAATGTTACTCCGTATCCACTCCAATGTGTTCCACATCGTGGAAACAACGGGTATTTGCAAGTGTCTTTTATTTGCAAAAAATATTGTTTTAAATCGATATAATTAATATTTGTGTTTTTTAATAAAGTAATTAATTCGTTATAATTTGTTGTATCGGGATTTTTTTTAAGCATTTTGTCGGGTATAAATTTTTTTAATATTGATGCTTTTCCCGGGGCTATTACTAAAACTAAATTAATATTTTTGTTTTTTAACCAATTTTGCACGGTTTGTAGTTTTTTTACTTTTTTTTGCAAGATTTTTTTTCCTACGTAATCGTCGCCGTTTATTGCTCTTATGTAAGATGTTTGAAAAAGTGTATTGTTTTTACCTATTATTGTTCCTGCACTTGATATTTTATTAAATAATAATTTATTTAATTGATTATATGTTTTTACAAAAAAAGGTCGAAATCCTAAATTATCGTTGTAGTAATCGTTGTAATGTTGCTGATAGTCGCCTGATAGCCATGTTTTTTTTGATAATTTAATTTTTTTGTGTTTAATGTATGCTCCTCCTAAATCTTGTTCGGGAAAAATTTTAAATTCGTATTGCAAAAGTGGTATTGTTAATGCCGTAATAAAAAACCAGAATAATATGTATTTATATTTTTTCATTAAAATCTAAAATAAATAAACGGGTTAAATCCCGACGATGTAATTGATGATATAGATGTAAAAAGTAAAATTAACACTATAACCGATGATATTATGTTTTGTTTAAAATTATATTGTTTGCTAAAGAAAATAAATTTTTCAATTTTTAATCCAAATTTAAAAGCTGTTATAAACGAGAATAAAACAGCTATTATTAGTATAGTCCAGAATCCTGCTTGCACAGCGTATGGTTTAAAGTTAAGGTTAAAATCAAACATTGATTTTAGATAGTATTTTATTTGCACAAAACTTTCGGCTCTGAATAATACCCACCCTACTATTGTTACAAAGAATGTAAATGATATGCTTACAAATTTTCCAAGTTTATTTAGAATTTTCTCAAGAAATAATCTATCAAGTATTAAAAAAAATCCGTGAAAAGCTCCCCAAATTACAAAATTCCATGCTGCTCCGTGCCACAATCCGGATATAAGAAATACTAACCAAAGGTTAAAGTATAGTCGAGTTTTATGTTTTACACGGCTCCCTCCTAACGGTATATATAAATAGTCGCGCATCCACGAGCCTAATGTCATGTGCCAGCGTCGCCAAAATTCTGTAATATTTTTTGAGATATAAGGATTGTTAAAATTCTCGGGAAAGGTAAAACCTATCATACGTCCTATACCTATTGCCATATCGGAATATCCCGAAAAGTCAAAATATATTTGAAATGTATATGCTATTACGCCTATCCATGCTATTGGTGTATTTAGATCGTTGTATGAGAGTGCAAAAATTTTGTCGGCTTCGGCTCCCATAACATTGGCAATTAAAACTTTTTTTGAGAGTCCTATTACAAATCTGTAGAATCCAAGCAATTTATTATCTATTGTTTCGTTTTTTTTGCGGTCGGTAATTTCGTCGGCAATTTGATTAAATCTTACAATTGGACCTGCTATCATTTGAGGAAACAGTAGAATATAAACCAAGTAATCGAATGGATTTTTTAACGGTTTGTGAACTTTTCTGTAAACATCGATTGAATATGTTAATGTCTGAAATGTATAAAACGATATGCCTATAGGTAAAGCAACTGCTGTCCATTTTATATTTTTGTAACCAAAGTTTGATAATAATGTATTTACGTTTTCGACAAAAAAATTGGCATATTTAAAATATAGCAGTAACAAAATATTAATAGATAATGATAAGGTAAGCAAAAGTTTTTTGTTTAAAACATTTTTATTTAAGTGCATTGCTTTGATTATGTAAAAGTCTAAAATAACCGAGCCTATAACAACAAAAACAAATTTTGGTGCTCCCCATGCATAAAATATTATACTTGATATTAAAATTACGTAGTTTTTAAGAACGCGTGGTGCCAAATAATACGTAATTAAAAAAACAGGTAAAAAATATAATAAAAACAAACTACTGCTAAATACCATTACTTGCTAAGTTTACAGAAACGACAAAAGTAAAAATATTCTATATTAATTTCATTTTTTTCATTAAAAAATAGGCGTTCATTTTTGTAGTTATACCTTTTTTAAGTTTGTAATCGAATATTATTTTATCGTCTTTAAAATCTACATCGAAACTCATATTTTTAAAGTTATCGGGGTGTTCTGTCTCGAGACTACCCAGTGATAAATCGTGGGTTGCTACTATTCCTGAAATTTTAAATTTTATAATTTTTTCGAGAAATGCTTTCGAACCTCGTTCTTTATCTATTGAGTTTGTTCCTTTTAATATCTCGTCTAAAATAATAAATACTTTTTCGTTGTTAAGCAAATCGTTGTTTAGTTGTTTTAGTCTTAAAAGTTCGGCATGGAAGTATGATGTTTTTTTTGCTAAATCGTCAGATGTTCGCATACTTGTAAATAATTTAATTTTTGATATTTTTAGTTTATCGGCACAAACGGGTAATCCAATGTATGCAAGAACAATATTAACTCCTATTGTTCGTAAAAACGTGCTTTTACCGGCCATATTAGCTCCTGTAATAATTTTTATCTCGCCAAGATTTGATATATTAAAATTGTTTGCAACTCTATTGTCGGTATATATTAACGGATGTGCTATATTTTCGGCATCTAATATAAAACTTTCGTCATTAAATATCATGGGAAAAGTATAATGGGGATAGTTATAAGCAAATGTCGATAGACTTATAATTGCATCTAACTCTGATATTATATCTAAGCATTTAATAAAATATTGCGAATATTTTTTTTTGTATTTTTCTATTGCAATTACAAGATTTAAATCCCACAAAAAAATTCCGTTTAAAATTACTCCCAACAAAATATTTTTACTTGAATCGAGACTATTATTTAATTTTAAAAATTTTTGTAAAGTTTGTGATGCTTTTTGTTCGTTTATTGTTAATTTTTTTTGCATATCGATAAGAGATTTATTTTTAAAGTTCTCGTTTTCGACTAATATTAACAAATCGGCATAGGCTTTAAATGCTTTTATTTTAAGACTTAAATCGGTGTGAGATTTAAAAATTTTTTTTATAAAAAATCCTTCGAAAAAAAGTGTAAATAAAAATGATATTATAAAAAACGTTATATTAATTACCGAAAAAATAACTAAAAATAACACTGATATATTTATTATCATCAATATCTTTGATATTGCATTAACAAGTTTGTTATCAAATATATTATTTGTCGATTCAAGCCATGCTACCGTATCATTAAAATTTATTTTATTTGTTTTATTAAATAGTGATAGTGTTATAAATTTTTGAATAAAATTAATTTTTGATGATACTTCTTTTATTGTTTCTTGTTTATTTATTATTTCTTGTTTTTCAAAATAAGGATTACTAAACCATTCGGCTAAAATTTTCTCGCCTTTTTTAGTTACGGTGCGATTTATAAGTTGAAAAATAGAGTTTTCACCAAAAATATCCAAATCAAATGTAAAATCGTGATATTTATTAATGTATTTTTGTCCGTTATAAAAATATTTTTGATTTCCGTTTATTGCATTAATCTCGTTTTTTATTATATCAATAATTATTCTAAGATATTTTATTTTATTACTAACATTTGATGATATCTTAACTAATAACAAAAATGTTATAATAAAAATTAATGAGAATAAAAATATTATAAGCAACGATGTTTTTAAAAGAAAATAAAATGTTATTATGCCTAAAACAAATACTAATAAACGTATAATCGACACTAATCGTGATTTGTTTTTAAAATAATTTAATTCTTTTGTATAGTCGGCAAGTTGATGTTTATATTTATCTATTATTTGCTTTTGTGTCATATATGCAAAAGTAAAAAAGAGATTATCAAAAACAAGAAACCTCCAAATAAAATATATTTGGAGTAAGTATTATTTCTTTGTGTGTGAAATGGTTGTTAAATTTTATAAAGAAAATATTATTTGAACTTTTTTTCTTCTACATTTAAAATTTCTTTTGAATTTGTATTAAATACAAAAGCAACTGTATAGCAATGATTTACATTATATTTTACCGTATCTAACGAAAAGCTGTATTGACGGTCGACACTTGCATTTTGGACTGCAGTTCCTGATATTATTTTCTCGCCGTATGTGCCATTTAATGAGCCTCGTAAAACATGTTTATGTAGGTAATTATCTACATCAACCGGCGAAGCTTCGTAATCGGTTTGTTTTGATATTATGCTGTCCTCTATAAAGTATACTGCTAATGATAATGTATCGGTTAATGTTTTTATAAATGTAACTTTTACTTTGCAATTCAGGTTATTTGATGTTGCATTAAATGTATTATCTATATCAATACCTATACGTAATTCGGTTGAGTCTAATATGTTTTGTATTGCAGCTCCCCATTTATCCTTTGTAAGAACAAGTTCGCCTTGGTATGGTGTTCTGTTTACCATTCCAAATGGTGTATTTTGAATATTAAAATCGTTAAATATTTCTGTTCCTTCGGTTGTTTGAAAGTCTTCGGGATAGTCGGTTGTTGTTTGAGCAAACCAACCTGCATGTATAGCCATTGGAACAAGTTTCTCGCCATAAACTCCAACCAAATCGTCTAATACACGATGAGCAGCAGGACATGTTCCGCATTTATGTCCTGTAAAATCCTCTACCATAACTTTTTGTATATATGTTTTTGTTATTCCCGTATCAACAGGTGTATTTGTTTGTGTTGTGTATGGTGGGTCTATTTTATCGCAAGAAATTATCGCAAGTAAAAATAAGCTTAATAATAATGCGGTGTATTTCATGTGTTTTAATTTTTGTTAATATTTAGTTTTAAAATGTGCTTGTTATTGATATGGTTAATCCGTTTGACGCAGGAACGTATCTACAAACTCCTCCTGCACACACTACTCCCTCGCGTTGACGTCCATAACCTATTTGTATTCGGTTTGTTTTGTTTACATAACCTATTGCTCCATAGTAATAATGTAAGCGTTTTGTATTATCTGAGTTGCCATAGTTATATAAATCCCAAGCTGTAAAGAACCAATGAGGTATTGAATATTCTACTAAAAACATAGCCCAGTCGCCTTTGTCTTGTTTTGTTCCCATCCATTGCATTTCTGTTCTTATTGCTTTTCGGCTTTTTAATTTGTATGTTAAATTTGCAATAGCAACGTTTGTATAAATTATTCCATGATAATCGCCATTAGTAAATATATGGTTGTTATAAATAAGGTTTTGATATACAAATTCTGTTTTAAATTTTTTATTTATTTTTCTTTCTATCTCCACGTTTAGGTCTTGAAAAAATAAATCGTCGCCAAATGCAAAATAATTTGAGTTATAACCTAATGTTCCTGCTTGTCCAATAGGTGTAGAATCGTTTAAAGCTGATTTTTGAATGTCGCTAATTTGCGAGAAATTAATATCTATTGTTGTTCCGTATTTTCCACCGAGTTTTGTTTTCTTTTTTATTTTATATATTACTTCGGCTTGATATCCCATTTCGCCGTTTGGCTGTATTGCATAGGGATACATAGCTTCTAAGGCAAATGTATGTGTTTTTGTAATATCGGGCAAGGTGTTAATATTTAAATCTTTGCCTGTGGCTCCTCTGTCGGATTGGAAACTCATATTGTCGATTCGTTTTGCCGACAAATATATTCCTAATCCTTTTTGCGAGTATGTTGCATTAATTAATGTTGCATCTCCCGGCTTATAAATTTTTCCGTTAACTCCTGAGGGGTCGTTAATTTTATAGGCATATTCTCCTGATAATGAGAATTTTCCTCGCATTATATTAATTCTACCTGCCGATGCTCCTACGTTTTCGGGTAATTTATATAACGGGTCGTTATCTTTTTGATATTTACTAACAAAACTTCCGCCTAATGTTAATTTTGTTTTTTTATCGGTAAGTTTTTCGAACATCTCATTAATTGAAAATTCGCCATCGATTCCTCGAACCAATCCCGGACTTTTACTCCAGTAATTACGTTGTTTGCCATATATTGCTTTTACATATACTCCATTATATAGTTTATAGTTAATTTTAATTCCTTCGAGTGCATAGTCATAATCTAAGGTTTTGTCTTCGTAAACTCTAAGTATTAAGCCATTTCCAAATTGTTCGTAAAAGTTTCCTACCGTAATATTTAAATCTTGATTTGTATAAGATGCATATTTATATGGTATTCCTACTCCATTGTTTTTTTTATCGAATCCGTTCATTGCAGGAAAATATCCTTCGTAACGTATTCCTGCCGTAAATTTATCTCGTGTATATGTAAAGTTTGCATAAGAATTTAATCCCATTTTTTCGGCCGGCACATCTGCTCCTATAAGTGTATCTTGATTATATAATTGTGCATCTATCTGAAAATTACCGTGTATTTGTCCTTTATCTGTATCTTGAGAAAATAAATCTACTGATAATAAAATAAAAACGACAAATACTAAATAAAATTTACTCATAAATTATTTGTTATATTAAAGAAATTATTTATCTATTTTTTCGCCTTTAGCAAGTTTTTTTACAAGTTCGTATAGTTCTTCTTCGTCGCCTTCGGCATAAGATGTATGTTGCCAAACTACTTTGCCTTTTCCATCGATTAAAAATGTATGAGGAACGTTTACAACATTCATAGCTCTTTTAAAATCGCTATTTGGATCGAGTAAAATTTCAAATTCCCAACCTTTGCCGTTTACAAATGGTGCTACTCGTCCCATACTACGTGAGTTATCGATTGATACTGCATATACTTTTACTCCTGTTTCGTCTTTCCAGTCGTCGTAGTTTTCGTCGATTGCAATAAGTTCGTTAATGCACGGATGACACCATGTTGCCCAGAAATCGATAATAATTGGTTTGCCGTTATTTGATATTTTTGATGTATTAAATACGTTACCGTTAATATCTTTTACCTCTACCGATGGAATATCTGTATTTGTATTTTGAGCGAATATACCTATGGTTAAAAAAATTAAACTTAGGCTTAAAAATATTTTTTTCATAGTTTTTTATTTTAAGATTATTTATTAAAATATTCAAATAATAAGCCAAAAATACAAATTATATATTATTTTAAATATCAATTTTATACATTTTATGCATTAATTTATATAAACTAAAAAAAAAGCTGCCCTAAGGCAGCCGTTTTTATTATAAAGTATATGAAAAAATTACTTGTTTAAGATTATTTTTTTAGTTGTAACTTGTTTATTTGAATAAACTTTTACTATGTATGTTCCGTTTGTTAAATCAGAAATATTAATTTCTGTTAGTTTTGCAGGAATATTGTTACTATAAACAAGTTCGCCTAAAGTATTGTAAATTTTTATTGTTGACATTGTGTTTGAAATCATATAGAATTGTCCGTTAGATGGATTTGGATATAATTTAACTTTAACACTGTTGTTTGCTTGCGGAACGTTAACAGGTATTATATTTTTTTCTATAGAATTTAATATTTCTCCTGTAGCATTATCAATTACAAAACCTACTAATTTTGTTTTATATTGATTTCCTGTAACTGTATATGTATAAGAATGCGAGTATGTAGTTCCATCGGTAATTGTTGCCGGTATGTCGCCGGAATTACCTCCCCAATTACCTAATATAGCTCGAGCTACATGGTCGTAAACCATATCGGCTGCAGGTATTGGGTCAGGTAAATCTTTATAATTTTGACCATTTACATCTATTAAGTCTATATTATAACTAGATGATGAGTAATAATTATGTTGATCCCAAGACGAAGTTGTTCCTGTTAGTCCGTCCTCTACAATAACGGCATTAATATTATAGCTACCATTATTAATATTTGAGTAGAATGTTGCATCAACATCAAATGTTACTTGCATACTTGTTCCGTCCCAGTTAATATTTGTAATATCAACATCAACCGGAGATACTTTTGCTTTTTCGGTATTATATGCTGCTTCTAAAGTAGCGTCTTCCGGATTAACTTCATCAGGTTGTCTGTTTACCAGAGAACTTGGATATCCACTAACAGTCATATTATCATCGTATTGTGTTACAACCATTGGATCTCCATTGTGAACTGCTACACCAATCCAGTCTGAAGGATAATTAGTTTCCATATATAATAATCCTACTATACCTCTAACGCACCAACCACACCATGTTCCTGTAGCTTCTTCGCACATAACTCTTTTTGTTGGAATTTGGCTTAACCCTATAACACTAGTCGATATTGTATCGTTGGTATTATCGGCATCGCCAGATAATTCAACCCAAACTTTAATATTATACTGGTTAGCAGTAGAAACAGCTAATTGTGAAGTATGAGTGAAATTATATGTTGTATTTGGAGCAATATTTAATCCTGTTAAATTATCGGTATAAGTATTTGTTCCGTCAGACCATTTTACATCTATAGTTGTAATTGCATTTGAACCCATATTTTTAATTGTTCCTTTAACATCAACATTTCCTAAAGTAACATATTTGTCAATTGTTAATGCAGATAATTTTGCATCAAAAGGTTCTGGTTGTCCAATAGTAACATCGTCAAGGAAAACCGAAGATCCATCGGCACTATTATCAGCAACATGTTCTCTAAATGCTATATAAACATTTTGACCGGCATAACTAGATAAATCATAATTATATTCGGTCCAATCTTCTAAACCATCATTAGCTGCAAATGTTAAAGTAGCCAAAGTTACTGTAAAATCAGAAGTATTATTTCCTGTTGTTGACAATAGTATATCAACATTATCGGCATAAAGATCAGGAGATCTTTGTAACCAAAAATCAAGAGCATCACCACTAATAATAGCTACTTGTGGTGTAATTAAATATTGATCGTTTGAAGAATTACCTCCCGTTGAATAAGTACAAAATGCAACATTACCTGTAGTAGCTCCTGTATGATCGGTACAAGTACCCCCTGTCCAACCAGGAATAGGATTTGTCCCTACTGCTAAAGTTTGCCAGCCCGTACCTCCATCAGGACTTTGAGTTGTCCAACCTGTAGGTAAATTAGTTGAAGCATTGAAATCTTCATTAATTTGATAAGCATTTGTTGACTTAACTACAAAATCATTTGTTGTAATATTTTTTTTAATTATATTTTTCTTTTGAATATAATTAAAATCACGTAATATTTGTGCATTACTAATAATAGCAATAAACAATATCAAAATAAGTAAAAAAATTTTTCTCATAACTGAAAGTTTTAAAATTAATCAATGTTCAAATTTAATAATATTTATTTGTTTTTTTACACAAAAAATTACACTTTTATACTAAATACGTTTTTTTATCATATAAAATACTCTTTTTTTATACTTTTAATCTTTATTTTATTTTATTCTGAGTTTCTTTTTTACTATCTTTGTTTTGTTCAATAATATAAAACTATTTATTATGAAAAGAAAATTACTATTTACAACATTATCTATTTTTATAAGTGTTTTTACGTTTGCTCAAAATTACACTTTAACAGATTTAGATAACAATTCTGATGTTACAAATCAATCTATTACTAAAACCGGCACTGTATCAGGAGGACAAATATCACATAGTATGAGCGTTACAAATAATTTA
>Ga0256833_1001229_pt1 | contig 19109 bp, 13 predicted proteins | sample 356284metaG_FD_190535 | JGI IMG/M metagenome (GOLD analysis project Ga0256833, IMG submission 190535) | Hydrothermal vent microbial communities from Mid Atlantic Ridge, Atlantic Ocean - 356-284 | ecosystem: Environmental > Aquatic > Marine > Hydrothermal vents | place: Atlantic Ocean: Mid... | reverse complement strand
TTTATCCCGAAAGGGCTAAGTGTAATTCTTCCCTTGTCCTTTTTCCTGAATTCATTCTATTCCCATATTTTCCACTCATTTTTAGTTAATCACACTAACCTGTTTTTATATATTATTTTGTAGCATTTTTTATTTGAAATGTATCTTTGTACTATATTTATCCATTTTTTATTAAAAATATATAACGATGAAATTGTTTTTGCCCTTTATTTTGGGTTTCTTGTCACTTAATTTCGCTTATTCTCAAATCACTATCTCCAGTGGTCGACTCAGCATTACAGTTGAAAATGTAGGAGACGGAGCCAAAGTGACAAGCATAAAAGACAATGGTACAGAAACACTAAATACGACTGCTTTATCAGAGTTTTTTACTCTAACTATACAAAACTTTACAAATAATAATGAGTATGACATTAATTCGGTATCAGGATGGACCAATGTTTCTATTACAAATACCACATCAAGTTGCACTATTGATTTCAGTAATCCTGTTGATGCGAATTTACCCAATAGCCTTGCTGTTACAGTTGTCATAAATACCAATGATGCAAAGTCCGATTGGGATGTCTCAATATCGGGTATTGGGTCAAATCACTCATTGATAGATGCTGTGTTTCCCAAGTTAAATATTAAAGCACCGGGAAATGATACTTTTCTATACCCTCTTTACTCAGGAAGGCTAACGCTAAATCCCGGTTCTGGAATTGATTATTTTGATGATGTGGATGACAATGATGACAATTCAGTAGGTCTTTATCCGCGAGGTTGGGGTACGACAATGCAGTTTTTATCTTATTATAATGACAATTACGGATTGTATTTTGGGTTTCACGACCCTTATGCTTCTATTAAATATTTTGGTGTAAAAAATGAAAATTCAGGTATTAAAATACAATGCAAATATCCTGTTCCTGACAAAACTTTAGCTTATAACAATTGGGATTTACCGGGAGTTTTTGAATTGGATTTATATGATGGAAATTGGTATGAAGCTGCGCAAATTTATAAAACATGGGTATCAACCAATGCAGATTATTGGCCTCAAAGCAGTTTGGCAAGGAATAAGCGGCAGAACAGTATCGGGGATATTGGTGTGTGGTTAACAACCAGTATGACTGATGGAACTATGAGTCAAATGCAGACATATATTCAAACGGCTATTGACTTTTTTGATGTTCCTGTAGGTGTTCATGAATATGAATGGAATTATAAGGAGTTTGATCATTTTTATCCCGATTATTTTCCTGAAAGAACAGGATTATCTTCTTTGGTGGCAAATATTCAGAATAGCAATAATGCTGTGATAATGCCGTATTTTAATGGGCGATTGTGGGATACCGGTATTGGAGGAAATGATGACGGAGATGCAGCAGCGGCTATTTGGTATAATAGTGATGGTAAACCTGATGCCACAAAAAATAATGATGGTTCAGAATACACACAAACATTTGAAAGTAATATTTTTGCAGTAATGTGTCCTGTTATGCCCAATTGGCAGGATTTGATAAAGCATGTTGTAGATACATTGGTAAGACCTGATTTAATTGGTGCTAAATCTGTATATATGGATATGATTACTGCCACAGGGTCAGTGGAATGTATGGATAGCACTCATTACCATCCTCTTGGTGGTGGTGCGTATTGGAGGAGTGGTTATGTTACAATGCTAGACAGTATCCATTCCATTTTGCCTGACAGTGTTTTTGTTACTGCAGAAGGGGGTTGTGATTATCTTGCAGATGAAATTGACGGTCTTTTAGTGCAAGGTTGGACTACTGATCATCAAGTTCCGGCATGGCAAGCTGTATATACAGGTAAACTGCAGTTATTTGGAACAAAAACAGATGATTATCATTATGGAAGCCAACAGTTTTATGCCAAATTAGCACAAGGATATATTTATGGAGTGCAAACCGGAATGCAATTTATTTGGCTTGCTATTAATCCTGATTCTTCGCCAGATAAATCTATGGCTTCACATTTTGTGAAAAGATTGAGTAGAATGCGTTATAAACTAAAAGATTTTGTATCGTATGGAGAAATGAAAAGTCCATTGGAGATTGCAGGAGATATTCCCGATTTGACTTATCAAGTGTATGATTGGGGCGGACATAAAGCTTATGTTGATGTCACTTATCCGGCTGTGCAAAATTCAGTTTGGCAAAACGGTGATAGTGTAGTTGTTTCGCTGATAAATGCTTCATTGCCAGATGAACCGAATGTGATTGAAGATAGTTTGAGTTTCTCTTTTTATTTCAATGGTGCAGATTATGGTTTGTCCGGAGCTTTGGCTGTGACGGAGATTTATGAAGATACTGAAGAAGAAACGTTTTTTACAGAAAATTCTTTTACAATAAATACTTCATTGAAATCAATTACCCCAAAAGCTTATTTGATAAGACCTGCTTCTGATTTGGGTGATGTGTATTATATCTCAACTACGGGTAATAACGCAAATTCAGGTACGAGTGAAGCACAAGCATGGCGTACAATTACTTATGCTGCAAGTAGTACAAGCCCTGTAAATCCGGGGGATATCGTATATATCAAAGCAGGAAATTACGGAGCGGAAAATATTGCATTTGAAACAAGCGGAACAGCAGCCGCGCCTATTTTGTTTGCAGGATACACCAATACTCCGGGAGATAGCCCTAACTTAAATCATTCTTTTGGAGATGCGTTGGATGCATCTGTAATGCCCTTGCTGGATGGTGGAAATCGTGCATCTGCCGGTGTGTGTTTCACCTTATATCACAGAGCATTTATCAGTTTGAAAAATATTCAAATTACCAATTACAATACCGGTATTGACGGATGGGATGCATCAAATATCACTCTTGACAATATAACCGGTACAGTTTTTGGGAATGTAAACGATTCTTATGACGGAAAAGGAATTTCTCTTACTGATGATGGTGCAGGGAATGGCGGAAATCACAATAAAATACTCAATTGTTTTATCGAAAATGCTGCTGCCGAAGGAATAAATATTGTTGGCAACTATAATAAAGTATTTGGTTGTAGTGTGTATTGCGATGAAAATACTGCAAATGCTGCTATGGATTATTATATTATTTGCGCCGGCGATCATAACGTATTTGAAGATTGTTATGCAGAAAGAATCGGTATGCTCGATCACGATGGTCACGGAATTGGATTCAAGGGTGACTGCGAATATAATATTGTGAAAAATAGTACAGGCAAGAATCTTGGAAGTGCTTTTTATGTAAGGCATAGAGGGGCAAAATTTAATACTTTTGAAAGCTGCAAATCTTATGATTTGTACGGATTTGTGGTTAGGGATGGTGCCAGCGACAATACGTTTAAAAATTGTGAAGCAATAAATAATAGTAGTGCTATTCTTTTTTATGATACAGATGAAGATGGTGGAGCGCAATATACGGGTCGAAATAATGTATTTGAAAACTGTATTTTAAGAAACACTTCAGAGAATGTGATTGATTTTTTTTATTACAGCCTTGAATCTATCTGTGACAGCAATACTTTTGTCAATTGCGTAATAGACGGTGGTGATTATCTTTTCAATTGCGATCGTAGCAATCAAGACAACAAATTGCAAAATTGTATTATTACCAATGTCCAAAACTATTCACGGACCGCATATCATCAGGCTAATAGCTATACTTTGAATGTGCTATTGGAAAATTGTAATTTTTTCAGTAATGGTTTTACGGCTCCCTCAGGTACAAATATCACTACATTTGACCCTGAATATGTAGATATTGCCAATCACGATTATCATTTACAATCAAGTTCACAGTGTATAAATACCGGAAATAATGTGGGTATTCCCGACAGTGATAAAGACGAAAGGCCAAGAGTTTTGTCATCTACTGTAGATTTAGGTGTGTATGAATCAGGAATATATTGGACGGGATTTAAGGGCAATTATTGGAGAAATGCAGGAAACTGGTCCAACAATCAGATTCCCGGTATACTTGATGAAGTAACTATACCTAAGCCAAAATTTTACTATAACAGACCTGAGGTTTATAACTATTCACAAGTAAAAAGAGTACTGCTGCAAGAGAATAGTCAAATGCATATCAAGGAGGGAGCGACATTGGATATCGTAGAGTAAAGAGAAGATACGGCTTGATTTTGAAACAATTAATTTAATTAAAGTAATTATTATAAAAAAATGAACAAAATCAAACAGAAAACAATTATCGCTTTTCTTACAATGATTTTAAATATTAGTTTTGCTTTTAATATCTCAGCTCAAAGCTATGATTCTACATATTTCCCAATCGGTGTATGGTCTATTAAGGGTGATTTCAGGCCGGTAGAAGATTATCTGTATGTGGAAGAAAACGGGAAATTTGTAATGCCTGAAAAAGCACCTGCATATCACGAACAACTGTTTTCGGAATTGGAATCTTATGGTTTTAATGCGGCATTTATGTCTCTGGATCCTATTGGGCCTACAATTCATTCTATTGTTGAAAAAGCTTTACAGCATAATATCAAAATTGTGTCTTCTATGCAAAATCTTAGTTATATTATCAGTCAAAGCAATGACGATCCTCCCTCGGGAGATGATATCCGTCAAGCAATACTGAATGATTCTATTGAGTTTTTAAGTCAATCTCCCGGTATTTTAGGGTATTATTTGTATGATGAGCCTTTGCCGGGATGGATAGATTTTGATATACTCAAGCAGGCAAAAGATTCGCTTCTTAGGCTTTCTGGTGGTAATCATCCGGTATTGTCAGCTTGGAACGATGTTCAGCACATGGAATACATAGATGGTTATTTGCATCAGGATGTATTGTTGGCTGATACATATCCGTTTTCGGATTCTACATCGAAAGGTAGTTTGATAGACTACATGCCGGCATATTTTTCAAGTTACGGGGATCCTGATGATCCTTCAACTATCGGTCCGGCGACTCCCGGCTTTTCAGAATATATCGAAATGATACGAAAGCAACAATGCAACAATCCCGACCGGCCGTTTTGGATAGTATTTCAATCATTTGGAGATGTAGTGAGATATGAGGATGAATCATGGGCTTTTTGGAGACAAGTTTATCCTAAAGAAATAAGGTTACAGGTTTGGATTTCAGTTATGCAGGGGGCAAAGGGTTTGTGGTATTTTCTGTATGAATCCGAGTATCCCGGCTTGATGGGATTGTTGGATCTTTCGGGACAGCCTACATGTCGTCTGCAGGAAGTTGCGGATATCAATTCGGAAATAAGTTCTATCAGTAATATTTTATTGAAATTGGATGTAGTGGAGGATGCACAGGTAACAGTTGATAAGGGCGAGGTTAAAATGCATGTTGACAAATCCAAAGATACGGATAATAAATATGTGATTGTTACCAATACCGACTATTACAATTCACAGGATATAGTAGTAACTGTTTCAAAGTCGGAGATAGGTTACAAGATTTCGGGAATAACTGAAGAAAAGACCAATACATCGATTCCATTTACGGAAACTGATGATGAGATTCAATTTACCGCATCATTGGATAGAGCTGACGGTTCATTGTATCATTACAAAAAGAAGAATTCTGATGGCAATAAAAACAGCTTTAAAAATGATAATATAGTAATTTATCCAAATCCTGTATTAAATAAGTTTATTATCAGAAATAACGGTAGGGAAATTAAAAGCGTATCGATTTTTAATGAATTAGGACAAAAAGTACTGGATAAACATACAGGGGATAGTACTGTAAATGTTGGTGATTTGAAAAATGGTTATTATACAGTAAAAGTTAGAATTGATAATAAGTTACTTACTGAAAAGATTTTGATACTAAGACCATAGTAAGGTCAATTTTCCTCTGACAATATTGCTGATAACTGCTTTTATTTACCAATTTTTCCTTGATTTCAACGATTTGCTATTTAGATTTCGTTATTTTGTGGTAATTTTACAGACTACCATTGTATAATCATGTTTCGATAATTGCAGGTAGGACTTGAAAGCATTAAAAATATATAGACGGATCATAATCAGAAGTCTTCTTCAAAATCGTCATCGTTTTGTTGTTCTTCTTGTTCTATTTTATTATAGACATCGCAATCCAATTCTATACCGGGACCGCCTTCGGGCATTATAAACTTTTTCTTATAGTCGTAATCAATATCCTTTGCATTTTCCAGATTTTTAATAAAATTTACAAAGATAGGACGAGCCATATATGCCCCTTGTCCATAAGCTATACTTCTGAATTTTATCCATTGCTCATCTCCTCCGACCCAGGTGCCTACGACAAGTTCCGGTGTGATTCCCATAAACCAACCGTCTCTGTAATCATTTGTAGTGCCTGTTTTACCACCTATTTCCGTTTTAAGTTGCGGTTGGATGATTTTTGCAGCATATTTTAGCATACTGACCATTACATAGTTATAGTTTTCGGGAAAAGCTTTATGTCTTTCGGGAATGGTACTGTAGATAAGTCTACCGTCTTTATCTTCGATTCTGGTGACAAAAGTAGGATGATTGTAAATTCCGTTATTGGCAAAGACAGAGTAAGCTCCGGTCATTTGCATCACGGATAAATCTGCAGAGCCCAAGCATATTGAAGGTTGACGGGGAATATCATTTTTGTTAATTCCGAGTTTATCGACAAAATTTCTTACAATATCCACATTACCCAATTCTTTCATTAAATAAACCGAAATGCTGTTTTTTGATTTTCTTAATCCGTCATACAGAGTCATATATTCCTTACTGAATTCTTCTGCATTTCCCGGTTTCCATGTTTTTGCCAGGCCAAAGTCTCCTTCGCCCGGAGTTATGGAATATTGTATATCCTGAACTTTCATGCAGGGAGAGATTCCTTTGTTGAAAATAGCGGTTGCATAGATAAAGGGTTTGAATGTAGAGCCTACCTGACGTTTAGAATTGATGTGGTCATATTGGAAATATTTAAAATTGATGCCACCGACCCAAGCTTTGATATAACCGGTATTGGGATCTATTGCAAGCATTCCGGTTTGAAGAAAATTACGATGATATTTAATAGAATCCAAAGGAGTCATTATTACTGTTTTTTCTCCGGCATCATTGTATGCAAAAACTTTCATTTTTGTTTTTGTATTGAAAGATTTCTTTACGGCTTTATTCAAAGCTTTTTGTTTGGATTTCAGTATTTTCCAATATTTGCCGGCTAAAATATTTTTATATGTTTTTATTTGATCGGAAGTGACATATTTAGCTTTTTTTAGTTTATTAAAATAATCTTTTTCTTTTTCTCCGTTAAGCATTCTTTGAATATCCGTATCCAATAACCTCGCTTCAGGATAAGTATTTTTTATAGAGTCGATAACAGGACCTAAAATTTTTGCTCTTAGATTTATAAATCTGTTTGATTCTTTTATGTACCGGTTTAATGTTTTTCTACGAAGTTTTTTTTGTTTTTTATCAGCGCCATACGTCCATGGGTCTTTACCTTTCCAAATCCTGTTAAAATCAGCCTGGAGAGCTTTCATTCTTTTGTTTACGGCCTTTTCGGCCAAAATTTGATAATTTAGATCAATAGTAGTATATATTTTCAGTCCATCGAGATTTATATTGTATTTGGTGCCGTCTTGTTTTCTATATTCCGGTTTGTCCAGTAGTCTTTTTACCCATTTCAATAATTCCGCTCTAAAATATGGGGCGGGACCTTTATAGTTTGCAGCTGACTTGAATTTGGAATTGTCCAATTCTTTTTTAATCAATTCTTCATATTGTTTTTTATCAATATAACCATATTTGTACATTTGTTTTAGTACAACATTCCTTCTTGCTTTGGATTTATCAGGATGTCTTTTAGGATTGTATTTTATCGGCCATTTCAGCATTGCTATCAGTGTAGCTGCTTCATCAATTGAGACATTTTTTTGAGATTTACCGAAATATGTTCTTGCTGCAGATTCAATACCATAAGAATTATATAAAAAATCAAATTTATTAAGATACATGGCAATAATTTCTTCTTTAGTGTATCGTTTTTCGAGTTCTACCGCTATTACCCATTCTTGTAGTTTTTGCCATAATCTGGTAATGCTGTTGCCGGGTCTATCTGTAAAAAATAATTTTGCCAGTTGTTGGGTAATTGTACTTGCGCCACCTTTTTTACCGAGATACATCAGGGCTCGTAATGTTCCTCTGGCATCGATACCGCTATGGCTATAAAATCTGGCATCTTCAGTTGCTATTAGAGCTTTAACTATATATGGATTTAATTCTTCATAAGTTGTCCATACTCTGTTATAAATAAAGTTTTTACCTATTTCTTTATTATTTATATCATAGATAATTGTTGAAAATTCGTATTTAGGATTATCCAATTCACTGATATCGGGAAGTTTAGAGAACTTTACGATTACAAACAGTAAAAAAATAAATAAAAGTCCGGCTATTGCTAGTGTCCAAAGCCAGATTATATATTTTCTAAAATTCGATTTCTTTTTAATTTTCTTTTTTTTATTTTTAACAGTCATAGTTTGATTAGATCAAGTCTTAAAAATGGATTGGGTGCTCCAAGCCTCAGCTTTTTTATTAAAAAATATTTTTGTTTTACTCCAGGTATTTTGAAATAATTTAGATTTTCTGTATTTTTCAAGAAAAAATTCACTTTCCCATTTACTAATGGTAAAAAAAGTGTTTTTATTGTTTGTATCACGTACTAATTCAAGGCTAATGATACCTTCGACAGAGGCTATTTTTTCTTTAGCGTCATTAAAAACAGAAATAAATTCATCTGTTTTATCCGGGAAAAAGGACATTTTCACTATTCTAATTATCATATTATTGACTTAAAGACTTAAATAAAATAACAAGAGTCATTATTGTTGATATTTGAGCAACAGAATCCGTTATGATTTTGTTCCAGTCAATATCTTTTTTCTCCTTTTTCCTGTTTTCTTTAGTTTGCTTTAATCCAACTTCGATAATTGATCCTTTTCTTACTTTTGGAGTCATTTTGAATAAAATCATATCACGGGTTTTTTCTATTTCACCGTTTGGATGTTTTACAAGAATATTATTTTTATCTCCCATATCATTGATACCACCGGCATATTTATTGATATAATAAATAGCCCGCTTTCCTTTATGGAACGGTACGTTTATTCCGTTTTTATTAAAAGCAATTTCATCTTTATATTTCTCATATACATTTGTAGCTCCTCTTATGGTGACAAAGTCTTTTTGTTTGGGAATATCAATAATATCATCTGCTTTGACAATATAATTATATTTTGAATTGTGATGTTCCATAGCATCTTCCAATCTCATTACAATATATCCGGTACTATCAAGGGATCGGTATAAAGTAGCTCCTGCCAAAAAAGCTTCTTCGGAAAATCCACCGGCACGGTTTATCAAATCGGATATTTTTTCATTTTTTGATGCTATGGTATATTTTCCGGGATATTTAACTTCACCGTTTATAGTTACAACTTTTTGAAGTTCAAAATCAGGTACAAACCTGACAAAAACATTATCATACGGTTGCAATAGATATTGATTGTTTTTGACATCGGACAATAAGGTATTTTTATCGATCTTTATTTTGGCAACTATTACTTTGGTCGGTTTATTATTTTGGATTTTTATTCTTGATATTTCAATATTATTGGTGGAAGCTGCCATTTTGAATCCACCCGCCAATAATATCAAATCTTTTAAAGTCATATTTTTACCGTATTGGAAATTGCCGGGATTATTTACTGCACCGTTGATGCTAACCATTCTTTTTTCATTAAATAGATTTTGCGGTAAAACTTCAAGGTTATCATAGGGTTTTAATTGTATATTTTCCTGTGTTGAAGGATTAGATAAAATTTTATTAAGATCAACTTTGATATATTGTTTTTCAAATTTTCTCAGAGGATCCTGACGATGGATAAAAGCTACATTGGAAGCATTTCTATTCAAGCCTCCTGCCAATATAATAGCATCGGATACCTTTATCGATTCATCTATTCCATATAGATATTTTCCCGTATCCCGTACTGCTCCGGTTATCTTTATATAGGTTTTATCTATAAAGCGTGTTTTGGGCCACACCGTGATAATATCTTTATCAAGAAGCAAAATGTCTATATTATTATTGTTTTTATTTTTTAAGATTTCATCAATATTGATTCTAATATATCTTTTGACTCCATTTTTATCTGTTCGCAACAAAAAGGCAAAATCTGTTCTGGCAATGGGTTTCAAACCAGATTGTTTTAATGCATCGGAAATTCTAATTCCGTTTTTTCTTTCAAATTTTCCGGGATTATAAACAGCACCTTTTATTTCAAAGAAATTTTCAATTTTCGATTTTATGACATTAACAATTATTTCATCTCCGTCTTTTAGTTGAAAATCCGAAATCTTACCTTTTTCATCAATATAATTTATAGTTAAAATTACTTTTTTGTTTTCAACAAATCTATTGATTTGGACTTCGTTTTGAATGGCATTCTTATTAAAACCACCTGCGTAATCAATAAGTTCCCGAATGCCTTCGCCGTCAATTAGTTCGTAGGACATTGGCCTTTTGACACCTCCCCGTATAGTTACAATTTTATTTGCGACGGGAATATGAACTATATCATTGTCGTTTAAAAAGAAATTGTTGCCATATTCCGGATTAAGCAGATATCTGTACAGGTCAAATACTTTGAATTTTCCGGAAGATTGTATCAGCTTAATATTTCGGACAGAGGCAATCGTAGTAGGTCCTTTTGCATATTTTACGGCTTCAAAAACCGTATTTGTTGCATTGATGGAAAATGCTCCCGGATCTATAACTTCACCATAAACCGAAACTTTTATATTTCGCGAAGATTCAAGATCTACATTTATTTCACCCGGATTGAAAATAATAAACTGTGCTAATTCATTACTAATTTTTTTTCTTGCCTTGTAAAGAGGTATTCCTTTTAGATAAATACGTTTATTAAAATTACGCTTTTTTATCTTGATGTATCCGTCTTTATCGATAACAAAACTATTATCAAAATGAGAATTATCCGACCATATCGAAATAGAAATTTTATCTCCTGTACTTAATATATAATGTTCATTTATATTTGTTGGATTTTTATTATTATCAGGAGGTATGCCTAAGATTTTATGACCGTAAATAGCTAAGGAATCTGTTATGTTTTCAATTTGTTTATGCTCAGGCTTTAAGGCCTCTTCAGAAATATCGGTGGGATTGATGATTTTTGTTGTACTGTCTTTTTTTTCAGATGGTTTTGTTTCTTCATCCAATTTTTTTTGTTCAAGCTCCTCGATTATTCTTTTTATTTCCAGGATTTGTTCCGGTGTCGCATTATCAATTTCATCAGGATTGATGTTGTTTTCAATCAGAGCTTCTCTGACTTCCTTTTCAGATAGACCTCTTTTTTCCAATTCATCTCTTACTTGTTGTTCCGTAACATTTATTTTTTGAGCCACAACAACATTTTGAGTTATCACAAAACCAATGAATAATATAAAAAGTATAATTCGTTTCATGTGTTTCTAATTTTTTATCTTTTACTTTTTGAACTTTGAACTTTGAACTTTGAACTTTAAACTTTAAACTTTAAACTTTAAACCTTATGCCTCTCTTTCCTAATTATGATTATTGTCCGTATTGTTTTTTATAATAATTCAAATATTCACCGCTAATCACATTTTGTAGCCATTCCTGATTATTAAGATACCAATCTACTGTTTTTTCCAAACCTGTTGCAAAACCGGTTTCCGGCATCCAACCCAATTCATTTTTTAGTTTTCCCGAATCGATTGCATATCTGCGGTCATGTCCGGGTCTGTCTTTTATGAATTTTATTAATTTTCTTGAAGTTCCGTCAGGTCTCCCGAGTTTTTTATCCACTGTATCACATAGTTTTTGCACTATTTCTATATTCATCCATTCGTTATCTCCTCCAATGTTATACGTTTCATTGTATTTCCCGTTATGAAAAATCCGGTCTATTGCTTTGACATGATCTTCCACATACAACCAGTCTCGTATATTTTTACCGTCTCCATATACCGGTAAAGTTTTATTATTCACAATATTATTAATAATAAGAGGAATAAGCTTTTCCGGAAATTGAAAAGGGCCGTAATTGTTGGAACAATTGGATATCATGGTTTTTAGACCAAATGTATGAGCATACGCTCGTACAAAGTGGTCTGAACTGGCTTTGGAAGCGGAATAAGGTGACCTGGGGTCATAACTTGTGGTTTCTAAGAATTTTCCGGTTTCACCAAGGCTGCCATACACTTCATCCGTTGATACATGATAAAATAAATTGTCTTCATCATTTTTCCAATATTTTTTTGCAGCATTAAGCAATGTCAATGTTCCTATTACATTGGTAGATACAAATTCCATTGGATTTTCTATAGACCGGTCAACATGAGATTCTGCAGCCAGATGTATAATCGAATGAATATTATATTTTTCAAATATGCTATTGATTAAATCTATATCTTTAATATCTCCTTTTATAAATTTGTAATTTTTAAAATGTTTTATGTCATTTAAATTTTCAAGATTACCTGCATAAGTAAGTTTATCAAGATTTATGATATAATATTTGTCTTGATATTTTTTTACAAAATGCCTTATCAAATGCGAACCGATGAATCCGGCACCTCCTGTAACTAATATACTTTTAAGATTCATTATTTTGTATTTATGATAATAATATGCAAAAATAATAATTTTTATTTCAAAAGTACTCTTTATGAGTAATTACCTTATTTGTAATTAATTATTTATTATTGACAATTAATTATTTGCAATTGTTTTTAGTAAAAATCTACTTTTTTTTAGACTTAACTCAACATTTATTTATTAATTTCGTATTAATTAGTGTCTGTCTATAAAGTACTTGTTTTTAAAAACAAAGATTTTTGAGTGTATTATAAATTTTATGATTTATAAAAAGGCAGCAATTATTAACTAATAAATATAACAATGATCAAAAAAAATATTCCTGTTTATATAATTTTATTTTTTATGTTTTCTTCCGCTTTGATTGCTCAGGAAATTCAGACTGAGAAAAGTAATGAAGATTCCGGAGTGATTACAGAATTTTCTTATGGGTTTTTTATTCCCGGAGGGGATTTACAAAATAGATTTGGAAATAATTTCAAGGTGGATATATCTCCGGTCTATTATTTTTATAATTCGAGTTTTTCAATCGGTCTTGAAATTAGTTATCTATTTGGGTCGGAGGTGAAAATAAATCCTCTGTCGAACTTGATTAGTTATGATAATCAATTAATCGGTACGGATAAAACATTTGCATCATTAACTATGGATGAGAGAGGATATCAGGCGGGGTTGAAAATCGGTAAAATTATTTCTTTTGACAATCACATTCGTTCGGGCTTAAAATTGGAACTTGGAATTGGTATAATAAGGCATTGGATACATTTTCAAAAGGATTTTGGTGTTTTACCTCAGCTTGAAGGAGAATATCTCAAAGGATATGATAGATTGACAGGTGGATTTTCCACTAAAGAATTTTTCGGGTATCAATATTTAAAAAGAGATAGCAGGATAAATTTTTATGCAGGATTTGAATTTGTACAAGGTTTTACAAAAAGCTTGCGAAGATACAATTACGATCAGGCTGCTTATGATCTTGATAAGAGAAAGGATTTTCTTTTCGGGTTTAAAATAGGATGGATTTTACCTTTATATATAATGAAGAATCCGGATGAAATATATTATTAATTATGTCTTTTATATACAATTTTACCATATATTTTTATTCTATTATAATAATGTTTTTTTCTCTTTTTGATAAAAAGGCGAAATTGTGGTATCAAGGGAGAAAATCACAACAATTGCCTGATCTTAGAAATGAAAAAGTAATTTGGATGCATTGCGCATCTCTTGGTGAATTTGAACAAGGCAGGCCTGTTTTTGAAAAGTTGAAATCAATAAAAAAAGATTATATTTTCGTATTGACTTTTTTTTCCCCTTCAGGGTATGACAAGGTTAAAAATAGCAAAATAGCGGATTATATTTTGTATTTACCAATAGATTTACCTAAGTATGCAAATAACTTTATAGAAAATATAAATCCCGGATTAGTTATTTTTGTCAAATATGATTTTTGGTATAATTATCTCAATATTCTTAATTATAAAAAAATAAGTACTGTTTTTATTTCTGTTTTACTTGATAGTAATCACCGTTTGTTAAAACCATATAGCATATTTTTATTAAAAGAATTGAAAAAAATAAAATATATCTTTACTCAGGATAAAGAAACATTGAAATTATTGCAAAATCATGGATTAGAAAATGTCATTAAAGCCGGGGATACAAGAATAGAAAGGGTAATGGAAATAGCAAAATCCGGTTTTACGGATAAAGCCATAGAAAATTTTATCAATAAAAATAAAAAAACGCTTATTTGTGGTAGTACCTGGAAAAAAGATGTGGAAATTCTATCGGATCAGCAAAAATACATAACTGAAAAATATAAAATAATATTTGCTCCCCATGAAGTTTCCGCCGGACAAATTGATTTTATTCAAAAATCATTTAAGAATAAAAAAATAGCTATTTATAGTAAAAATGATAATAAAACACCGGTAAATTACGATATTTTAATTATAGATATTATTGGCATATTGTCAAAAATCTACAGGTATGCAGATTTGGTTTATATAGGAGGTGGATTTGGTCATGGTATTCATAATACATTGGAACCTGCTTCATATTTTGTTCCTGTTATTTTCGGTCCTAAATATCATAAATTTTATGAAGCCGTAAAATTGGTAGAACAAAAAGCTTTTTTTAGTATTAAAAATCCGTTAGAACTTCGGGAAATATTTTTATCTTTGGAGTCAAAAGAGTTTTTGGATAATGCCAAATCAAACATCCGGAAATTTTTTAATGAAAACAAGGGAGCAACAGAAATAATAATTGATGAGTTGGAAAACACATAAAAGAAAGAGTACTGTTAAAGTATGGTTTAGTGAGATTATTTATCTATATTGTAAAGTTGCTGTACCAAAATAATAAAGAATGAAAGATTTTAAGAATTATAATATATTGGTTATAGGGGATATAATGCTGGACAAATATATATTCGGGAATATTGATAAAATTTCCCCTGAGGCTCCTGTTCCAATATTTAAAAAATTAAATAATAAAGAAAAACCGGGTGGTGCTGCCAATGTAGCTCTCAATATCAAAAGCCTGGGATCCAATCCGGTTTTATTGAGTATTACCGGTGATGATAGGGATGGAAATGTCTTATTGAGATTGCTTAGTGAAAATGGTATTGAGACTTATAATATATTGAGGGATAGAAAAAAAATGACTACTGTCAAAACGAGGTTAATGGCTAATGGTCAACATGTATTGAGAATAGATGAAGAAAATACAACTACTGTCAATAGTAAGGTCGAAAGAGCAATTATCGAAATATTTTATGAAATATTGGAGGAAAAACATATTGATGCTATAATATTTCAGGATTATGACAAAGGTTTGCTCAGTGAAACATTGATTTGGACTATTATTGAAAAGGCGACGGAAAACAATATTTTTATTTCTGTTGATCCTAAATTTAATAATTTTTTTAATTACAGGAATGTTGATTTATTCAAACCGAATCTCAAGGAAATCGAAATGGCATTAAATCGCAAAATCGACACAGATATGGATAAATTGACTGAGGCGGCATTGGAATTACATTCTGTATTGCAATATAAAAACCTTTTTATTACCCTTGGCGATAAAGGAATATTTTATTCGGATGGTATTGACTCCCGTATTTTCCCGACAGAACATATCGATGTAGTGGATGTGAGTGGGGCAGGAGATGTTGTGCTTAGTGTAGCAACTATAGCATATCTCGAAGCTATGAATACAGAAGAAATAGCTGCAATATCAAATAAAGCAGGAGGATTGGCATGTGAAATAATGGGAGTGGCAACTATTACTATGAATCAATTGAAAAATAAGTAATTTGTAAATGGAAAAAGATATAAAAAGAATAATAAGTGAAAGTATTTCTGTCAAGGAAGAAATATTGGGAAACGAAAATATAATTGATAAAATTAATAAAATTGTTACGGTAGTTACTAATGTTTTTCAAAACGGAGGTAGAGTCTTTTTTTGTGGAAATGGAGGAAGTGCTGCAGATGCTCAACACCTTGCAGCGGAATTTTCAGGCAGATTTTATTTTGACAGAGAACCTCTTTTTGCCGAGGCATTGCATGTCAATACATCATATTTGACTGCTGTAGCAAATGATTATGGTTATGAATATGTTTATTCCCGTCTGATAAGGGCAAAAGGCAGCCGCGGTGATATTTTATTCGGTTTATCGACTTCAGGCAATTCGGCTAATATTGTTAAAGCATTTGAACAAGCCAAATCTCAAAGCGTAATCACTATTGGTATGACCGGAAAAGGGGGAGGAAAAATGAAAAATTATAGTGATTATCTTCTTGCGGTTCCGTCAAAAGATACTCCGCGCATACAGGAATCACATATTTTATTAGGACATATTATTTGTGAACTTGTAGAGAAAAAATTATTTGGGTTGAATGTGAAATAATTTTAAATCATCTGTACATTTGTCGATATTTTACTAAAATGAAATTGAAGAGATACGAAATATTTTTAATTATAATTGGTTCTATTCTTGGATATACATACTGGACTTTTTGGGGATGTACATCGAATTGTGCTATTAAATCCCAATGGTGGGCTACAATTCTGTGGGGTGGATTATTGGGATGGGTAATAGCAGGTTTTATTAAAGATAGTAAGAAAAAAGAAAATTAAATGAAGAGAAGCTATTGGGCTATATTGGTTATTTTGATTGTTTTGGTAATTGATCAAGCGTCCAAAATATATATAAAAACTCATTATGAATATGGAGGAGGGTTTGATATTTTGGGATTGAAATGGGCCAAAATATATTTTGTAGAGAATAAAGGCATGGCTTACGGTTTGGAATTGGGTGGACAATATGGGAAATTGCTGCTTAGTTTATTTCGTATAGCAATGATAATGGTTTTGATTTATATTTTGACCAAATTGATTCAAGCAAATGAAAAATTAAGTTTAGTAATTAGTTTTTCTTTGATAATAGCCGGTGCATTGGGCAATATTATAGATAGTGCTTTTTACGGTATGATTTTTTCGGAAACTCCGAGATTTCATGGTGGAGTGGCTCATTTATTTCCACAAAAAGGTGGTTATGCCGGTTTTCTTCACGGCAAAGTTGTGGATATGTTATATTTTCCGATGATTGATATATACTTGCCTGATTGGGTCCCGTTTTGGGGCGGGGAAAGATTTATATTTTTTCAACCGGTATTCAATATAGCCGATTCGGCAATTACAATCGGTGTAATATCTCTTTTACTTTTCAACAGAAGCTTTTTTATCAATAAAGAAAAAGAAGCAAAACAGAAAAAGGAGATGGCAACAAGTAATATCAATAATCCGTATACGGAAGAAGAGTAAAATATTTTATGGATTTAATGTATAATAATATACAGGTACCTATTTTAAGTTATAGTACTATTGAAAAAAATATGAATGTTATCTAATGAAACATATTTTTTAAAGTAGCTACTCAGGTTGAGTGCTTATAAGATAAAAAATACTATTTTTATAACAAAAGCAGCTTATATTTTTAAGTAATCATGGCGCTATTTCAAAGAATATTGCTTAATTTTGGTGTGAAAAGAGAATTTCCTATCCAAAATAATGCTACTTGAGTGGTTTTTTAAATATTATTCAAACACAATTGTTTAATTTCAAAACATGGCAACAAATAAACATGCAATCATACGATATATTGCACTAGATCAGTGTTTTGGCAATCCTGGTCGTAGATATTATATTGAAGATTTAATAGAAGCATGCAATAATGCACTTTATGAATTTACCGGAGTATTCGACGGTGTGAAACGAAGACAAATATATGATGATATTCGGTTTATGGAAAGTGAACAAGGGTGGTCTATTCCATTGGAAAAGGTAAAAGACGGAAGAAGAACATATTATAGATATTATGAAAAAAATTATTCAATAAAAAATCAACCTATTAATGAAACTGAAATTAAACAATTGAAAGAAACACTTTTAATTTTAAATAGGTTTAAAGGAATGCCTCAATTTCATTGGATAGAAGAAATGTTAATAAAGATTGAGTCTTCATTTAATATGGAGTCAAATAATAATGCGATCGTTGGCTTTGAGAATAACCCTTATTTAAAGGGATTAGACTATTTTACTCAATTATTTAATGCAATTCAGTACAAAAAAGTTCTTGAAATAACATATCAAGGATATAGGCAGGAAGAGCAAATGAAATCAATAATTCATCCATATTTTCTTAAACAATTTAACAATAGGTGGTTTTTATTAGGGTTTAATGAGAAATGGAATACAATATCGAATTTTGCACTTGACAGAATAATTGAAATAAAAGAAATTTCACAAAAATATATAGAAAACCAATCGATAGACTTTGAAGAATATTTTTATGATGTCATTGGTGTAACTGTTAAAGAAGAAGATCCTGTAAAAGTTATATTACTCGTAAGCGAGCAACGTTATCCTTATATTAAAAGTAAACCGATTCATGGGTCACAAAAAATGAAAGGAAAAGAAGATAAATGGATAAGATTTGAATATCTTTTACAAATTAATAATGAATTAATTTCATTAATTTTATCCTATGGAGAAGATATAGTGGTTCTTGAACCGGAGAGCCTGAAAAATATAATAAAAACAAAGATAGAAAATATGTCAAAAAATTATTTTTAACTGTGCAGATAGGTTGCACAAAAGGATTATACCTTTGCAAAAGTTCTTTGAAATACCTGCTAAAAGATATTGACTCGAGCATGCTGGTTCCGCCACGGCGGAACAATGATCGGCATGTTGTCTCGGATTTTCCGGGATGAAGGTTTCTGACGAATTGATTGATAAGTATGTTAATATGTAAATATTTTATTTATTTATTTATTTATTTATTTATTGATTTGTTGAATTATTTATTGATTAATTGATTTGTCAATTAGTTGATTTGTTGAATAATGATTTTGCTTAATTGTTTATTTCATTTATTTCATACATAAAGAGTATCAAGCA
>Ga0256833_1001228_pt1 | contig 19116 bp, 24 predicted proteins | sample 356284metaG_FD_190535 | JGI IMG/M metagenome (GOLD analysis project Ga0256833, IMG submission 190535) | Hydrothermal vent microbial communities from Mid Atlantic Ridge, Atlantic Ocean - 356-284 | ecosystem: Environmental > Aquatic > Marine > Hydrothermal vents | place: Atlantic Ocean: Mid... | reverse complement strand
TATTCGTGATAACCGTATATGGGAACAAGCCAAACTACTCGTTGAAGCGGCTAGGAGGGATGGCTACATACCAATGATCATCATCGAGGGCTGGCTTGGCGTCCTCGAAAAATATAGAGGATGGAAGATCCAGAGCGTGCTCAGAGTACTTGATACGCTCATGATAGATTTTGACATCAAGATACTGAATACGCCAAACAAACCCGCCACTATCGGATGGCTGGTATCGAAGGCTAAAAGCTTAGGGAAGACTAGCGAGAAGAGAGTTTATAGGCTACGTGTCGAGAAGAAACCCATGACCATCCAGGAGAGGATAATATATGTTACTGAGGGTCTTGTTGGGCCTAAGCTGGCCCGGAAACTCCTGGGAGTATTTGGTACGCTACGAAACATAGCTAATGCTAGTGTCCAGGAACTTATGAAGGTTGAAGGGATAGGTGAAAAAAGAGCTAAGGAGATATATCTCGTGTTCAATACTAGATGGGCAGATGAAGAAAGAGAAGGGTAGCCGGAATTGTTGCCTACATGGACAGAAGTATTCTATGTTGTCCTAGCGTCTATAATTAGCTTCATGCTAAGTCTCCATTTGGTCCGCTGGTGGATCCGTAAGGCACATGAGATAGGCTTGACCGGTAAAGATATGAATAAGCCCAAGGAAATACAGGTTCCCGAGAGCGGCGGAATATGGGTCGGTGTCGCCGCTAGTTTCGGTCTCCTGGTATTCATCGCACTACAGATATACCTTTCCAAGTACAAGGAATACAATTTAGAGCTCATGGCACTAGCTCTCATGCTCTTCATGTCTAGTTTCCTCGGCTTCCTAGACGATATTCTTGGCTGGAAGAAAGGATTGAAGCCGTGGAGCAAGATCATCTATATGGCTCCTCTTGCTCTTCCCATAGTAGTGATCAAGGCTGGATACTCTATCATAACACTTCCCATTATAGGTCCGGTCAACCTAGGTCTCTTATATCCCCTAGTACTGGTTCCCGTAGGTATACTTGGCGCATCCAACGCGTTCAATATGTTGGCCGGATATAACGGATTAGAGGCTGGACAGGGTATATTGTTGATGTTGTTCGTGCTCATCTACTCGTGGGTCAAGGGTTTACATCCAAGCCTTGAAGCATCAGCTATAATGCTGGCTGCAATACTTGGCTTCATGATCTATAACTGGTACCCGGCGAAAGTGTTTCCAGGCAATAGCTTCACTCACGGTCTGGGAGCATACTATGCAGCAATTGTGATTATGGGTAACTTCGAGAAATTCGGCATCATGCTTTTCACTCTCTACTTCATAGAACTAGCGCTATTCCTTCGTGGACTCAAGGACGGAGTCTATAAGGAGAATTTTGGCAAAGTACAGGCAGACGGCACTATCCTGCCACCATATGAGAAGGTTTACAGCTTGACCCATTTTGCGATAAAAACACTGATTAAGCTAAAGGGGTATGCACGAGAGAAAGATGTCACAGTATTTATACTATCATTGCAAGTAATAATCGGTATACTCTCCATGATCCTTATAAGATACATCTAAAAATACTAGATCACATTTGGAGGAAGAGGATTAGATACATATCCGCTATACCCGGTTCTAACAAGCTCAAAAACCCTGAGACCGCTAAGGATTAATGGCGAGACATAGGGCCATGGCTGACTACAACCATAAATCATCGCGGCAGAAATACCGGCAGCAATAAATCCGGGAATTAGCCAGTAGGTCCTCTCAACAAGTTCCTGCGAACCAGGAATAATAGGGCCTAAACCCTCCGATACAACACTGATCTTAAGTCTATCCAGCACTAAGCTTGTTAAATAACCGTTAGCCGTTGCATCGACGACTATTCGCGAACCTATTATTTCTTTATCGCCGAACATGTGCTCGTCGGGCTCTCTAATAATAATGCCCTTCATCACTATCCCTGTTTCGCTGGGTGAGAACAGAGGCTCTAGATCAGTGTTAACAATGATTTCGCCACCAAGGTCGAGTATTCTCGAGGAAAGCTTGACGATGTATTCGAGAGGCCTTATCCACTTCTTATCATTATCGCTGAAAACCTTTACTCCGGACTTGGTTAAGAAATCAATTACACTATCATCGATGTAGGCTTTATCACCTAATCCGGCATAGTAAGTGTACTGTGAAAGCCCTGGTTCGGGCTCGATCACGAGTACATTATATTTGTTTTCGAGGAGTGAAGCAGCTGCTGCGAGACCTGTATACCCGGCACCAATGATTATTATATCATAGTTTCTCGACAGCAACATGTTTCTCCCTTAATCCATAGGACTTGGCTCTGCATAGGTTTACTGATTTTTGGAAAAAGAACTTTACGAAAATATATGGATGACGGTGAATACGTCCCTGGCCGTTTCATCCCGCCAGGACTTGCCTGGGCGTCGCGGCCATACTATATTTTCGTTCTCTAGCCTTATTTTGCTTCTCCCTTTAGATATTCTTCGAGGAGCTTCTTTGCATAGTCGAACCTTATTCTCCCCTCACTAATCATTCTCTCCGCTATCTTGTCTATGAGCTCGCCCTGAGCACCAGCCATTATTGCTAGGTTTCTAGCATGTAGTCTCATGTGTCCTTTCTGTATTCCCTCATGTACCAGTGCACGTAATGCAGCGAGATTCTGTGCTAATCCGACAGCAGCCATAATCTCTGCTAGTTCTTTAGCGGTCTTTACGCCAAGTATTTTCAGGGCTATCCTGCTTATTGGGTGTACCTTTGTCGCCCCACCAACGATACCTACTTGCATTGGTAGCTCGATGTCTCCAACAAGATATCCTTCATCGTCTAGCTCCCAGTGGCTGAGCGGTTTGTATACTCCTGTACGAGCGGCGTAGGCATGGGCTCCAGCCTCGATTGCTCTATGATCTTGTGCTGTGGCGAGAGCTACTGCTATTATTCCATTCATGATTCCCTTGTTGTGCGTCACTGCTCTGTACGGATCAATATCCGCCAGTATGCTTGCCTCCACAATCTTCTTCGCTATATCTTCTCCACCAACGTTCTCTGGCCTGGTTCTCGCCCATGCCCGGACCATTCTTCTTGTAGCATAGTTGCTTATGATCCTTAGCCTCGCCTCACCACCCGTGATCTTCTCGAGTAATGGTGCGATGCTTTCAACCATGGTATTTACAGCATTAGCGCCCATGGCGTCTAAGACGTCAACGATTAGATGAACGACTATGACTGGTCCGATCTTAGAGTCTAGGACGCGTACCTCAAGGTCTCTAGGACCGCCTCCGAGTCTTAGTAGTGTCGAGTCTTGTTGCCGCGCATGATCTAGTATTTCCTCCTTATGCTCGATTATCTTCATGGCCTTGTACCGGGGGGCAGTCACGTTAACTAGCATGACCTGCCCGATCATTTCCTGGGGGCCAGCCCTAGCTGTTATTCCATCACCCTCCCTGAGCATCTTAGCGGCATTACTCGCTGCGGCTACAACACTTGTTTCCTCGATAACCATTGGGACAAGGTAGTCCTTGCCGTTGATCCTGAAGTTAACCGCTACGGCGAAGGGCATAGTCATGCCACCGATCACATTTTCGATCATACTATCAGCTATTTTCTCGGGAAGATTACCGAGATTCCTGAGGAGCTCTACCTCCTCATCACTGAGGCCTGCCCACTCTGCAACTATCTTAAGTCTTTCGTCAAGACTTAGCTTATAGAAACCCTTGATCCTCGAGGACTTAGCCATGTGACCACCTAATTATATCCTTAGAATGGTATAAGTTATTAATTGCAGGCCGGGGTGCATGGTTTGCTTGTCGAGGAGATAGCCGAGAAAGAGATCTCCCTACTACGTGAAGAACCCCTGATCACTGAGTGTCTTATAGGACTGAGGTACTCGTACTGCGAGATCATGGTTGATGATGAGAAGTATTTAGGCGTATCTATCACGCCTATAGAGGATCTCCTGAACGTCTCTCCTAGCCTAAAGCTTCCCAAGACAATTCATGAGCTACGAAGACTTGTCATAAGCCCTAATCCATACGACAGGACAATAGCGCAGGCGCTCATGAACGCGCTCGGCTCATACCTAATAAGAACAATAGAGCAAAGAGAAATAGAGCTTATTGAAGCAGACATTATAGAATTAATAGGAAGACATGTTGTAGAGCCAGTATTATTAGTAGGAAACATGGGTCCTCTAAGGAGGAAACTCGCTGAGCAGGGAATTAGCGAAATATATGTTGTTGAGAGAAATCCGTTGAACAGATATAATGCGTTCCCCGATGTTTCGCTTCCCAGGCTCATCGGAAAAGCCAAAACGATCATAATAACGGGTGCGACGCTAGTCAATGACACGATCGACTATATAATTGAGAAGGCTGGAAACGATAAAATCCTAGTGCTTGTAGGTCCTACAGCATCCGTTTACCCGTCCACAATAGTTCCGAAATACTTCAACATAGTAGCATCGATGATACCGCGGAACATTGAAGCTGTAAAAAACGTGATCAGGGCGGGCGGCGGTAGATGGAATTTCAGCCAATACTGTGACAACTACTTGTTTGTCGGGGAGAAGAATTGATCGTGTGGGAGGTAGATAAGGGGGTCGTGAGGAAAGCTACAATAAAGGATCTCATGGAGGCAACATATACTCTGCTTAATCTAGTTCCTCAAGGCAAGACTACTACATATGGATCACTGGCTAAAATTCTCGGTATTTCTCCAAGACTAGTTGGGCTATTCATGAAGAAAAACATGGAACCCATAGTGATTCCATGCCACAGAGTTGTCGGTAAGAATGGCGAGCTTAGAGGTTATAGTAGGGGAGGGCCTAGGATTAAAAAGAGATTACTGATCCTCGAAGATGTATGCTTCAACAATAACCGGGTATCCAGGGATTGTATTATTTCTCTAAATTGGCTTCTTGACCCATAACATATGGTAGATGCGTATGTAGATACTCAGCGATCCTGAACGTGAGATAAGGAAGTGATTGCAGCGTACTTATTATTCCTTTGAGAAAAACTGTTCGTTGCCTACCAAGTAATGCCTTGTTCATTTCTAGGCTTCTATAGTATCGTTCAATAATAACCCCATAGATCTTAAGTGCTAAAAGAACATATATGAGGCGGCTTCTTCCATGTCTAATAGTATATAATAATTCTATGTCGGTTATGGTGCCAAAGAAGAGAATAAATACGCTGTAGTACCCGATAAATGTTATATTATGATATATGCCGTAAAGGCTCATAAAGAAATATGTTAAACCTAAAATTATTACTACGCTTAATAGGTAAGATACAGCAGAGCCAGCCCCCTTTATTTTCAAAAGCGTAACAAACGTTGAAGTAATAAGTATTGAGCATATAAATATGGAATTAATAGAGCCAAACATGTATAGTAGAGCCAAGACCGTAATGAATGACCCTGCTCTAATCATAAGGGGAAGGTAGGCCTTCAATGACATCGAGCTCCTCACCGCGTGGAAGTGTTGTAATGACTGTTCCTCCTCCTTCAAGGTATTGATTGATAAGATCATAGATCACCTTTCTCCTTAGAGAATCTATGCCCTCAAGCCATGAATCCAGCAGGAGTACTGATCTATTAGAGAACAGCTGAGGGATCAGTAGTGCTAGTCTCCTTTGACCATCACTAAGTGTAACATATGGCTTATCATCGTCTTCAACACCAAGTTCTCTCAGAGTATTAGATGAATGTTCAACACATTCTTTTCTATGCTTGCACAGATTATCTATTACATTTCTTAAAGTCACTCCCGGAGACACTAAGAGCGTATCATCTGGGACGAAGCCTGTTTTTCCCTTGATCTCTATTCTTCCCTTATACTTAAGAGCCCCAGCTATAGCTAGTAAAGTGCTTGTTTTCCCTGAGCCGTTTGGCCCAATTATCGTTGCCGCTTCTCCACTTCTAAGCCTTAGTTCTCGAATCTTTATTCGTTTTTTACCGCGCGTAATAATGAGTTTTTCAATAATTATTTTTCCACTCGTCGGTGATGGTGTGGGCGGATCAATCACTTCTCCTAACGATCCCGCCATTACGCGTGCTTCATGTCCTTCTGGAAAGACATTTTCTTTATTGGTTGCAATGATCACAAGCGCTTGTCTGCTTAGATCTTCTATGATCATTCTTGCTAGTCGCGAATATTTCTCGTCAAGACCACTATATGGTTCATCGAAACATACTATGTCGGGCATGATTCCATGCGCCTTAATTATTTCGAGGATTTTTCTCTCGCCATAGCTCATGTAACCTATTTTTTTAGCTAGAATCTCCTTAATCAGCTGTTCATTGCCCGGCGGTGTGTAGTTATCATGGCTAATAAGCCATAGTTCATCGTATCCTATATCGCCAAGGGTTATTAGCCATGGTTCTTGGGGAACAAACCATTTTCTAGTATTTTCTGGCTCTACCTTGATACCAGTATAGAATATTTCATTTATCTCATCCAGCCCTACTATTGTCTTAAGAAGGATTGTTTTCCCTGAGCCGTTTGGCCCTCTGATGTATAGTATGCCGGGGGATTTAGCTATGATATTAGATATATGTGCAACGTGATCACCTACACGTAACATGGCGTTATTGAACCTAATTATTACTTGCGCCACAGATCCTCCTCCTGATCAGTATTTCCCAAGGCTTCAGTGTTGAGAGTACTATTATACTACCTATTATGATTAGAATAGTGCGTTCTATCGGATATACGTAGGCCGACATATTCCATATTTTATACCAATTAGTCTGGAATACAGGATTTATAGCCAGTCTAGATATGTTGCCCTGCAAATACAAGTAATTTAAAACCCATGCGAGATTCCCAGACATATGATCTGCCGTGACTCCCGCGATTACGCTTCCCACACCCCTTAGAATATTTCTGTTTTTGCCGATAATGTATGGCGTTGCTATGGCTAGTCCCAAGGTGATTGCTGCATCATAAACTAGTACGCCTAAGTAGTTCAATATATATGGATACTGGATCACAATGAATATTAAAATTAGTGCGCCTAATAGACCAAGCGAATAATGAGGTTTTCCTGAGTAATACGTCCCAGCAACCAGGAAGCTGAACACAAGAGGCATAAAGAAGAACGGCCCGAAAATAGTGATCAATGAGGAATTAATTTGTACAACAACTATTAATGTTATCAAAACCGCGGTTATCCCAAGTCTTAAACCAAGATAAATACCTATAATACTTCCGGCTAGTGCGCCAAGAGTAATAAACCCGGCACTTCCTATTATAGGGAACGCCGGAATTAGGTTAAGAGCTATGGCAGCACCTGATACAACGATAATGGAGGCAATGATCAGGGAAGCTCTACTATTTCTAGTATTTACCGGCATGTTGTTCCCCCACTTCGACACAATATTGTGGCTTGGGATTTTTATTTACTGCTGATGAATAATGCTGAATCCTATAGATGAGGTATAAGGAAGGGTTATTGAATAAATTATTGTATTTGCTTATTCGTTTAGTACTACTTGTTAGTCCATGTGACAATTAAGGCTCTTAGATAATCAGCTGCTTCCTCGCATGCATCAGCTGCATCTTCCAAATCACTGTTTAGGTCATGGAGTAGAATAGCTAATGTTATTGGTTTAATGTTATCCGAGTATTTGAGTAGTTTACCCCTGTTAGAAACATCTATCTCGTCCGCCTCTTCTTCGATAGCCTCTATCTTCTTTAGGATTTCCTTGGCGTCTTTGTATTCTTCATCAAGTATTTTCTCGATGGCGACACCAAGGAGTCTTGTCATTGATACTACTTTTTCTATAAGTGCATGGATACCGTCTCTTATGTCAGCTGGTGTTTCAAGATAAGGTATTATAGTAAGGTCTCTGGCCGCTTCTTTAACCCAGTCTGCTATCCTATCTATTCTTTTGATCAGGTGGAAGAAATCCTCTTTAAAGCTAGGGTCCAGTCTGCTCTCCTCGAGGAGTAGGAGGATCTTTTTTCTAATCTTGTCGGCATCGCTTTCGATCTTCATAGCTTCAGCAAGCTTTTCCCTTGCTTCTCCTATACGCATATCATTAAGTAGTTCTATTCCCCGGTGAAAAGAGTTGACGGTATCTATGATCTTGGATATGTATTCCTCGAACAACTCAATTATTGGTTCTGGGAGTATATCCCTTATCAACCGCTACTCAGCCTCACTGATAGAGAATCAAATATCTGGATTTTATTTTTAATCATGGCTTATTCGAGGCCAGCGCCAATATGTTGTCAGGTGTTGTAATGGTAATTGTGGCTACGCGTCTTCTATGGTATAATCTTACGCTTCTGATGTATACGACGTAATTGGGATGAGTGAGCGATACAGGCCGATCTATTTTCTCCGCTATGATCTTTACCGCATCACTACTATGTGCAGGCATTCTTGTTTCGCGCCAGTAGAGCCTTCCGCGTAGTGTAACACGGTATGTCTTATCCATGGGTATCTTCTTATCCGCTAATTCGGCAGATTTCTCGGCGACATCTTCTACATAGGGATTAGTGATTGCGTCAATAGGTATTATCCTGTAGATTAGGTTTAGTTCGTCTCTATGTTGTTTCAATACCTCTACGGCTTTGTAGGGGTCGTCGACTCTGAGCAGGATTACCGCTGTAGCGGCATCAACGACCACGTATTTGTCGAGGATATCTCTCAATACGCTGAGCACATACCGGTAGTTCTCGGGGCCTGGCTCATGCGTCACCATTAGATTAAATTCGGGCATTTTCTTGTCTCCTCTATATAATAGTGTTTCGGAGCATTACTGCTATGTAGGTTAGGATGGTTGTTTAAAATAAAATAAGTTATTATCCGTTTGGATACACTCACTTATATTAGGTTAGTCTCTCACGCATACATGATACGCCGTAGGACATCATGGCAAGAACTTCTATGATACCGACTAGGTCAATCCCGTTATCCACGCTAAATTCCAGTGTATAGGCGTCCCTTCTCGTAATAAAGGGCAGTTGTTCCGCAACGTCTGCTATAAGCGAATCCCTAACAATTACTTCGACCCTGTATGGCTTGGATATCTTTAAGGGTTTAGCCCTGCCCTCCTTGATAATCTCAGTCGCTTTCTCGAGTCCTTTTTCTAGTCTAGCGAGTACTTCGGGCATGCTGTCGAATCCTCCAGCGTACCTACTATATCCTTTCTTAAAGGGTACAAATACAGCCCAAGGGGTATAGGTCTCTACTTCTTCTCTGAGTGCTTCATCGCCTGCAACTAGGACTACTGGGACATCGTATTCGCCCGCGTATAGAGCGTTTAGCAGGTACTCGCTCGCCCTCCTACCGTTGACTTTTATCATGGCAAACGATCTACCGCTCATAGTATGATCCAGTACTCCGTGTTTTGTCCCGGCGGCCGCGTGGTAACCGATGAAGAATGCCGCGTCAGTATCTTTTTCTAGACCTGCCAGCATAGAGTAGGGTCTAGGATATCCTTGTATGAGCGTTGTTTTCTCGGGCATCTCCAGATAATTAATATTGGTCATGGCGCCGTGGCTATCGGCAATAACAACTCTATCAAAACCCAGCCTGAGTAGTTTTTCAGCTGTTTTCTTAGCGATAACGGTCATGATCTTTGAGCCCAGCTGGAACTGGCTAAGCCTGGGTCCAAGCATGGTTGTTGAGGAGATACCTGGGAGTCCCTCGATATCGATTGATATGAAGGCCTTCATGTCTGGCACCCTATAAACAAGTTATATCTCGATCACTCTATTAATGATATTTCTGAACAAGTTTATCTCACGGACCGAGTGGGCCTCCCTATTAATTATATACAGTGACAGTAGATCCGGGAATTTTGAGACGAGATTTCTAAGGAACGTGTAGGTGTTGATATCGCCTATTAGGAACTCGATATCGGTTAGCGTATCTATGATGAGGACTGGGAGCTCATTCTTACCTACAAGGCTGAGGGCCTCTCTTATGGCGTAGAGGAGATGGACAGGGGAAGGCGGGGCTTCAAATCTATTTTTATCCCTTGAGACACTGGATTTGCCAGGTATAATGTCTATACGGGTTATTCGGCTCTTAGGAAATCTCAATGCCAATATATCAGCTATGAGCGAACCAGGCCTTGTAGCTAAAATGAAGTTTATTTTTTCTCTTCCAGAAAGCAGTAAAGATAAGAAGAACCCGATCTTCTCATAGGTTTCAACGGGTTTATTGAAGTCGGCCTCGACAAGTACGTGACTTATATTTCTTATCGCTCCGACTTTTATATGAAGCACACGTAGTATATTAACTGATACGATGACAAGTATTGATACCAGAATACTGGATATTATGCCCATATAATAAGCATGGCTTACCAATATGGATGAGGGACTGGTCTGTGGAAAAAACAATTGCGCCATGAGGACTTCATTAAACACGATATTGGTCATTATCGTTAGAAAAGAAAGGTCAGCAAGATCGATTAATGTATGAATGCTTTCGAGATTTACGAATCTCGTAAGAAGATAAGTATCAAGCACTAATCCTAAGACTAGTGGGGAAATTAGGAAAATCATTAAGAATAGCGGCGTTTTTGGCGCTTCTATCCCGTATGATACAAACATATATATAATGATCGAGTTAGTAAAAACAAGAAAAGCTATCCCTATTCCGCTAAATATCTTGTTTTTGATTCTAAATGGCCTTATCTCGCTCACAAAGGCGGTCATAATGTAAACAAAGTACATTGCCACAAAAAAAGCCAGATTATAAACATAGTTATTGATTATAAGAATATATCGTGGAATGATATTAATATTCATTGCTTCAATCATGGCGAGTATTAATGCTAATGCTAAAGCTAGCACTGACAATATGAGTGAACTGGCTATCGATGGCGCCATCCTATATATTTCTCTCTTCATAATTAGGAATAGAAACATGAAAATAAATATTAAAAGACCATTAACCAACGCCAACACGTATTTGGGATAGAGAGGGTAAGGGGTCACGTAGTTGACAAGATGTATTCCCGTAAGATATTGTTCGAGCATCAAAAGATACGGTGACAAGGAGATAAGGAAGGTCACAAGTGATACTATTACCAACCATCCAAATCTGTTCTCCAAAATATTAATATAATCCGTTACTTCCGCCTGCTCTTTTTTATCCAATATCCTTTCCTCCTCTGTTGAGGTATTCATCGCCCCGTATCTAGCTTATTTTACACGATTATTTAATTCGGGTCTAACCGATATTAATTATGTCATTGAATTATCAAGGAGGTGCGCGGAGTCGTGAGGTTACCTAATATAGGAGTTACTAATGAAAAGGAATATATCGTTAAGGAAGATGATTCGCCAGGGTTTCTTATTAGGCAGGGACTAGGTGTTCTAAGCACTCCGAGAATGATAGCATTAATGGAAATAACGTCAAAGGAGCTATTAGATAGAATCGTTGGCGATGAGTATACTAGTGTCGGAATACATGTTGATGTCTATCACAAGAACCCTGCCCCTGTCGGAGCTAGGCTTAGGTTTATCTCAAAAGTAGTAGATGTACAGGGTAGAAGAGTAGTATTTGAAGTAAAGTGCTTGATGGGTAATATAGTGGTTGGCTATGGTAAGCATGAGCGATTTATTATTGAGTGGGAGAAGTTCAAGGAGAAAGTCGCATCAATTAGTGGATGAGCGAGATCCAAATGGTTTTTGACTATTGTTTCAACATTATATCACAAAATTGTTCATAATCGTTCATAATAGAAAGGATTATATATTTTAGGGTTTGTTCGGAATATTCTGAACATGTAGAATAGCTTTATGGTGGTAAGTATGAAGAGCATGATCGCTCTTCTGACATTCATAGGCATACCAGTTGCCGCGGCCGCAGTGATCACCACTTTACTACGCGAGTCAAGGCCCCTAACGCTCAAGGATTTATCTGAGAGAACAGGATATGCTAAGAGCCATCTTTCAACGCATTTAAAACACTTAGTTAATGTGGGTCTTGTCGAGATTCATCATGAGAAGGGGAAAATCAAATATAGTGTCAGAAAAAATGCTGTGATCAAGCTGGTACAGCAGCATCTACATAAGCTTCATATGCATCTTCGTCAAGTCTCTAGTGAGCTAAATGATCATTATCTTAAAAGCGAACTCGACGAAATAGCTCGTCATATTTCACGATTGTTTCCTTGGGGTGAGAATAGATGAAAAACCTCCGCGTTCTTGAAGAGGGTAATTCATATGTGATTCTTGGTTTTAATGGAAAGGGTTCAGACGTTGCTTTGACAGCTTATAACAAGTTGGCGAAGATGTCCGCTGAGACAAGGTGTCGTAGGTTCACGCTTTTCATTGTTACCAATAAACCGTCACCCTACTATATTGAGGATTTAAGGTATGTTTTACAGAACAATATAGCGTTCACACTGGTTTTAAGATATATAGGTCTCGATATGGACAAGCTATCGAAAATTATTGATGAGATTAAAGGATCTGGTAAACCCCTTATCGGCGTTGTGGAGTCGGAGATGGAGGAGGTTTCACGTTTGCTTGAGGAAAGACAAGTCCAGGTTATTAGGGTTTAGAGGTGATAGCATGGGGAAGTATGAGGTAGTCTTAACCGTTGATAGGTCTATGATGAGTAATCATCATGGAAAAGAGTTCTTGGGCTTCATGGCGACAGGTCCAGCTATGGGTATACCTGAGAAGCTCTGGCAATGGCTTGCTGCTCCCAAGATTAAGGTTGATTCTGAGGGCAGACCAGTGCAAGCGCCTTACGGGATGAGGAAGGTTGAGGCAGTACTAATTGATGCGGGTTTCAAGGCTGCGATCATAGATCCTGATCACCTCCACAAGCACCTTGATACTATGAAGGTCATGATGGTTGGGCATCACGACTACTTCGCATATGGGCCGCCCAGTAGCGAGTTCTGGAGCATGACGGGGAAGGAGCCGCTTAACAGGAAGCTCTTTATAAAGTTCATGAATAGCCCGGTGGTAAGGAAAGCTAAGGAAAAAGGTGTTAAGTTCATAATGGGTGGGCCGGCGGCTTGGCAGTGGCTATGGGAGCTCGAGCTATGGAGGAAATGGGGTGTTGACACCGTTATCGAGGGGGAGGTTGAAAGGGTAATAGTTGATCTTGTCCAGAAGGCTCTTGATGGAGAGGAGCTCCCAGATTATGTGTATGTTGGTCCTGGTGACTCTCCAAGTATAGAGGAAATACCTGTTATTAAGGGCGCGAGTGTTAACGGCCTAGTCGAGATTATGAGGGGTTGTCCAAGAGGATGCAAGTTCTGTAGTGTAACTCTCCGACCGCTACGCTTTATTCCCTTAGAAAAGATCAGGGAGGAAATAAGAGTAAACAAGAAAGCCGGCATAAATGGAGTTATACTGCATAGCGAGGACGTCTTACTATATGGTGCTGACGGTATTAGGCCGCGGCCAGAGCCTCTATTGAAGCTCCATAAGATGGTTGCCGAGGAGGTTGGGCCTAAAGGTGATATCGCCTGGGCACATGCCAGTCTTGCAGCTATCAGATACGCGGAGGAAAGATATGGTCTAGTTTCCAAGCTGATGCAGGAGCATATTCTGAACGAGCATAGGAATCTGCTCGGGCTTGAAGTAGGTATTGAGACAGGTAGCCCGAGACTAGCAAAGATCATCATGCCTGCCAAGAGCTTGCCATACAAGCCGGAGGAATGGCCGGATGTCGTGGAGGACGCATTCAGGATAATGCATGAGAACCACATGATCCCTGCAGCTACGCTTATTCTAGGTCTACCTGAAGAAGAGCCTGAAGATGTTGTTAAGACCGTGGAGCTTCTAGATAGGCTTAAACCGTATAGAAGCGTCATTGTTCCGATGTTCTTTGTACCGATGGGTGCTTTAAAGAAGAATACATGGTTCATGAGGGAGCATTTAAAGCCAGAGCATATTGATGTATTGGTTAAATGCCTTGATCACTCAATATACTGGGCCGAAGACATTATTAACAGGTTCTATTTGAAAGAACCCTACCTTGCCCCTGTTAGAATAGGGATAAAGCTCTTCCTAAGATTCGCCAAGCGTGGATTAAAGACATTAAAACCAACCCTTGAAGCAATGATAAAGAAATAGAGGTTTTTTCTCTGGGAAAATAATATTTTTTCTATAACCACTATTCTCCATTAATTAAAGGAAAATATTTCAACCGGGTGGAATTATGGGGTCATTTTATATTACGACACCGATATACTATCCCAACGCCCCACCACATATAGGGCATGCCTATACAACCGTGTTCGCTGACACTATCGCCCGTTATCACCGCCTCATAGGCGATGAAGTATTCTTCATGACAGGCACCGATGAACACGGCTTGAAGCTCCAAAGGGCTGCGGAGAAAATGGGTATTAGTCCCGAGGAGCTCGTCGACAAGATGGCTGAGAAGTACAAGTGGTATTGGAGCCTACTCGATATAAGTTACGATCATTTTATCCGCACAACCCATGACTACCATGAACGCGTCGTAAAATATGCTATGAACAAGCTATACCAGGATGGTCTCATTTATAAGGCCAGTTATGCTGGATGGTATTGTGTCAGCTGCGAGAAATTCTACAGCCCCGGAGAATACATTGAGGTCGACGGTAAGCCGTACTGCCCAATACACCGTAAGCCTCTTGAATGGCTTGAGGAGGAAACCTACTACTTCAAGCTAAGCGAGTTCGAAGACTTCATGAAAGACGTGCTCAGAAACAGGAGAATAGTCTATCCCGAAAGCTATGCGCAGGAGATACTCGGGAAGATAGAGAAGGATGGACTCCATGATGTCAGCATCGCGAGGCCTAAGGAACGCGTATGGTGGGGAATAGAGGTACCATTTGATCCCGATTATACAGTCTATGTATGGTTCGATGCTCTTCTCAATTATCTAAGCGGCATAGGCTATCTCGAGGATATGGATAAGTTCCATAAATACTGGCCCGAAGTACACCACGTCATAGGGAAGGACATACTATGGTTCCATACAGCTGTATGGTTCTCAATACTAAAGGCCCTTGATGTGCCATTACCAAAAAAGCTCCTCGTCCACGCATTCCTCATAAACCGTGGCCTCAAGATCGGTAAGAGTGCCGGAAACGTGATAGCCATAGAGGATCTCATAGACAGATACCAAGATAGCAGCGGAGTGAGGTATATATTAATGAGATTATTCAACATGGCAAAAGACATAGAGGTAACTACTGAGCTATTTGACTCGATATACAACAGCGAACTAGCCGACACATACGGTAATCTCGTGAGACGTGTAGGAGTACTTGTCAAGAAGAAGCTCGAAGGAACTGCTGAGGGAGAAGAAATAGATGAAGAACTAGAAAAGCCATTGCGGGAAACACTAAGGATTTACAGAGAGGCAATGGATGAGTACGACGTATCAAAAGCGCTAACAGCCATAATGGATCTCCTACGCCGTGCAAACGCATACATAAACGAGAAGCGTCCATGGGAAAAACAGGATCCTTCAAAAGAACTATACACACTACTAGAAACAATCAAGTACTCAACAATAATGCTCTATCCAGCAATACCGAGAGCAGCACAAAAAACAGCAGATGCGCTTGGGTATAAGATAACGAACCCTTACCAAGAACCGCCATCAACACAAAAGAAATACGAGGTAAAACAAGCACTGATACTCTTCAAGAAAATAAAGGTATAAATAAAATATTTCACTCTAAATCAAACCATATCTTATAAGGGCCCGTAGCCCAGCCTGGATAAGGCGCCGGCCTCCGGAGCCGGAGATCCCGGGTTCAAATCCCGGCGGGCCCGCCACATTCTACACTTCGTCACATGTTGCGTTATATAGGGTCTCTAGACGTTAGGATGGTATCCTAAAGATTATTTTTAGATCTTAACTTCTGCAAGTACATCAAGAGCTACTTGAGTGATAAGCTTTTCTGTTGCCTTAAGTCTTCTGCTTTGGAACCCTCTTATCCATCTTCCATCGTGTTGAAGTTTATCGGATACAGATGAGATAATAGCTAGTCTCACGCCTCTATAGTCTGTCACAGTCATTAATGCTGTGGATTCCAGGTCAACTCCATATATATTCTTCGATAAATATTCTACAATTTTGTCTATTGTTTCTCGAAATATTGCATCCGTAGTCCATATACCTCCTTTAATGATACTGATCCTTCTTCTCCCTTTTAGCACTACAGCTCGTTTGTATAGAGCTTCGGCTAGCTCCGTGTCGGGGGCGGGTATGTAGTCTGGATCGGAGATGTAGTGAAAACTTGCTCCCTCTTCGCGTAGTCCCCAAATAGGGATGAGCACATCACCTATGTTTAGCCTAGGATGAATAGCTCCAATTCTTCCAACGACTATGAATACTCTTCCACCCATAGCGGCGAGAGCTTCAAGAGCCGCTACAGCGGCTGGAGAGCCGGGAAAAGGAAGTGCAACAAGCGCTTCATTACCACGATAAACTCCCATGAAGCTTCTGAAAAGCCATCAACTTAGTCTTACAGCCTTGACGTTTTCAAGCATTGCCTTAACTTTACCAAGTAGTGAAGGATGAAAGGTTAGGATTATCTTCTTACCATGTAGTACTTTGTCCTTTTTGAGCTCCCACGGATCTATGACAGGCTTTCCGTATCCAATCTTGAAGTTCATTCTTGCACAACCTCTAGCTAGCTCGGTAAAACATTGTTACTACTCTTACAAGAGTATAATTGTGTACTATATAATGCTAGGATTCTTCTCCTAGCTCTCTAAGGAATTCTTCGAGTATCCTCTTGGATATCCAGAAGCCCTTCTCTACTAGCTCATCTACTATCGGTTTTACTTCTAGGATTAAGCCATTATACTTGGCTAACGCTATTACGCCTAATGTGCCCATAATTTGTAGTCCCAGCTTCTTTGCTAGGCTTCTAGCGTCACGGTCGTCTATAAGTAGTAGGTTAGCGTTAGCCTCCAATGCTAGGGCTATAGCCTCTGCTTCACCCTCATCAACGAACTCTCGTAGAAGGGATACTAGCTCCTTGTTGTGTACCTTTCTTACGTGTATGAAACCATCTACCCTTATCTTCTCGCTACCAGGCTTACTTCTAACCGTTACCTCACGCCAAACTGCTTCTGGCACAAGGATTTCTCCAAAGAGCTTCTCCAGCAGGTCTAAACGACATACCTGGGCAAGAGCAATAATGACGGTCGAATCAGAAACAACCGACAGCCCTTTATTTTCATCACTCTTATTTCCTTGTTTTTCCCACAAGTTTCTTGGCAACCTCTAAATCTTCTCTTAGCTCCTCCTCGTCATAATGTATTGGTATTCCCTCCCGAGCTAGTAGCTCTAGAAAGTCCCACTTAGACAACCCTGCTATCCTCCGGGCCTGACCTAGCGATGCTATACCCTTCTCATAGAGTCTCAAGGCCAGCTCAATTCTTAGTCTTTGCTCAAGCTCGCTGGAAGGGATCTTTAGACCCTCAGGAACCTCGATAACAACTCGTTTAATACCAGCCTTAGACACTCTAATCCCCTACCATACACTATATCTATAGAAGCATTATAACCCTAGCTATCTCTCTAAGCGACACTCAATCCCAGTCCACTTGTCCCACATATCTAGATAATAAGTATAAAATCCATACCTAATCGTCCCAGATCTTAATCAGCTCCTGGGACAAAAGTATTTAAGTACAGGCCTCCGGAGCCGGAGATCCCGGGTTCCGAATCCCGGCGGGCCCGCCATCATAGTATTCGGGTCCTAAAAATAACTTGGCTACAGAAGCCAATTTGATACGAGATCATTATGATTAATTCTAAAAATCATCGATATTTGCTGTGGGATTCTGATTCCTCTGACCAGGCGGCTCCAGGGTTTTGGGAAGAGTTAAGAGACTCGGTAAGCAATAATATCGTATGGTTGAGGACTTATGTCTGGTGGCGTTGTGAGACTCCGTGTATCAAGAGGTGCTTTAAAGAAGTTATTCGGGTCTAGGGGAGTCAGTGTATCCAAGGGTATTGATAAGGTGCTCGACAAGTATGCTGAGAGGGTTGAGGAGGACGTACTAGCTGAGTTCCTTAAGGAGAGGAGGTAGCCTGGGCTAATGAGTCTGGTAGTTGATGTCTCTGTCTTTATCGATGGGCTCTTCATATATGATGAGATGCGGAGTAGTAGGGCACGTAGCTTGTTTAAGCTCATTAGTGAGAAGGGCTTTAACATTATCGAGCCCCAGGTGTTTGGTATAGAGCTTGTCTCGCAACTGGTTCGTAGAAAGCCCAGAGCTATAGCCAAAAAGCTATACGATGAGATAATGAGCAAGGTTATCATTATCGATGAAATAGAGTATGATCTACTCATAGACATTGCTTTAGCTACAGGCTGTAGAGCCATAGATGCATTCTATATAGCAGTTGCCAGCATCATCTCCACTATGCTAGTGAGTGCAGATAAAGTAATGGTTAATAATGCAAGAAAGTACGGAGTAGAAGCATATTACATTCATGACATAAACGACTACAATGCCCTACCACCAAGAATTAATCAAATCAAAACATAACTGAACATAAAACTAGCTTCATATTCCTTAGACGTTTATCTCTTATCTCCATGACCCGTATCCATGGAGATTCTTTCACTTTCCTTGATCCAGGCCTTCCTTCACCATCTACTACGACTTCATGGTATACGGCTTGAGGAATCAAGATTTCTTTAAAGAACTCTCTTAAGAGATAAAGACGCCCTATTCGTGAAAGATGTATTAAAGGACTTGAATCCGATACGACAACCTTATACTTCAGCGAAGGCAATGTCATCTTCTAGCTCCTCTCTCGTATAGTGTCTCTCAATCTCCCTCCTAGCTAAGCCCTCTCTATCAAGTCCTCGTTTGGTTAATTTTACCCTGGGTTTTCCTCAGGATCACCAGCAGGAGGGATTTTTAGACCCTCGGGATCCTCGATAACGACTAGTTTAATATCAGTTCTAAATACTTCAATCCTTTAAATGATGCTATATTCATTAAGATAAATCTAGTTATCTCTCAGCATGTAGTTAAGCAGCACCCAGCCCAGATAAACTGTCTCATACACTAAATAATGGGTATTAATTCTTTACCTATTTGTCCCAGATTAATATCAACTAGTGGGACGCTTCCTTATAAGTGCCTGCCTCTGGAGCCGGAGATCCTGGGTTCAGATCAC
>Ga0256833_1001227_pt1 | contig 19122 bp, 17 predicted proteins | sample 356284metaG_FD_190535 | JGI IMG/M metagenome (GOLD analysis project Ga0256833, IMG submission 190535) | Hydrothermal vent microbial communities from Mid Atlantic Ridge, Atlantic Ocean - 356-284 | ecosystem: Environmental > Aquatic > Marine > Hydrothermal vents | place: Atlantic Ocean: Mid... | reverse complement strand
ATGACTCGAGGATCTCCTCGAGCGCCGAGATAGCGCCGACGGCCGTGATAGAGGGGCCGGTCATAATTGAGGACGGGGCCTTCATAGACCACTACGCAGTGATCAAGGGCCCCGCATACATAGGGACGGGTGCCACTGTGGGGGCTCACTCCCTCGTCAGGCGCTACACAGGGATAGGGGGCGGGGCCGTTTTCGGTGCCTATGCCGAGGCGGTGTGGAGCATTATCGGTGAGAGGGCCACCGTCGGTAAGGGCGCGTTCCTCGGCCACTCCGTAATCGGTGACGGCGCCGTCGTGGAGGCCAACGTCGTTACTAGGACATACGTCTCGGACCCGGAGGCGGCTGGGATAAGGGCCATAGCCGAGCACAGGCGGAGGAGGACATACTACAAGGTGGGTTCCTCAGTAGGCTCCGGCTGCAGGGTAGGGGCGGGTGAGGTGCTTGATCCGGGAACAAAGATCGAGTGCTGATGACCCGCTCACGAAGTTCCGCCGATCCTCCTCACGTGTGGCGGCCAAGGTCCTTGAGAGGATAAGGGTGAAGGCGTCCTCACTAGGGGACGTAAGGATAATGGACTTCTGCGGGACGCACGAGTGGACGATAACGCACTACGGCATAAGGTCCCTGATGCCCGAGAACATCGAGCTAGTCGCCGGGCCGGGGTGCCCGGTATGCGTCACACCCGCCTACTACGTGAACGAGGCCATACACCTCGCCCTCGACGGGGTCAGGGTGTACACGTTCGGCGACGCCTACAAGCTCCCCGGCAGGGCCGGCACTGCGCCCAGGACCCTGGAGGCCGCCGCGGCGGAGGGGGGTGACGTCGCCGTCGTCTACTCATTCCTTGACGCGGTTAGGCGGGCCAGGGCAGAGGGGAAGGAGTCAGTGTTCTTCGCCGTGGGCTTCGAGACGACAATGCCCTCAACGGCCTCCCCGATAGCGTCGGGCGCCCTCCCGCCTAACTTGAGGGTTCTCTCAGCGCACAGGTACACACCACCGATAGTCGTGCACCTCCTCGAGAGGGTTGAGGGGGCGAGGATAGACGGTGTCATCGCCCCCGGCCACGTATCGGCCGTGATAGGTTCCGATGCCTGGTCCTTCCTCCCGAGGGACTACGGGGTCCCGACGGTGGTGGCGGGTTTCGAGGCGGTTGATGTGCTGATAGCTATCGACGCCATACTCGAGATGCTGGTGAGGCGGAGGCCGGCACTCATAAACGAGTACAGGAGGGTCGTGAGGCCAGAGGGGAACCCGGCCGCTAAGAGGGTTATGAGGGAGGTCTTCGAGCCCTTCGACGCCTACTGGAGGGGTATCGGCGTAGTGCCCTCATCGGGTGCGAGGCTGAGGGAGAGGTACGCCGCCCACGACGCGGCAAGGGAGTACGGGATCAAGGACCCGCCTGATGACGTGGAGGGCGAGATACTCCCTGGGTGCAGGTGCCATGAGGTCGTGCTCGGGATGGCTAAGCCCATGGACTGCCCGCTCTTCATGAAGGCATGCACCCCCGACACCCCGTACGGGCCGTGCATGGTGAGCATGGAGGGGACGTGCCGCATATGGAGCCTTAACCTCGCCCAGGTCGGGCACCTCCTCAGGCGGGCATAAAGGAGCAAGCGTTTTTCGATCTGCCGAACGACTTACTCGGTGCCCGGCTTGGGGAGTGAGACGCTGAGCAAGGCATACGAGATAGCTGACTGGGGCGATGACCCGTGGAGCGGGAGGGGGAGAAAGAGGTACGAGGAAGCCATAAAGGCGTTTAGGTCGCTCATGAGGCATGACTGGCTCAAAGCACTCCCCGATAAGGTGAGGGTACTCGACGTAGGAGCTGGCAGGGGGATAGGAGGGGTAGCGCTGGCGAAGGTGCTGAAGGAGGGCGGGAGGAGCGCCGAGCTCTTAATGATTGACTTGAGGGAGGACGCCCTAAAGGATGCGAAGAAATTCGCGAGGGAAGAGGGCGTTGACGCCGAGGTGAGGGTGCACGACGCTTTAAGGGCACACGAGCTGGGGCGCTTCGAGATAGTCCTCATGTACGGGGCGATAATCGCGCACTTCGATGAGTGGTCGTTCATCAGGCTCCTCTCATCCGCCGCTGAGGCACTCAGGGGTGAGGGGGTCGTGATCATTGAGGAAATCGACAGGGTGGATTACATCTTCCGCGTAGGGTTCAAGGACATGCTCATGGAGAGGAGGGATCCGAGGAACCCCTCCCTCTCGTACCACCTGAGATACGACCCCATCACGGGGACGTACACGAGGGTACTGCTCAGGCTGAGAGACATGGAGGCTGTGGAGGTTGGCGTGAACTTCCGAAGCATAGCCCACATAGCTTCGGTCCTCTGGGCCCTCGTGAGTGACGTAGACATCATCAGCAAGGACGAAGACTTCTACCTAGTCCTCGGTAAGGGGCCTAAGAGGGGGCCCTCACCGACCGAGCTCGCACGCGGCCCTAGGGCTCTGGGCGACAAGCATTTTAGACTCTAGAGTATATACTCTAGGGTATTATACTCTTGGGTATATTCATTGATAGAGGCGAGGAGATAGCATGGCTTGACAGGTTATGGGACTCCGATAAGGCAGAGCTGATCATCATTTACGGGAGAAGGAGAGTCGGTAAGACAGCTCTCATCGCCGAGTGGATGCGGAGGAGGAAACCTAGGGCGATCTACTTCGTCGCCGAAGAGGAGTCTGAGAAATCCATGCTGGAGAGGCTGAGCAGGGTCATGGCTGAGGGGCTGGGGGATGAGTTACTGGCCGAGAGACCGTTCACTAGCTGGAGGCAGGTTCTCACCTACCTAGCGAGGGAGGCCGTGAAGGATAGGCTGGGCCTGATAATCGATGAGTTCCAGTACGCAGTATCAGCCACTCCAGGACTGCCCTCAACCATTCAGGCGATCTGGGACCAGAAACTCAGCAGAACTAAAGCCTTCCTCCTCCTCATGGGGAGCGCCGTGTCCTTCACCGAGGGCCTCATGGGCGGTAGGAGGCCCCTATACGGGAGGGCTACAGGTGTGAGGGAAGTGCGCCCAATGAGCCCTAAGTACGTGGCCTGCTTTGCCCCCGGCTGGGCCCCGGAGGACGTGATCCGGCTCTACGGCGTGTTCGGCTCCGTGCCGGGGTACCTGGCCAACCTGAGCCCTGAGAGAGGCCTCTGGGAGAACGTCGCTGACCTGGTGCTCAGTCCGGGAGCCAGGTTCCTGGATGAGGCCAAGCACCTGCTGCGTGAGGAGCTGAGGGAGGTGAGCAGGTACTTCAGCGTGCTCGAGGCGATCGCCCAGGGGGAGACCACGCTGGGGAGGATAGCCAATCGGTCAGGCGTACCAGCTAACTCCCTCCCTAAGTACCTAAGTGTCCTCACCTCCCTCGGCGTGGTGTCCAAGGAGAGGCCGTTCATGGGTGCAGGGAGGTACAGGTACGTAATAGCCGACCCCTTCCTCAGGTTCTGGTTCCGGTACGTCCCGAGGCTGAGGACAGGCATAGAGGTCGGCGAAGTTGAGGAAGTTATCGGGTTCGTGAGAAAGGACTTCGAGGCATCACTGGCCCCCCTAGCGTGGGAGGAGTTCCTTGCCAGAACACTGCATAAGGCCCTGAATAGGGAGGGGGTTAGGTACGTACCTGTCCGGGTCGGTAGATGGTGGCATAAGGGCGAGGAGATTGATGTGGTGGCGGAGAACGCTGGGGATGACATACTCGTTGCGGAAGCTAAGTGGTCGACCCTCACCTGCCCCGAGATAAGGCGGGAACTCAGCAAGCTAAGGGCGAGGGCCTCCAGAACACCCTTCTCTGATAGAGTAAGGTACTACGTCCTAGGCGTGATGAGGGCTGATTGCCCAGACCCCCAGCTCGGGCCAGGCGAGTTCGTTATAACTCCTGCCGATGTCGCTGTATGCCCTCATGAGTAGGACCGAAAGAGGTACTCCATTAAGGCGGCGGGCACTGCGGCGATGTTCACTGCCGTGAATATTACGCCTACGTCGAGGACGCCGTACCCTGTTATGAATAGAGTAGAGAGGGAGCATGAACCACGTTATGAGGAATGGCGAGATGATTGTGTGGTATATGATGTACCTCCTAGCCGCTGGAGGGATCTCTGGCCACCGCATACCCGATCACCGGCCGTAGCGACCACCCCGCGAAGGCACTAGCTTGGGTGGCGGGGAGCCCTATTAAGGCCTGGCCCCATCCGGTGTTCGACAGGCGTTGGGCCTCACAGAAGCCTCTCAACTCTATAGGGCCTGACGACACGCTTGGCCCACGTGATATGGTACGTTGTCCTGGGTGGGAGGAGGTCAGGCAAGGAGGATATCATTCTCCTCAGCCCTATTAAGTCATAGCCCTTAAAAACCGGTTCCTGCCCCCTGGGCAGGCCGAGCGCCTCCGGCCTACGAATGATGACCTTCTCCACGTCGACGGGGTAGTCTATTATGACGGCGGGTATAGCCCTAGCGCCCAGAAGCTTCAGGGCTGCGAGCCTGTGATGCCCGTCGACCAGCAGCATTGTCTCGGCATCGACTATCACTGGCCTTATTACGGCTCCGGCGGCGAGTATGTCACGGATCAGTGCCTTCACCCTGCCGGCGTCTGTTTTCTCGTGGGGCAGCACCTCGTCTGGGGCGAGGAGGGTTATGCGGGGCCTCCTTCTCAAGCCCCTCACCCCGGCTCGGCGTCGACCAGCTTCCCTGCCAGGTAGTCGTCGTAGCCCTTCAGGTCTAGGAGGCCGTGGCCGGAGAGGTTGAAGAGTATGGTGGTGCTCCTCCCCTCCTCCTTGGCCCTCAGCGCCGTATCGATCGCCGCCTTCACGGCGTGGGCTGACTCCGGCGCCGGTATTATTCCCTCCGCCCTCGCGAAGTAGGTGGCAGCCTTGAACACCTCTGTCTGGGGGTACGCCACCGCCTTCACTATGCCGTGCTTTACCAGTATCGTCAGGGTGGGGGCTAGGCCGTGGTACCTTAGCCCGCCAGCGTGGATCGGTGGGGGCACGAATTTGTGGCCCAGCGTGTACATGTATATGAGTGGCGTGAGACCTGCTGAATCTCCGTGGTCGTACCTTATCTCGCCCCTCGTCATCGTGGGGGCGGCTGTTGGTTCGACCGCGATGAACTCCGTGCTCTCCCTACCCCTCAGCACCTCTCTTATGAAGGGGTATGTCAGCCCGGCGAAGTTGCTCCCGCCCCCCACGGCACCGATTACCACGTCGGGGTAGTCCCCGAGCTCCTTCATCTGCTTCATGGCCTCCTGCCCTATCACTGTCTGGTGGAGGAGAACGTGGTTCAGGACGGAGCCGAGGGAGTACTTCGTGTCCTCGTGTGTTGCGGCGTCCTCGACCGCCTCGCTGATAGCTATCCCTAGACTGCCGGGGGAGTCCGGGTCCTCCCTTAGGACCGCTCTACCGGACTGAGTTAGTTCTGAGGGGCTCGGGATGACCTCAGCTCCGTAGACCTGCATCATGACTTTCCTGTAGGGCTTCTGCTCGTAGCTGACCCTCACCATGTAAACCCTTACCTTCAGGCCGTAGAGCGCCCCGCCGAGGGCCAGGGCCGACCCCCACTGACCGGCCCCGGTCTCGGTCGTGAGCCTCTTAACACCCTCTAGTGCGTTGTAGTATGCCTGCGCCGCGGCCGTGTTTATCTTGTGGCTCCCTGTCGGCATCACCCCCTCGTACTTGTAGTATATTCTTGCCGGCGTGTCCAAGAGTTCCTCAAGCCTCCTAGCCCTTATGAGGGGTGTGGGCCTGCCGAGGCGTGCGTACGTCTCCCTAAGCTTGCTCGGTATCCCTATGTACTCCTCCCTGCTGAACTCCTGCCTTATCAGCTCCTTAGCGAAAATCGGCTCCAGGTCCTCGGGCCTTACTTCCTCACCGTTAGGCTTAAGCATTGGGGGCAACTGCTCCGGGAGGTCCGGGACTATGTTGTACCAAGAAGTCGGGATTTGGGATACGTCCTGAGGGGCCCTCAGACCCCTTATATCCATTGGCGCATCATTAGCACCTCACGGTTATCCGTTGACGACAGGCCCTTAATAAGAGTTGTTTACGTCGGCATGAGCTAGCGGATGATTCCTTGAACAGCGTACACAGATCTTATTGAGCATTCTTCGACAGTGACGCCCTAACAAGTGCTGTGACGAGGGCCGCCAGCCTCCCGTACGATTTCATCGAGGCCTGCACCCTGACCTCGCCCCCGATCAACGATGCCCCACCAAGCTTCATCCTCAGGCGGCCGACGCCGATGGATGCCTTACCTGCGAGGGCCGTGCACCGAACGAGCCTGATGAGCGACTCCTCTATCAGGTTCGGGTCCCTCGAGTGCTTTAGGAGGATTACCTTAACGTTACCCCTAGCCCTCAAAGCATCTGCCAGGTTCCTGTCAGCCGTTATGAAGCACGTGCACGCGTGCGAGGCTATCACATCGTTTAGCGCAGCAATTATCTCCTTATCACCCTTCCCCCACGCCCTCGCTCTCCCCGGGGCCACGGCGTCGCCGGCCGCTAGGGCGTCGAGGTAGGCGAGCTTCCTCCCTATCCCCTCCCAGGAGTGCTTCATCTCCAGGAAATCCATCACCTCCCCCATGACCGGCCCTAGGTGCCGCACGAGGGATCCGTAGCCAGGCACTACCCTAGCAAGGAACTCGTTCATCCCCGCCATCAGGGCGCTCGTGTCTAGGGCGACCGCACACCTCCTCCGTGCACAGGCCCTTACCTCACCCACAGCATCCCATATATTGGCTGGGGCCGAAGCATAGCTCAGGCATGCCCCGGCTCCCGGGCCGTCCGCCTGAATTACCTCGAGCGGTTCCTTCGATGCATCTATCCTCAGGTTAACGCCCCTCGCCGCAAGCCTGAGCTCGCTCCACCTGGTTCGTGCCGTGTTGATTAACGCATGGATCTCCCTGGCCGTGACGTCGCCCTCCCACGACCCCGGCTCGAGCACCTCGGGTACGCCGTAGCCGAGCTCCCTCAGCCCCGGGTGGATCTCGAGGAGCCTGACCGCGTGAGGTGGGGCATACCCCGGGTACATATACCCGAACCTCCTCTCATCGATTAAGTAGGAGTACCTCACCCTAGCACCCGACCCCACCGCCTGCGCGTAGAGGGTCAGCGCGTGCACCTTCCTCCCAGGCGTCACATCCACCACGTCCACATCGAGTCCATCGAGGGCGGTGAACCACCCACTCACGCCGGAGACCTCATGAAGTGTGACCTCCGTATCTGACCACTCAAGTCTGGAGAAAACATCCCGTACTGTCCGAAACGCTTCTGAGCCGCTGTCACTTATTATGTGAACCTCAGCCGGGACACCGTCAGCGAGCAACTCCCTATAGATCGCTGAGAGGACCACCGACCTACTCGGGGAGGAAGGTATGGCAAGCCTCAGAACACGCACCCGAGAAACCTCGGCCAGCATCCCTAATGAATTATTTCAGTACTCATTGAGCGAGACAGTAAATACCGCCGCCTCATCCGGGTCTATGCTCACGTAACCTACGCCTATCCCGCTAGCCCGTAGGTTTCTCATGCGCCTCCAGTATCTCCCCGACCTTAATGGCAGAGTCCTCAATAAGGGCGTCCTCATACGAAATCAATAGCCTGGCCCCTAACGGCGACATAGCTGGGACCCCACCCTTTATAGGTGGAGCTGTGGTGCGAGTAAAGGAGAGCGCCAGCGGCTGGGGCCGCAGCCACTACCGCGGCATTGTTGATGACGAGTTTTATTCTCAATCTTTCTCCTCGTCCTCAATAACAAGACTAATGAAGTATTAATTGCACTGTCGCGTTAGTCACTATCGGATAGTTCATCTGTTTTCGTAAGATGAGCGAAATATCTGAGGCATGCGAGATTTATACACTCATTATGTTATGTATCTGCTTTGGTATGGGAAATGTCTGCCGTAGTAAGGGTTGGTAAGAGGTACTCTATCATTATCCCTAAGGGGATTCGAGAGAAGATTAACCTGAGTGAGGGTTCCCTAGTTATTATGAGGGTAGTTGATGAGAAGATAATCATCGAGCCACTGCCTAAGGACCCATTCAAGGTGCTGGAGGAGGTTATTGGCGAACCTTATAATGAAGAGGAAGATGAAAAAAGAGCGTATGAGTGGCTGAGGAAGCATGCCGGTCGCTGACACCGAACTACTATTCCTCATGAATCCGAGGGATCCGAGGCACTCATTCGCCATAAAGGCATTGAAACAACTACAAGGCAAGCTATTCATCCCCGACGTCGCCTTACTAGAATTTGAGATAGTCCCTAGGTCTAGGGGTAGGAGTCCTAAGCAGGTAAGGAGGGCGTTGAGTAGCTTGAAGAGCATATTCATTCAGTACGGCGTGCGTGAGGTGGGCATCATAGGCACCGACGCGCTGCTGCTCCACTCAGACATCATGGAGAGATACGGTCTAAGCTATTTTGACAGCCTAATAGCAACCGCAGCAATAATGCTTGATGGTGTGCTTGTATCCGATGACGACGCATTTGATTCAGTAAAAGAATTAAAGGAGAGGATCCCGATAACTAGATGACTAAACCCGCAAAAAGCATTGAACATCTGGTCGGTCGTTATGGAAGACTCTGGTTAGGCAGGGTGCTAGGTTCGGGCGATCGCCTAAATACCCACTCCTGCCTCTAGGTAGGGATCGGCGTGCTCGCCGCCGTCGTCGCCGCCTTCGCCGTTGTCGTGGCCTTGCTTAGGCTGAGAGCTCACATAAGCGTTGCCCTGCTCACCGCATCGGCTGTCCTTCTGGCGGTATCAGGCCCGGCCGCCGCACTCAACTCCCTCGAAGCAACCGTCACTGACCCAAGGACTTGGTTCCTCGTCAGCATGTCCTACGCCGTGGCGGTCTTCGCCGACCTCTACGACAGAACAGGGCTAGCTAAAGAGCTTGGTGAGGGCCTCGCTGGGAGGCTGAGGAGCCCCCTGCTGGCGATAGCCCTTACCCCGGCTGTCCTCGGCCTCATACCCGTCGCTGGCGGCGCCCTCATGTCAGCCCCTCTGGTGGCCGTGATCGGCTCAGTTGCCGGCCTCGGCACTGCGGTCATGATTTACGCTAATGTTTGGTTCAGGCACACGATATTTCTCGTCTACCCGCTCAGCAACGTCCTCATAACCACGGCCGCGCTGACCGGGTACGGCATCGGTGAGTTAGCGGCTAGGCAGGCCCCCGTCGCTACCTTCATGATCGCTGTGGGCGCCCTTATCTTATGGCCCCACCTACGCGGGGCTGTCCTGCCCGAGAGTAGCGCGGGCATCTGGAGATCCTTGACTCCGCTCGCTGTGGCGTTAGGGGCGGCGATAGCCTTGAGGTACGGCCTCACCTACTTAGCGATGCCTCTCGGTGTCGCTCTGGGAGCTGCTGTCTTGGCCGCCCTAGCGAGTCCCTCCCTCAGCGATATCGCGTCATCCCTAGCCAGTAGGAGGGCCTTGGGTCTCGCTGTTGCGGGGTTCTCTATTATGTTGTTCCAGAAGGTGATGACAGTGTCTGGGGCCTCGGAGGCGATCGCTGCGGCCGCCTCCTCTTCCGGTCTGCCCGTGATGGTGCTAGAGGTCGCCCTCCCCGCGGCTATAGGGATCTTAACGGGGTCGCCCTTAACCGGAATAGTTACCTCGATACCCATACTTGCCCCAATAACTGATCTGGGACTGAAGGACGTGTCCCTCATCTACGTCTCGTCAATAGTCTCCTACATCGGGTCACCCGCCCACCTATGCCTTGTGTACACTGCCCAATACTTCGGTGAATCCATAATGCCCCAGTACAGGTACATGCTACCCTCGATAATAGCTACAATGACCTTCGCCGTGGCCCTTTACATGCTCTGGTAAGCTACGCTTAGGGACAGCCCTTTTCGATGGTATGGGACAGGTTCTCTATTGGATAGACTAAAACACCTCTTAGACAACGCTCATGCGGTGAGCTCATGAGGCAGGCACTCGCTATTCTAGCTGTCGCCGCCGTCATAATCGCCTCGCTTGCCGCCGCGGCAGTGATGATCAGGTCCGGGCATCCCCCGACCCCTCCAGGCGGCGTCGTGTACGCTGAGGAGCTCAGTGAGCCGGAGCTCGTGTGGAGGGTGAACAACTTCACTATCGAGCTATACGGTAGGCTTCTCTCGAGCCACCCCGGCGAGAACATAGTTGCGTCGCCGTTCAACGTGTACGTTGCCCTAACCCTTCTCTACGAGGGCGCGGCTGGGGAGACGAGGGAGGAGATTGAGGATGTCATGAACATAAGGAACGCCGACCTCTGCAATGCCTATAAGGAGCTGCTGTCGAAGCTCCCACTCAGCTCGGGGGAGCCCTCCCTAGCGATAGCTAACTCTGTCTGGCTTAGGGAAGGGTACGTGTTCCGGGATGAGTACGTTGGTAGGGTCAGCAGCTGCTACTCGGCCGATGTACACTACTTCCGCACCGTCGATGAGCTAGTGGATAGCGTTAACTCGTGGGTCTCCGAGAAGACTAACGGAATGATCAAGAAGGCCATGGGCAGGCCCGACACCGACGAGGTAGCGGCTGTGTTGGTATCTGTGATCTACTTCCGGGCCAGGTGGGTGGAGAGGTTCGATGAGCAGGCCATCATCAGCTTCCACACCCCAGAGGGCGTCGTTAATGCCCCAGGTATGTCGGGGCTTAAGACAAGGGCCAGTTACTTTAAAGGCGATGGCTATGTCGCCGTCATGCTTCCTTACGAGAACACCTCGGTGTCGATGATCATCATAATGCCCGACGACAGGGAGGCGCTGACCTCGAGGTATGCGGAGATGATCAGCGAGTCTTTAAGGTACTTCCGCAAGCACCCGGTCTACGACGGCAAGATATACCTTACGATGCCGAAGTTCGAGATCAGGCTCTCTGAGAACCTTAACCAGTACCTCGAGGACATGGGCATGCCGTCCGCCTTCGATCCGGATAAGGCCGACTTCAGCCGCATGACCCCTATGGGTGTCTGGGTTGATGATGTCATTCACACAGCAGCAATTAGGGTGGCGGAGAACGGTACTGAGGCATCGGCCGCCACAGTCATAGTGATGACCCTGGGCCTCCCGGCCGCCGACGTCTACCTAACCATCAACAAGCCCTTCATTTACCTCCTGTGGGACAGGGACACAGGCACGATACTCTTCGTTGGCCAGGTAACCAACCCTGTAGTCGGGTAATATCTAACGGTTTTTCACGCACTGACGTGCCCGCCCACTGCCCCAACCAGCTCCTTAAGCCTTGGGAGCAACCTAACGAAGTCAATCAGCACGTACCCGCCCTCCTTCGTAACTGCCTCATCGGAGTCCTCGATGCTCCTGTAGATGACCACGAAATGATTCAGCCTCTCCTGCAGGCCCGTCCTCCTCGCTTTCTCCTCGAGCCTGGCGGCCTCCTTAATAGCTTCTCGAGTGCTGGCGTCAGCCCACCTGACCTCTATGAACGTCGCTGATACCCCTGGCTCCCTGACGACAACATCTATTTCCTCGCCCCTATGCCACCAGGGCCCGTGCTGTATGGGCTTAGTCGGCACCGCCCTGGCCGCCCACAGCTCCGGCAGAGACTCCTCCACGACCCCCTCGAAAGCCCTTGATACGTAGGTGTCTATTGTTCGGAGTACGTGCTCGATCACCTCCTCCACCCGCCCGACCTCTATTAAGTGCCTCATCGGCTGAACGTACCTGAACCAGAAGCGGAAGTAGTGGTCTGTGAAGAACACCCTAGCCCCCCTCCGGAAGCCGAGCGGCTTCCTCACAGCAACTATGTCAAGCTCCTCAAGCACCTCAAGGTACCTGTGCACGGACCTGGAGTCGATGCCTGCGGCGGCAGCTGCCTCGTAGGGGCTCGCCCTCCCCTCCGCAACGGACCTGAGGAGAGCCATGTACCTCCTGGGCTCCCTCAGCTCCTGCCTGAGCAGAGACTCGGCCTCCTCCACTAGCGGCGACCCCGGAGCCAGCGCCTCCTCAAGCACCTCCCTCAGGCCTCCCTTACCGTAGGCAATGCTGAGGTAGGCCGGTGTCCCGCCCAGGACAGAATACGTCCTCACCGCTTCCTCGGGACTCATCTCCTCAAGGAACCCTAGGGCGTTGAGGAACCTCATAGGCCTGAGCCTTATGTTCGCTGTCCTCCTTCCGTGGAGGGGTGCCCTATACCCCAGGAGCTCATACTCGAAGAAGGAGATCGCTGACCCGCTCAGGACCAGCTTGAGGTTAGTGCGGTGGAGCCTCGTATCTATAGCTCTCTGGAGCCTTGAGGGAAGAGAGGGGTCGGCCTCAACCAGGTACTGGAATTCATCGATCACCACCGCCGGCCTCTCAAATGACTCGGCCAGCTCGACGAGCGCGTCCACAACGTCCTCAGACCTAGGCAACCTCCCGAAGTAGTCTGCTACGGCCCTAACAAACTCCCTGGCAAGTATGGGGTAGCTGAGCTCGGCCGCTACGTAATAAAGGCCGCCGACCCTGCTAAGGAACTCCCGCAGCAACCTGGTCTTGCCCACCCTCCTGCGCCCGTATACTGTCACCAGGCTGAACCCCGGCCTCTCGTACTCCTTGGTCAGCACTGAGAGCTCAACATCTCTGTCAATGAACGGAACTGAGTTATCGTATCTCAATACGATTACCTAGATACGATTACCTATGGAAGAAATAAGGCTGATTCACCTGGATATCGAGAGTAGCACAGAGGCTATGATAGCCAGCACTATGCCGGCCGCCTGATATGGGCTGGGCCTCTCCCTTAGGAGCACCGCGGCCATAGCAGCCGTCACAGCCGGGTAGAGCGCTGTCAAGGGTATCACAACCGAGGCCTTACCGGTCTCGAGGGCCTTAACGAAGAAGACGTACCCAGCACCGCCTAACAGCCCGGCCAGGGCGGCAAGGTAGAGGCCCTTATCGATGCTGAGGGAGCCCCTACTGACCCCGAAAACAGCCAGAGCCAGGGTGAAGGACGCGAGGGACGACACGAAGTAGACCTGGAGCCAGTTGCTCGAGGCGTAAGCGAACTTGAGCACGACACCCCAGGCACCCCAGCTTATCAGGCAGAGCAGAGCAAACACCAACCACGCCTCCACGCTAACTCACCGCCGAAGATCTTTGGAGTCGATATATCAAGATTCAGCCCCAACCTAATCGCACCTCCAGTTATTCCGTTACTTTTTTTGTCCCTTACAAAGAGGATGCGGTGCCACTGCATTGAACCCCGCACCACGCCTTAAGCGAGAGGGCCTCATCTTCGCTATTCTCATCACGGCATCGGTTATCGCAATTCTCCCGGTCGTTGGCGCGGGTAGCACCCACAACTCGGAGCAAGGAGAAAGTGTCAATGAGGAGCGCGTGCTGGCCATAATAGATGACGTTAGGGCTAAGCTGGGGGTAGGGGGTGCGAGGGGGAACTATTATCTCTACCTCAGCGGCGGGGTCGCCAGGTTCAGGGTTGGTGATGTCCTCCCGTCCATTATCGGTAGGGGAGTTGATGAAGTGGTTTTCGCTTACTTCGACGGGCGGGCATGGCACCCCCTACCCTTCCGCGCATATGACGAGGTATTTGGGCATGTACACATTCTGTATAACGGCACATTCAAAGCGGGCACTGTTATCGAGGTAAGGCTCCCCAGGGAATACCCGGTGAGTGCTGACATAAGGAAATACGTGCCCGAGTTCGCCCGCGGATCTATTGCCTACGCCCTCTCCGTGAGCGGCGGGCGCGGTGGGGTCAAGGGGATCATATACGCGTTCGTCGGCGGCGCTGTGAGGTATCAGATGGGGTCGCTCAGGATGCTCAACAACCTCGACTACCCCGGCCTGGCCTCGCCGTTCTTAACGGCTGAGGCCCCGATGATCGCAGATCTCATGAGAAAGGCCGGGTACGGAGACAGGGACGTTCATGAGATGATGAGGTACATCGTAAGTCACCCAATAACTAGCGTGGAGCCTCTCTGGGAGGAGCCCGTCCCGGACGGAGGAGGGGGCGGGGGCGGCTACGACTATAACCTCGTGGAGGCACGGGGCTTCCCGACGGAGGACATGATCCAGTCAAGCATCCTCCTCGACAGCGAGGGCGATACGTACTCGTTCAGGTACTACGTCATCGACCCGTATCTGACCTCTGTGAAGTGGTACACCGTGACCCTCGGCATAGTCGCTGTCCCGGACCAGGCCAGAGACGGAGCTGGGTCTCTGGAGGTCACTGCGGAGAACCCGGATTGCGGCGTGAGTGCCTCAGGCGATTTCACCCTCTACTCAGACAGAGCAAACATCATCAAGCTACCTATAACGGCGTCAGCGTACGGCACCACCTGCCCATACCTCGACGTGCAGATCAAGCTAGTGAACCCCGGAGCAACGAGGTGGTGGGTCAGCGCCAGAAGCGTTGCGTACCTGAAGTGGGAGGTAAGCAACACGACCCTCTACTCGGGGCACACGAGGTACTACATCCAGGCGTTCAGCGGGCAGGAATCAGCGAGCGGGACAGAGCCCCAGGCATCAAGAATAATGTTCACCATATCCCCGAGTAAGAAGGCAGATACCAAAGTGTTCAACCTACCGCTACCGTCCACAGTAGCCACACCCGAACCGCTTAAGGTAGAGAGGCTGAAGCTCCTTGTATCACCCCCGGAGGGGATCGACCTAGGCACGGAGGGCCCTATTAAGGTGACTATCTCCATAGACGGCTTGAGCACCTGCACAGCAACGTTCGAGGAGGGCTCCACTCCAAAAGAGTGTGACCTACTTGTGAGCAGGTACAGTATGGCGGAGCATATAGTTCCAGTCTCAGCAGGGAAGCTAAGCGTGACTGTGAGGGCCTTGGGCGACATCAGCGATACTAAGGCCGTGACACTATGGGTTAGCATGATAGAGCCGCTTACCCTGCCATCAAGGATAATGAGTCAGAGTGAGGTAGGCGGCGGTTCTATAGTTGATACATCGACGTATAGCGTGCAGAGCAGCGCATACGCCAAGACAACGTACTACCCCATGGGCGGGCTCTACTCAGAGCTCGCGTTCTCCGACGACGCAACATACACTAAGGAGCAGGCGCTCATCGTAGGCTTCAGCAGGAAGCCCGCTAAAGCTGACCTCTACCTCGGGTCAGCCAGCGTCGACTACATAATCAGTGTCAGCGCACCAACACACGATAACACCCCCATAAACGAAGGAAACACCTACGAGTACCTCCAGGGGGTGCCGCCCGACGCCGTCGACGTAACTATTCAGTTCCCCGCCACGTACTCGCTAACATCGGCGGACAGCATAGAGAAGGACTTTGACCTGGCCGGCGTGCTCCCCAGTCTGCCGGAGGTGCCCTTCCTAGTACGGATGATACTCTCCGTTAACCATTACGGTGAGGTAGCCCTGCATATCTATGATGGGCTGCGGTGGGCGATCGACCAAATAAACTACCTGACAGGTGCCTCCATGAACGTTGAAATAAACAAACAGGAAAACACCGTCAGCATCCACTGGGAGAGAGGGTCTTATAGCAGCAAGGCACCCAACGGCATAGTTAAGTTAGTTGACGTATCAACGAGTTCGGAGCTACCCGAGTGGGTCACCATGGCGGTGAGGGTGGATTGGGGAATGCATAACGACATCACCGAGATCAGCATAAGGGGATAGGCCTTGCTAAGGAAAGAGATCCTTTACACACTAGCTTTCCTCGCCTACGCCCTGGCCTCATCCAACGCCCTCCCATACTTCGATGACCCAGCCATGAAACAACTCATGTATCAACCAATCTCCTTAACCGGTCTGATGATAGCTGTTTTTGCCCTGTCAACCTCTTACTTCTTTTCTATCGCCGCATACGTGCTACTTGTCTCCCACATCGCCCGGAACCCATCCCTATCCGCTAAGGAGGTGCTTATGGCTGGTCTCAGCTACATCGTTATTTACCCCGCGGCGATGAGCGCTGTCATGGTTGCTGGCCCGTTCATTGCTTGGGCAACTAACGCCGGCGGACTCGTGATCGTCCTTGGCGTACTTGCCCTTGTGATGAACGTTGCCTACATCATCTTCATCATACCCTATACTGTGCTTGATAAGGTGCCGAGCCGTTTCGGTTACCTGACTCCGGGTGGGGGCAGGACTGTGGCGGCAGGGTTGATGGCGTTCGTAGCATACCTCCTCACATCAGCCGCAGTGAATTACCCCATCTCGTTGATAGCGGGTAGGAGGTACATGTACCTCTACCTCCTCTCATGGAACCCCGGGAGGAGCTCGGCCTCGCTCCCCGGCGTGTGGTCCTGGGGCGATGTAGCCGGAGTCGTCGTGATGGCAACAATCTATAGGCTCCTTTCGGGAAGGTGGGTTGTGGAGGCAACTAGGCCAGCTCCTCAGGCGGGCTGATGTCTATCGCCCTAATTATTCCTTTATGAGCGCGGACCTGACTCAATTAATTTCCTAATAAGACCAGATCGGTGGGTCAAAGGCCTTGAGTTACGACAGTATCCGTGAGGTCATTGACGCGTCCTTGGGTAAGGTGCCGCCGACCCTGATCATCAGGGGCGGTACGGTCGTGGACGTCTTCACCGGGTCGTTGATTGATGCCGACGTCCTCGTGTTTAAGGACAGGGTAGCGGCCCTGGCTTCCCCGGGATCGTCGTCTGGCGAAGTAGTTGTTGATGCGCGAGGCAAGTACGTGGTTCCGGGGCTGATGGATGCCCATGTCCATGTTGAGTCCACGATGCTCATACCCCCGAGGCTGGCGGAGGCCCTCGTGCCAAGGGGTGTGACCACCCTATTCATTGATCCGCACGAGGTCGCTAACGTCATGGGTGTTGAAGGCATCGACGTCCTCGTCTCCCTCACCGATGGTGTCCCGCTGAGGTTCTTTGTTGAGGTTCCCTCGAGGGTGCCCACCGCTCCCGGGCTGGAGACCTCCGGCGCTTACCTGGGGCCGGTGGAGGTCGCAGAGCTACTTAGGAGGCCCTACGCCGTGTCGCTGGGGGAGCTTAACTGGCAGAACATCCTCAGCGGGAGGGAGGAGTACCTCCTTAAGGTCGCTGAAGCCCTGAGGCTCGGTAAGGTCGTTAACGGTCACCTAGCCGGCCTTGGGGGGAGGGGCCTCGACGCCGCCGTCGCCGCTGGGCTGATGGACGATCATGAGGCGGTGTCGTTCGAGGAGGCGCTTGAGAGGGTTAGGCGTGGCTGCGCCGTGATGATTAGGGAGGGTACTAGCGAGAGGAACCTCGACGCCATAGTTAAGGGTATTCTTGAGGCTGGGCTTAGGGACCTCTCCTCATTCATGTTCTGCACGGACGACAAGCACCCCGCCGACATAGTTAGGGAGGGGCACATAGACCACAACGTGAGGAGGGCCGTAGAGCTTGGGATGGACCCTGTTAGGGCAATACAGCTCGCCACCATAAACATAGCTAGGCACTTCCGCCTCGACCACCTCCTTGGCTCCGTGGCGCCGGGGAGGCTGGCGGACATCGTCATCCTCGATAGCCTGGAGCGCTTCGGGGTGAGGACCGTCATATTCGGCGGCGAGCCGGTCTACGTCGACGGCAGACTCATCTGGGAACCCCCTAAGGAGGTTGAGGTGCCGGAGCGTGTCCTAAGGACTGTCAGGGTGAGTGAGGAGCTGGCGCCGGAGGACCTGCTCATTAGGGCGCCGGAGGGCTGTGGGAGGGTCAGGGCGAGGGTCATGGGCGTCGTGCCCGACCAGATCGTTGTTGAGGCCCTCGAAGCCGAGCTACCGGTGGCCGAGGGCTACTTAAGGGCCGACCCCGGGAGGGGGGTCGCCCACATAGCTGTCGTGGACAGGCACAGGGGCACGAAGTCAGTCGGGAGAGCATTCGTCAAGGGCTTCGGGTTAAGGAGAGGCGCCATAGCCTCCAGCGTCGCCCACGACCACCATAACGTGGTCGTAGTCGGCACAAACCCGGGCGACATGTTAGTAGCTGTCAAGCACCTGGCGAGCTTGGGCGGGGGCTTCGCTGCGGTACTTAACGGCAAGGTAGTAGCTGACCTCCCCCTCCCGTTCGCCGGGCTCATGTCGCTCGAGCCCCTGGATACTGTGGTGGAGGGCTTGGAGAGGCTGAATAAGGTCGCTAAGGACGCCCTGGGCTCCTCCCTGAAGGCGCCGTTCATGCAGCTCGAGTTCGTGACCCTCCCAACGGTGCCTGAGTACGGGCTCACCGACAAGGGCCTCATTGATTCTAGGAGGTACGTGGTCGTTGACCCAGTAATTGAGTGCTTAGAGGAGGCGCCTGGCCAGGTAGGTGAATAGGTGCGCCGTCGCTACGGTAGCAACTATGTCGCCCCAGGAGAGCAGGATCCCGAGCGAATACCTGATCGTGTCCCACACCCCGGGAAACAGGGGCCATACCACCGGGTACTTCGCCAGCAGCGACCTCGACACCCCAAGGATCACGACATCGACGGCGGGGGCGAGGAAGGCGTTCAGCGCCAGAGCCGCTATCCCGAAGACGAGAACGTGGCCCCACCCATATACGAGGGTCACCTCCTTCAGGGTGGCGTGAGGTAGTATTATGAGCAGAAACACGAGCCCGTACAGGTACGCAGCAAGCCCTGCGTAGTCGAGGAGCAGGGGGGAGCGGGCCAGTACCCCCACAACGGCACCGGACGCCAAGATAACGGCTGCTGCCCCAGACGCTAGCAACACCTCGTTCCTAGCCTTTGGCGGGATATCCATCAGCGAACACTCGCCGTTCACGTCGCAGTTCACCCTGTGAAGGACATAAACACCCACTATTAGGGCCGCGAGGGAACCAAGAACGAGGCCCTCAACAAATAGCAAGAGCAGGTTCCCGCTCATGGCCGTAACCGCCGCAACATTATCCGCTACTACAGTAGCGCCGAGAAAGAACAGCTCGGGATAGTAACTACGTCTCATTGCGACCACTAATACCTAAACCCTAGCCACCACTCTATAATGCTTAGGGGATGACGTGAGTGAATTATTAATTAGCACCACATAAACCACTCCTCAGCGGACAGGCAACCGCCGGGCATCCTAGGCCGCCGCCCCCAGGAGCGGCACGCAACCGGATTTACCCGCACGAAGCAGTATGGCGCCCTCGGTCGCCGCAACAAATGTATATAAGCCTTTCTATCATCAGGCAAGAACCCATGGCAATAACACGCTTTTACTGTTGAAACCATAGACCTAATTGTTGGGATTAAAATGATAT
>Ga0256833_1001226_pt1 | contig 19131 bp, 20 predicted proteins | sample 356284metaG_FD_190535 | JGI IMG/M metagenome (GOLD analysis project Ga0256833, IMG submission 190535) | Hydrothermal vent microbial communities from Mid Atlantic Ridge, Atlantic Ocean - 356-284 | ecosystem: Environmental > Aquatic > Marine > Hydrothermal vents | place: Atlantic Ocean: Mid... | reverse complement strand
CAAAAGCCGATGATGTCTCCAAATGTACATCATTACGTAAAGCTTCTCTAATTACGTAATAAAAATGATTACTTTTAGTGCAATAGGTATAGAAATATTTCCCTCTATAATTTTCTGATTTAAAAGCCCTTCTAAATAAGTTTTTGGCTCGTTTTATTTGATAGGATATCCTAGGTAAATAAAAAAGCCGGAAAGGAGCTCCGTATTTTTTTATTAAATATTTTAAAGAAACTCCGTGGAAAGTTAAATATCCATCTCTTAAATCAAATCCTTCTTGTGGGAAATAGTATGATTGTAGAATTAAATCAATATAAGTATTTTTCATCGTTTGAGTTTTATGTAGCAAAAAAAAATTGTTTTTTTATAAAGTCAAAAAAAAATTCTTTTTTTCAGTTTAGAGATTTATGTATGGCTAATTAATTTTTCCGGAAGTGGTAATTTGCCGATTATTTTTACGAAACTTTTATCTGGGCATTCTTTTATTAAGTCTGATATTGTTTTATTTAATACTGGATGTATTTTTAGTGGATTTATTTCTGCCATAGGGAGTAATACGAATTTGCGTTTATGGGCATATTTATGAGGGATTATTAATTTTTCGCTGTTTAAAATGAGATTATCGTAGAAAATTATATCAATATCTATTTCTCTGGAGCGATATACTTCGGAGTAGGATATATCTCTACCTAACAGTTGTTCTATATATTTTATTTCTGATAATAGTTTAAATGGAGGCAGGTTTGTTTGCATTTTTACGATTAGATTATAAAAATTATTGGGAGAATAAAAGCCCCATGGCTCTGTTTCATATATATTTGAAATTGCGGTTAATATACCTAATTTAGAGAGTTTTATAAGTGCCTCTTGTAGGTATTTTTTTCTATTTTTTTTGTTTGAACCTAAGGATAAATATACTATTGCCATTTTTGCCGTAAACTTAATAAATTCATTTTTTAAGGACAATTCTAAATGTTGTTCCTTTATTGAGTTCGGAATTTTTTATAAATATTTTGCCTTTATGATAATCCTCAATAATTCTTTTTACAAGGGTTAATCCAAGACCCCAACCGTGAGTTTTGGTTGTATATCCCGGTTTAAATACTTTTTTTTGATTTTTTTTACTTAATCCTTTTCCTGTATCACTAAAATCTATGATAATTAAATCATTTTTTTGTGTTATTTCAATTGTAATTTTACCAATGCCACTCATTGCATCAACTGCATTTTTCCAAAGATTTTCTATTACCCACGAAAATAAAGGCGGATTAAGCATTGTTTTTATAGTTTCAGTATTACTTTTTAATTCAAATATTATCTTTTTAGAAGTTCTTTTTTTTAAATATTCTACTGTTTCATTGATTAGCTTTATTAAATTAGTTTCTTGAAGTTTTGGTTTAGATCCTATGCGTGAAAATCGTTCAGTAATAATTTCTAAACGTTTGATATCTTTTTCTACTTCTTCAAGTAAGGCGTCTTTGCCTGTTAGTTTCATCATTTCTATCCAAGCTAATAAAGAAGAGATAGGTGTTCCTAATTGATGAGCTGTCTCATTTGACATTGCTACTAAAAGTTTGTTTTCTTCTGCTTTTGTTGAAAAATGAAGTGTAATAATAACTACTATCATAAATAATGTAATAAAGACAGCTTGCCATATTGGGAACATTCTAAGTTTAGTTAGCAATTCTGAATCAAGATAATATATGTAGTTTTTGTATTCTCCCATATCTATGGCTATGGGTTTATGTTGTTTTTGCATTTTTATAATTAGGTTTTGGATATAATGAGGATTTTTTGCTTTTGAAGTATCTATATTGGAATAAGTAATGATATTCCCCTGATTATCAGTTATTATTACTGGTATTGTAGTATTGCTTTCAATCATTTTAAAGACTACATTGCTAATATTTTGTGTTAAGTCAGTAGCTACTAATTCTGAATAGGCTTCTGCCCATAATTTAACTCTTTGATTTTCAATTTGTTTTATATCTTTGACTAATCTTTTAGTATAAATAAATGAACCTATTGCTATCAGTAAGGCGATAATGAAAAAAATTACTTTTATAAGTTTATTCATATTTATTTATTGTAGGGCAAATTTACTCAAATTTTTATTTATCAAGCTATGAAGTTCGATATGCATTAACTATAAATGTTTAAAAAGTCTAATTTATAGATTTTTTGCGATTTATATTTTGCAAATTGAAAAATTGTAGTATTTTTGCAGTCCGAAATTAAAAATAATAAAATATGGCACATCACAAATCAGCAAAAAAGAGAATAAAACAGAATGAGAAGCGTCGTTTGCATAATCGCTATTATGCAAAATCAACAAGAACAGCAATAAAAAAATTACGTAAAATACACGATAAAGAGGAAGCATTACAACAATTACCAAAAGTAGTATCAATGATAGATAAATTAGCTAAGAGAAATATTATTCATAAAAATAAAGCTGCAAATTTGAAATCAAAATTAATGAAGCATATAAATAAGCTTGAAAGTGCTTCTAAATCGTAAATCTTAATTAAAAAAATATACTTATGACTATTGAAGAAATTAACGAAATTTTGAAGGAAGCTTCTGTTCCACGTGAGGAGTTGAAGCGTCTTTCAATTGAGGAGTTAAAAAAATTGCAATTTCGTTTGAGCGATATAGAGGATTTTCTTGCTTTAATTTTAAAGAAAATTGAGCTGTATTACAATAAAATTGATGAAGTTATTGAGGAAAAAGAAGTGGAAATTGAAGAGGAGATATTTACCCGTGATGATGACGATGATTATGAAGATATTGATTACAATTGATTAGGTCTATATGAGACGTATAACAAGCTCGCGTAATCCACTGATAAAGAAACTTCTATCCTTACAAAAGAAAAGTTCTCTCCGTCGTAAAGAAAAATTGTTTGTAATTGAAGGAGAACGTGAAATTTTATTGGCATTAGAAGCTCGCTATGAGTTTGTTTATGTATTTGTTTGTGAGAATTTGTTTAAAAACAAAGCTTTACTTAATTCATTTTCTGCGGATAAACTAATTTTTGTTAATCAAGAAGTATATTCTAAAATAGCTTATCGTGATGATAGTGAGGGTATTATTGCAATTGCTAAAAATAAAGATTTAAGTTTAAATAAATTAGTAATTGACCAAAATGCCCCCTTGCTTTTAGTTGCAGAGAATATTGAAAAGCCGGGGAATATTGGTGCTATGCTTAGAACAGCTGATGCAGCTGGTGTAGATGCTTTTGTTTTGGTTTCTCCTCGTTCGGATATATATAATCCAAATGTGATTAGAGCGAGTATTGGTACAGTTTTTAGTGTACAAATTGCAGTATCTGATTTTTTAGAATTTGCTAATTTTATTCGTAGCCGTAATATCCGTTTATTTGCAGCTACTTTACAGAATTCTAATCCATATTATTTGGAGGATTATACGGGAAGTTGTGCAATTGTTGTAGGCTCTGAGGCAGAGGGTCTTACTGAGCAGATGCGTCAACTTGCTCATAAGGAGATAATAATACCAATGAGGGGTAGAATAGATTCTATGAATGTATCTGTTTCTGCGGCTATATTGGTATATGAAGCTATCAGACAGAGATTTTTTATTTCCTAACTATTTGTAGTATTTTTGATAAAATAGGTCGTATTTTATCAAATTTTTATCTTTAAGCAGTTGTTGTAGATTGTCATTTGATATTATAAAGTCGTGTTTTTCTTCTACATTTGCTGCTTTGAATATGTTTTCTTTATTTTCTATCTGTTGCATAAATTCTTTTGCTTTTTGGGCATTTTCAAACCATTGCACTGAAATTATTTTGTAGTTTTCGTTAAAGTTTTTTATATCTACTTTGTATTCTGTTTTATTTGAAAAAGATTGAGCTTCGGTATATAGATTGAATTTTAATAAAGTACTATTTGCGTTTTTATTGTATATAGAGATAAAAGCGTGTTTTGTTTCTGGGGCATATTTATATATAGTATAGTCATATTTGCCGCTTTTTATTATATTAAGAGTTGTTTTTGCTGTTTGAGAGATTTCGGCATTTTTATATGTTTTTATTATAGAATCTAATAGAATTTGCATTGTATCAATATTCCCAAGATTGCCTAAACTCATAGCTTTTAAGTAAAGGAAATAAGGAGCGACATCACTTTCCGGATATTTATTTAATACGCTATCTGATACTTTTATTACATAGCTATATTTTTTTTGATAATATTCTTGTAAGCTTTTATCGTATAGTTTCATAAGTTTTTTTGAAATCTGATTAATTTTTTGTGCATAAGACGGGTCTAATAGGATTTTTGCATATTTACTATTAGGATATTCTAAAATGATTTTACTTCTATATTTTTGAGTTTTTTCGGTATTGTTTAATTTCTGATAGAGTTTATATAGTCTGTAATATGTTTCCAGAGTATATTTAGAATCTGGGAAGCGTGTTAGTAGTTCTTCGTATAGTTTTATTGCATTTTTAGGCTCGTGGAATAGATTTTCATATACATCGGCGGCTTTGAATAGGCTTTCTTTGATTTTATTGTTAGAAATTTGCATTAGGGAGTCATTTAGAGGTAAATTTTGTAGATAGTATTCAGGTTTTGTTTTATCTGTAATAGTGTTTTGGGTTTCTTGTTGGTTATTTTTTTCGTCGGTGTTTGTTTCTAATATGGACTTGTTTTTACGTCTCCAATTATCTTCTAATTTTCTGTTTCCCCATTTCTTTTTAAATTCAGCTTGTCCTCTGCTTACGAGCATAGGATTATAGAAATACCATTTTCCTCCTTGGGAAACAGGTGTTGTATTTTGATTCATAATATCATACGGATTGTAAAAATTATCCTGTTGTTCTTGCTGTTCTTGTTGTTCTCTTATAGCATTTTGGATAAGTTTTTGTATCAATTTATTTCGTTCTTTTTCTGGCATTTTAGCTACTCTTTGTAAGCTATCTTGCAGTTTTACTTCTCCGAGATATTTTACAAGCAAACCAGTATTTTGTGCTCTTTCTGCTATTTGATTATAATTTGGATAGTCTTTTGGTAAATATTGCATTGTACTGTCATAATATTTACCAGCTTTAAGAAATTCTTTCTTTTTAAAATAGATATCAGCGATTAAGAGGAATGAGAGGGCTTTTTGGCTTCTATTGTCGATGCTATTTATTGTTGATAGTTTTAAATTTTTAAGTGCTTGTGCAGTATCTCCTTCTCTAAGATATACTTGTGCTATGGCGTAATAGATTTGATCTTCGTACTCTTCGTTTTTTTCGTCTTTGAGTAATTTTTTTAGCTGTTTTATAATTTGTTGTGCATCTTGGGTATTATTAAATGCTGATGCGCGAGCTATTTTTGCATTAAATACCATTTCGTATGACGGATTTGCTTTTATTACTTTTTTGAAATAATAATCGGCTTGTTTATAATTTTTTTGTAGAAGATAAATTTGGGCTAAAATATAATAGTATCTTGCTCTTTTTCGTCTTTTTTTAATTAGTTTTATTGCTTTTTGGAGATAGGTAATTGCTTGGGAATATTTTTTTGTTTGGATATATAAGTCTGCACAAGTTAAAAATATTTCTGGGTCTAATTTTTTGGGATGTCGGGGATCTTTGAGTAATTCTATAAGTGTATTTTCTGCGTCTTTAAATTTTTTTTGTGCGATATAAGTTTTTGCAAGCCATAATTGAGCTTCGAATCGTGTATTTTCTGTTTTGTATAGGTTTATGATTTTACGGAAGGTTATAAGACTTTTAGCATACTCGCCTTTATAGAAGTTTGCTTTTCCGATTAGTAAATATGCATCGTCTATCCATTTACAGTATTCGTTTTTTTTGAGTAATTCTTTGTCATAGGGGGTTAGTTTTCTTTTATTTTTAAATTTAGGTTTAACAGTTATAGAATGGTTAGATATTGTTTTAGCTCCTTTTTCGAGGACGCGATTCATTTCAGAAGTTATAAAAGTTTTAGCTTCCGGATAAGAGTATTTAAATACAGGTAAGATGCCTTGGTATTTATCTTGGAGTTTTTTTTCTAATTTTTTTTCACCAGCTTCTAATGCTTGTTTACCGTTGAAATATACATTATAGTGAGCAGTTAGATTGTGATAGGCTCTTGTTATTGCTGTATTTTTTTCCGTGGAGCAATTTTGTATTACGAGAACTATCGGCAGGAGGATATAAATAAGTTTTAACTTTTTCATAATTTGTTATTTGTATGGGCTACCTTGGGGATTTTTAGGAATATCTTGCCATATAATCTTTTTAGAGAAACGAAATTGTAGATAAGTTATTTTTTTATTTTCAGCAAGAAATTGTTTTTCGTAATAAGTTTGTATTTCAATAGCTTCTTTTGGTATATTATTTTGTTCTTTATATATGTCTTTGCAGGCGATGATAGGTTTGATATTATTTTTTTCTAAAACTTTAAGTGTGTATTCAAAAAGATATTGATTATCAGTTTTTAGATGTATAGGAGCTTTTTCTTTTGTAAAGTTTTTATATAGATTTAAAAAATATGGAGAGGTAAGTCTTTTTTTAGGTTTTTTAGGTTGAGGATCTGGGAAGGTTATCCATATTTCATCTATTTCGTCTTCTGCCAAAAAGTATGGTAAAAATTCTATTCGTGTTCTGATAAAACCAGCATTTTTGAGATTTAATTCTAATGCTTTTTTTGCTCCGGTCCAAATTCTGGCGCCTTTTATATCTATTCCTATAAAATTTTTATTTGGATATTTTTGAGCTAATGCTACGGTATATTCTCCTTTACCGCAAGCTAATTCAAGTGTTATAGGGTTTTGATTTTTGAAGAAAAGCTGTTTCCATTTTCCTTTGAAAGGATGTTCTTTAATTTGTTTAAAGCTGAAATTGAATTCAATTACATTAGGGAAATTATGTACTTCTGCAAATTTTTTTAGTTTATTTTTTCCCATTAGTTATTTTTTTCAATAATTAACCCTAATTCCATTACAGGGATTTTATCGGCATCTCGCATGCCGTGGGTAATTTTGAAAGTATAATCTCCTGGTAGTTTAAATTTTACATTATTTCTGAATAGATATTTATAGTCCCATATATCGCCTAAACCTTCTCCTTTGAAGTTTCCTTTATCATCTGCAAGGAATATATTTATGGTGTCTGTTTCAGAGATATTTTCTGGACCTGAAATATTAACGAATAGCCATAAGTTTTTATATGGGTATAATGTATGATGTCTGATGTTAAAGTATATATTTAGGTCAGAGGTATCTTCGGGAGAGATATGGACTTTAAAGATAGCTGTATCATGGTAATCCCAAACATTGTTTTTAAAAGAGTAATATTTTTCATAGAAATTCTTTTTGCAAGCGAGTGATAGTATTGTAATTGTAATAATAAATAAGATAGCTTTTTTTTTCATTTTTTCTTTTTTTTATTTTTTTGTGATTTTGTTTGTTTATCTGAAATTGATAATTCGTGTTCGTTATTTATCTCGACGTTATGTTTTGATTTTATTATATCAATAACATTTATTGAATCTTGTAGTAGTGTATCTGGCTTTTCACCTTTTTGATTCATTTTTATGATTTCTTCTACACGTTTTATAGGTAATGGTGTCATATTTGTTGAGTTATCTGGCGAAGAGGAATACCATAGTATTCCTTTAAATACATCCGCTTTTTGGAAATAAGAAGTTCCAGCATTTGTTTCCAGAGGTATTGAAGTATCCGGAAAGTCTTTTCGGGCTTCAATATATGCATCTAACTCATAATTTAGGCAGCATTTTAGTTTTTCGCATTGTCCTGCAAGTTTAGTAGGATTTAGGGATAGTTCTTGATATCTGGCGGCAGAAGTTGACACAGAAGTAAATGTTCGTTTCCAAGTTGTGCAGCATAATTCTCTACCACAAGTACCAATGCCACCAATACGTGCAGCTTCTTGTCGTGCTCCAATTTGTCTCATTTCTGTTCGTATTTTGAACTCTGAGGCATATATTTTAATTAGTTCCCTGAAATCTACTCTTTCGTCAGCTATATAATAAAATGTTGCCTTTGTTCCGTCTCCTTGAAATTCTACATCTCCGAGTTTCATTTTTAGACCTAATTCGTCAATAATTTCTCTGGCTCTATATAATACGTCCATTTCTCTACTTATTGCTTTTTTCCATTTTTCAATATCATTTGGTCTTGCTTTTCTATATATTTTAGGATATTCGGCATTGATATCTAAACCGAGTTTTTTCATCTGCCAGTATACGAGTTCTCCTGTTAAACTGACTATGCCGATGTCGTGTCCTTGCATTGCTTCTACTGCAACCAGTTCGCCCGGTTTTAGAAAAAGTTGTTCAGGATTTTGATAATAGCCTTTTCTTGAATGTTTAAATCTAAGTTCTACAAGATTTATTTTATGATGAGGTTGAGGTTTATTTTCGAACCAGTTGTTTACATAAAATCTATCGTGGCTGTGTCCGGAGCATTTTATTTCCTCTGTATCTGGAAGTATTACACAACCTCTTGTTCTATATATGTATGCTGTAAGTTCGTCCATATTTTTATGTTTTGTGCAATAAAAGAGCTGTTTTTAAAATTAAGTCTAAAAAAATTAGTTTGTCATTACCGTTTCTTTCTATATCGTAATATGCTTTTGAAAATTCTTGTTCAAAAGCAAAAATATTTTTTTCAGTGATGAAAGATTTAAATTTTTTAGCGAACTCAGCTTCTTTTTCTGTCAGATATATAATATTTTCATTACTATGACTTATAAAGTTATTTCTGAGCTGTCTTAATGAATATTCTATAAATTGTTTTTTTTCTTCTTTATTGAGTTCTGTGCAAAATTTTTCTACAAAGTTAATTATTTCTATAATTTTATGGGAATATGCCAATCGCATAAATTTTATAAAGTTGTTAAAGAATTTTTCCAGTTTTCCATTATTTTCATCATTTAATATCTTATAGGCGGTATTATAGTTATTCTCTGAGGCTATTATTGCCTGTTCTATTACTTTAACAGGTTTTTCTGGAAATTTTTTTACGAAAGTTTCTATTAAAGTATTTTTATCAGGTTTATTTATTTTTATAGGTTGAACCCTTGATAATATTGTAGGTAGTATTTGTTCCGGATTTTCTGAGATGAGAAAAAAAAGTGTTTCTTCAGGAGGTTCCTCTAATACTTTTAGTAATTTATTTGCGGCTGAAATATGCATTTTTTCGGGCATAAAGATAATTAGAATTTTATATTTGCCTTCATATCGTTGTAAATTGACTATTTTAATTATCTGTTTACTTTCCTCGGTATATATTGTAGCTTGTAAATTGCTTGTGTTGATAAATTCCAACCAATCTTTATATGAATGATATGTAGTTTGGGAAACAAAGTTTCTCCATTGTTCTATAAAGTCATTGCTTGTGGGTTTAGATATTTTTGCTGTTTTAACTACTGGAAAAATAAAGTGCAAGTCAGGATGTATCAGTTTTTCATATTTTTTACATTCAGCACATATGCCACAGGAATCATTGTCTGTTGGATTTTGACAATTTAAATATTGTGCAAAGGCTATTGCCAAAGATAATTTTGGAGTTCCTTCCGGACCGAAAAATAAATAAGCATGACTTATGCTTTTATTATGCGCAATTTTTATTAGTTTATTTTTAATCTCATTAAAACCTACTATATCGCTAAATTTCATTATTGTTTTTTTAAGCTTACAAAATTAAAAAATTTTTTCTATTTTACTTATCCTTATATATTTGCAAAAAAAATATCCTATGGCAAAGAAAAATTCCAATTTTGTATATATAACGGTTATTTTATTATTGCTTCTACTGGTGGTTTATTTATTGTATGATCGGTATAAATTGAAAAAGAATACAAAGATAATGATTGAACAAATTCAGCAAAATGCTTATGAAAAGGATTCTTTGATGAATGAATTAGAAGATATTTATCAAAGCTATGAAGGTTTAATGACAACCAATGATTCATTAAATAAAAAAATTATTGAGCAAAAGCAACATATTCAAGACTTAATGCAGCAATTAAGACATACCCGTAATGTTGATAGAGCTAAAATAAAACAACTAAAAGAAGAAGTCAAAACATTGAGAAAAATATTGAAAAGTTATATCAGACAAGTAGATTCACTTTATGAGCAGAATCAAATTTTGCTTACGGAAAACCGTCAAATAAAACATCAATATCAGCAGGTTGTAGAGGAGAAAGAACAGCTTACTCAAATGGCTGATAGTTTGAAAAAAACAGTTAAAGAAGCTCAATATTTAACAGCTTATTATATAGAAGTAAAAGCTCTAAATAAAAGAGATAAGAAAACGAGGCGTCATAGACGAACAAGAAAATTTGAGGTTTGTTTCACATTGTCGCAAAATAGAGTAGCCCCTAAGGGTAAGAAAAAAATTTATCTCCGTATAGCTAAACCTGATGGAGAAATTCTCTTGAACTCTAAATCTCAGACTTTTACCTTTGAGGGCAAGGAGATTTATTACTCATCATATCGTGAAATAGATTATGATGGAAATGCACAAAATTTATGTATTTATTACGACGCTTCTTCTAATAAATTAGTTAAAGGAACTTATACAGTATTTATTTTTGCTGATGGTGTTTTAATAGGAGATAAAAAAATAACCTTAAAATAGACGTATATGAAATATAAAGTAAAGGATATTTCTTTGGCTAAATGGGGTAGAAAAGAAATAGAATTAGCAGAAGCCGAAATGCCAGGTTTGATGGCTCTAAGAAAAAAATATGGCGAAGTTAAGCCACTTAAAGGAGCCAAAATAACTGGTTCGCTTCATTTAACTATTCAAACTGCGGTATTAATAGAAACTCTTATAGAACTTGGTGCTACTGTTCGATGGGCGAGCTGTAATATATACTCCACACAAGATCATGCTGCTGCTGCATTAGCAGAAAGAGGTATATCTGTATTCGCATGGAAGGGAGAAACCTTAGAGGAATACTGGTGGGCAACAGAACAAGCTTTAACCTTTGAAGATGGCTCAGGTCCTGATCTTATCATTGATGATGGTGGAGATGCTACTTTAATGGTGCATTTAGGATATGAAGCAGAGGAAAATCCATCTATTTTGAATAAAAAGCCAGAAAGTGAAGATGAAAAATACCTTTTAGAAAGATTAAAGTTAACTTATTCAAAAAATCCGCGTAAATGGCATGATATTGCCAGCAAAATACGTGGTGTCTCCGAAGAAACTACTACTGGAGTTAATCGTTTATATCAACGATGGAAAGAAGGAAAATTGTTATTTCCTGCTATTAATGTTAATGATTCCGTGACTAAATCTAAATTTGATAATCTTTATGGTTGCCGTGAGTCTTTAATAGATGGAATAAAACGTGCTACTGATATAATGATTGCTGGTAAAACAGCTGTTGTATGTGGATATGGCGAGGTTGGAAAAGGTTCTGCTCAATCTTTACGAGCTTTTGGAGCTAAGGTCATTATTACTGAAATAGATCCAATCTGTGCTCTGCAGGCTGCTATGGAAGGGTATGAGGTGCTTCGTATTGAAGATGTCCTTGATAGGGCAGATATATATGTCACAGCTACTGGAAATAGAGATGTTATTCGTATTGAACATATGGAAAAAATGAAAAATAATGCCATAGTCTGTAATATCGGTCATTTTGATAATGAAATTCAAGTTGATAAATTGAAAAATTATCCAGGTATTAAAAAGGAAAATATAAAACCTCAGGTAGATAGGTATATTTTCCCTGATGGACATGCTATAATATTGCTTTCCGATGGCAGACTTGTCAATCTTGGTAATGCTACTGGACATCCCTCTTTTGTAATGAGTAATTCATTCACAAATCAAGTTTTAGCACAGATGGATTTATGGCAAAAAGATTACGAAATTGGTGTTTATAGGTTGCCAAAATATTTAGATGAGGAAGTAGCACGTTTGCACCTTGAACATTTAGGTGTAAAGCTTACTGAATTGACAGAAGAGCAAGCAAAATATATTGGTGTTAATAAAAATGGACCTTATAAGCCAGAACATTATAGATATTAATTTTGACGAAATTATTATATATTTGACGAAATGCTTATTTTATTTGATAAATATATTGATTTTTTCAAAAATTCTTTTTAATTTTGTAAAAACTTAAAATTTTTAGCTATGAAAAAATTACTTTTAGGTGTTGCTGCAGCAGCAATTTTAGCACTAACTTCTTGTTCAGTTGTAATGCCTGTTACTGCAACAAGTAATCCCGTTGGGTCTAAAGTAGGTATTGCCCAAGCTACTGGTTATTTGGGACCGATTGGTATGGGCTTATATTTTAACCAAGATGCTAGTATTCAAACAGCTGCTAAAAACGGCGGTATTAAGAAAATTTCTACTGTAGATATGAAAATGACGAATACATTAAATCTTATCTACACTTATGAAACAATAGTTACAGGCGAATAATCCTCCCTCCATTTTTTTTTAAGGCTGTCTTACGCATATAGTAAGGCAGCCTTTTTTATTTTTATTCTTTCCATTTAATTCAGCGATATAAAGTAAAATTTTTTAATAATAATTTTTGAACTTCCCCATTCAAACGCCTTGGAATACTTGAAAATTTTATGATATTTTTTTATCACTTTTTTATTTTAGTATTTCTAACAAATGTTAATGGATTTGTTTTATTTATTTTGTTTTACAAAAAGTAATTAATGTTTTACTTTATGATAATTTTGATTTACAATTTTTAAATACATTTTATATGTATAGTATAATTTACAAAATGTAAATTTACTTTTGTAAAAATATATGATAATCAGGTAGTTATTGTTTTGTTTGTTGTAAGTAGAAAATACGTTAAAAAATATTTTTATAAACAGATTGACTGTGATATAGAAAATTAAATTCCAGTGTTAATTTTCTATCTCTATACTTACTTTATATCCTGTATGCCTTCTGATATTAAATGCAATGCTATTGTCAAAAATCAGATATTGACCTTTTATTCCAGTTAAAATACCTTTGATTTGGGGAGTTTTTTCCAGAGAAGTACTTTGAATATTAGAGGGAGGCGATGTTATGGGATAAGAGAATTCGTATATAGTATTGTCGTATATTAGATATTTTTTTAAATATGGTGCTAAGTTCATTACAACTTTTTTTCTCTCTTCATATAAATCGGCTTCTTCATAGCTATTTGTTAGCATTTTTTGCCAGTTTGTTTTGTCGGAGAATACTTTTTTTAAATTTACTTCAATTTCTCCTGCTAATTGTCTATATGGTGTTTTGGCTATTTTTATTGCTTTTATAGCTCCTTGATCTATCCAACGTGTTGGAATTTGAGAATAGCGAGTTACTCCTACTTTTACTTTATCGGTTATAGCTAAATAAACATAATGATCTACCAAACAATGCGTTTTAGACCATTCCATATCTCGGGATATGCCTATATGAGCTTGACATAGTTCAGGTTTTACTACACAAGAGTCTGCTTCTGGGGCGGTTAGAAAACAGTGATAGCAGAATCCCTCTCCGTATAGTTTATTTGTTTTTCTGCCGCATTTGGCGCAGTTTAGCTCATTGAGAAATTTTATTGTGATTTTTTTGCCTAAATAGTCATTTAATAAAATATCTGTTTCGGGCAAGTAATATTGTACAGGCTCTGTATTTTTAGTTTTTAGTTTTGATAAATTTAATTCTATTTTCATATTGAAATAAGTTCTATTGGTATATCAAAAGTTTGTTTAAAACTATTACCTTCGTATTCCATATCATCATCTTCTTTGTTATAATACCATTTTACTTTTATATCTTTGCCTTTTTTATAGTAATCTTCTAAAAGATACATTATTTCATAAATTTGTTTATTTGATGCTGAGCTTAGAATTTTAAAGTTTATTTCTATTGTAAGCGAATCTAATTTATTTAGATTTTCACTTATCCAGTCAATTATGGGTTTATATATATCTATTGCATTATCAGGGAAGGAATAGCCTGAAATTTTAATAGTTTTATTTTCATAATCCAGTATTATTTCAGGAGTATCTTCTTTTGCTTCTATAATTTTTTTCTCTATCATCTTCAATATTCTTTTTAGACAAAAGTAATGAAAAAACTAAAAATTATAAAACTTTTTTTTTCTGTTTTTTTTTAAGAGCTTTGTAAAAAAAACTATGAAAATAGAATATCCACACAATCGGGCTATTAGTGAAGTTATGGATTTATTAAAAGTTTATGTTCAGCGTCTGAAAGAAGATTATTCCGATAAAATTTCTGATTTAAATGAGCAATGGACAGATGATGGAGGTAGTTTTTCTGCAAAAATAATGGGTTTTAAACTTGATGGTATATTTAAGATTTTAAGTGATAAAATTATTATAGAAACTAAGCTGCCTATGATGTTAAAAGCTTTTGAACCTACTGTTAAAGATATTTTATTTAAGGAGTTGAAAAAAGTTTTTGGTTAATGAGTACAGATATTTTTGAGAATGGACGTAAATTACCCTTAATACATTCATTTTATACATTGCAAGGAGAAGGGTTTCATACAGGTAAAGCTGCATATTTTATACGAATAGGAGGGTGTGATATTGGTTGTAATTGGTGTGATACCAAGTATTCTTGGCGTCCTGATTTAAATAAATTAGTTAGTGTTGAACAGATACTAACGGAAGCCAGTTCTTATCCTACTAAGTCGGTAGTAGTTACTGGTGGTGAGCCGCTTATGTATAATATGGAACCTTTAACCACTTTATTGAAACAGCATGGTTTTAAAACTTTCTTAGAGACTTCAGGAGCATATCCTCTTACTGGTATATGGGATTGGATTTGCCTTTCTCCAAAATCGGATAAGCCTCCTTTACCAGAGATTGTTAGTAGAGCTAATGAATTGAAGGTTATTATATATAACGATGAAGATTTTTTATGGGCTGAAAAATATGCTGCATTAGTAGATAATACTTGTCATTTATATTTACAGCCAGAATGGAGCCGTCATAAAGCTAATACAAAAAAAATTATTGAGTATATAAAAAAACATCCTAAGTGGAGACTTTCGGTTCAATTGCATAAATATTTGGGTATTCCTTGATTTAATTTTATTTTTGTAGTATAAAAATTTGAGACAAAATGGGTTTGTTTTCCTTTTTAACACGGGAGCTGGCAATAGACTTAGGTACAGCTAATACAATAATAATAGAAAATGATCAGATTATTGTAGATGAGCCTTCTATAATTGCTCGTGATAGGCAGACGAAAAAAGTTATAGCAATTGGGAAAAGAGCAATGAAAATGCATGGGAAAACTCATGAAAATATAGAAACTATTCGTCCATTGAGAGATGGTGTGATTGCTGATTTTGATGCTGCTGAGCAAATGATAAAAGGTATGATAAATATGACGCGCAAAAAGATGACTTTTTTTTCTCCGGCTTTAAGAGTTGTTATTGGAATACCTTCTGGTAGTACGGAAGTTGAAAAACGTGCGGTAAGAAATTCAGCAGAACATTGTGGAGCAAAAGAAGTTTATCTTATATATGAGCCTATGGCTGCTGCATTGGGAATAGGTTTGGACATAGAAGCTCCCGAAGGAAATATGATTATAGATATTGGAGGAGGAACAACAGAGATTGCACTTATATCTTTGGGTGGTATAGTGGAACATAAATCTATTCGTACGGCTGGGGATGATTTTACCGAGGAAATTCGAGATTATATGCGTAAGACCCATAATATGAAAATTTTTGATAGAACAGCTGAGGAGATTAAGAAAAACGTCGGTTCTGCGTTGGAAAATTTAGATAATCCACCGGCTGATTATATCGTCAGAGGAGCTCATATAACTACTTCTTTACCTGTGGAAATTGCTGTTAGTTATCAAGAAATTGCAAAATGTTTGGATAGACCTTTGCAGAAAATAGAGGGTGCTCTTATGGAAGTATTGGATAAAACTCCTCCTGAGTTATATTCGGATATATACAAGAATGGAATTCATTTGACAGGTGGGGGCGCATTGCTTAAAGGATTGGATAAAAGGCTTTCACAAAAAACTGGTTTGAAAGTAATTGTCTCCGAAGATCCGCTTCATGCAGTAGCAAAAGGTACTAGTATTGCATTGAAAAATTATGATAAATATCCGTTTCTTATTAAAAATTAAGTGCTGTAGTGGACGGTTTTTTCTCCATTTATTATTTTTTATTTTACTTTTTGTTGGATTTGCGTTTACTATTAAGCGTCAAGCTAATTGGAATGGTGTCTTTTTAACTACTTCAAATAATCTTTCTTCTTTTGTTTATACTTTATATTCCAAAATTGGAGAATATTTGGCTTTAAAGCAGGATAATGATACATTATTAAATTCTTACAGAAAACTTTTATTTTTTTTGTTGAATGAAAAAACTAATTGTCATTATACTGAAATTAAAGACACTATATTTGAGGTTATTCCGGGTCATATTATTCAAAAGACAATATCCTTGCAAAATAATTTTTTTACCATAGATAAAGGTAAAAAACAGGGTGTTCAACCTGAAGATGCTGTTGTGTCGGCTAATGGCATTGTTGGAGTTATAACTAATGTTTCAGAAAATTTTGCCACAGGGATTCTTATTTTAAATCGTTTAAATGGGGTAAGTGCTAAGCTGAAAAAAAATAATTATTTTGGTTCTCTTACATGGAATGGCAAAAATTATTTGTTTATGACATTATCTGAAATCCCTAATCATATAAAAGTAAATATTGGAGATACAGTAGTTACTTCCGGCTATGATTTATTATTTCCTCCAAATTATCCTATTGGCACAGTTATATCCGTAAAAAAGAATTCGCAAGATAACTTTTTTACAATTAAAGTGAAATTATTTGAGGATTTAAAACAAACTGATAATGTATTTATTGTTAAGTACAATAATAAAACAGAGATTAGAAACTTACAAAAACGAATAAAGAAAATTTTAAGTATAGACTGATGGAATTACGTTTAGCATGGAAATATTTTTTGTATTTTATAACATTGTTATTATTACAGGTTTTAGTCTTTGATAATATGGTTGTTAGTAAATACCTTTTCTACCCAAATGTCTTTGTTTTATTCATTTTACTTCTACCTTTCGAATTGGATTTAAATATAATGCTGATTGTAGGTTTTATTTCTGGGTTAATTTATGATATTTTTATTCATTCATTAGCCTTTAATGCAATTTCTTTTACTGTTATAGCTTATTTGAGATATTATATATTAAAGCTTATTATTCCCAGGGAGGGATACATTGCTAATACTTTGCCTTCGTATATTTATTATGGTTTTAATTGGTTTTTTTTATATAGTCTGATTATTGTTTTTGTTTATGAATTGATTTTTAATTTTTTGGTTTATTTTAAAGTTTCTTTTAATAGAATTTTACTTAATTCAATAGTAGATTTTTTACTTTCGTTTTTTTTTGTTATGGTATTACATTTGACTTTTTACAAAAATAAGCTTTAATGATAAATAGAGAGCAACATAAAGCTTATGTATTTATTGTGATAGTTTTTATTGTGTTTTTAGTAATTTTAGGAAAAATTCTATATATTCAATTGTTTGATAAAAAAATTAGACTTGTAGCTTTAACCTATGGACTTAGGCGGCAGATACAATATCCTGCAAGAGGGCTTATTTTTGATAGAAATCATAAATTATTAGTCTATAATAAGCCTATTTATGAATTGATGATTGTTCCTAAGAAAGTAAGAAAATTTGATACTGTTGAGTTATGTAAAATTTTAGGTATTCCTATTTCTTTTTTAAAGTCACGGATTGAAAAGGCTATTAAATTTTCTTATTATCGTCCTTCAAAAATTTTTGAGGGTATTTCACAGAAAAAATATCATATTCTGTTAAGCCGAATGTATAAATTCCCTGGATTTTATATTCAAAAACGTACTGAGAGAATATATCCTATACATAATGCAGCTTTAATCTTAGGATATATTCGTGAAGTAGATAAAACTATTGTTGATACAAGTAAATATTATCAACCCGGGGATATGATTGGCGCTACCGGATTAGAAAGATATTATGAGAAATATTTACGCGGTAAAAAGGGGGTAAAATATTACTATGTGGATGCTTTTGGCAGGATAAAAGCTTCTTATAAAAATGGTTTATTAGACACTAATGCAGAGGTGGGACGAAATTTAATTACTTCAATAGATATTGATTTACAGAGCTATGGAGAGTTGCTTTTGAAAAATAAGATAGGTGCGATTGTTGCTATAGAACCTAAAACAGGGGAGGTTTTAGCAATGGTCAGTTCTCCATCCTATGATCCTAATCTTTTGACAGGAGAGAAGCGTTCTAAAAATTATATTGAACTGTTAAAAAATCCATATAAACCTCTGTTTAATAGAGCCGTATTAGCAGGGCAGTGGCCTCCGGGTTCTACTTTTAAAGTATTACAAGCTGTTATTGCATTGAGTGAAGGAGTTATAACGACTAACACAAGTTTTGTTTGTAATTATGGCTTTAATACAGGTTCTCATATTGTGCATTGTCATCATGCAGGTTCTGTTAATTTTCATTATTCTATTGTAGGCTCGTGTAATACATATTACTGTAATGTGTTGGTGCGTATACTCCACAATAAAAAATATAGTGGAGTACATCAGAGTTATCAACATTGGTATGAAAAATTACAGAAGTTTGGAGTAGGCAGAAAGTTAGGTATTGATCTACCAGCAGAAGCAAAAGGTTCTTTATATAAAGCTGAACAGTACGATAGAATTTGGGGCAAAAATCGTTGGGGACCATTGACTATAATTTCCTTAGCAATAGGGCAGGGTGAGATAGGAATGACTACTTTACAATTGGCTAATATCGCTGCAATTTTTGCAAATCGCGGTTGGTATAAAGTTCCTCATTTAGTAAAAGAAATTCAAGGTTTACCTTCTATTGATTCCTTTTATTTGAAAAAAAATTATGTTGGTATTGATTCTTCTTATTTTTCCCCTGTTATTGATGCTATGCAAGATGTAGTGAGATATGGAACTGCTACTATGGCTTATGTTGATAGTATAACTATTTGTGGGAAAACTGGCACAGCACAGAATGAAGTAGGTTTACATAATTCTGTATTTATTGCTTTTGCTCCTAAATATAACCCAAAGATAGCTATTGCTGTTTATGTTAAAAATGGTGGGT
>Ga0256833_1001225_pt1 | contig 19136 bp, 24 predicted proteins | sample 356284metaG_FD_190535 | JGI IMG/M metagenome (GOLD analysis project Ga0256833, IMG submission 190535) | Hydrothermal vent microbial communities from Mid Atlantic Ridge, Atlantic Ocean - 356-284 | ecosystem: Environmental > Aquatic > Marine > Hydrothermal vents | place: Atlantic Ocean: Mid... | reverse complement strand
ACAAAGTATCCACCACCAAGATAAGTTAAAGTGAATGTAGTTAATGTAACACCTGTATCACTTCCATTGTCTTTATCAACAGCTATTGATGGACTATATATTATATTTCCACTATCATCATCAAATGTAACATCATTTTTACCAATAATAAAATTAAATTTATATGATTTCCCTTGTATAGCATATTCACTGTTGCTGTCTTTTGTCAGAGCAATAGTAATTTGATTATCATCCTGTGGATAGAATGTAAATATATCATCACTAAACAAATCAATTGTTATTGTCTTGTTGCTATCCTCTGTATAGAAAACACCACCACCTGAACTGCTCGGAGCGTCTACTAATGTTAATGCTGTTCCATTACTATCAACTGCAACATATTTATTAGCTGTCAATGTTGCTGGTGTATCTGTTAGCTCTGTGAATTTAATGCCAGTTTTAAAATCAAGTCCATCTTTGTTTGCGTTTACAACAACAAAATCTCCAGCATTGTTGTATTGTGATGGAGTATCAGTTAAATCAGTAAATTTAGTTGCTCCTGAACCTGATGAAGCGTCTATAAATACAAGCCCATCTTCACTATCATTTACTGCAACAACTTTGCCTTTGTTTCCTGAATAACTTGATGGTGTATCTTTAAGCTCTGTAAAGTTTGTATCACTACAAGGCTTACCGTCATCACCTACAAATTTTATAGCTGGCGTCCAATCACCAGTGTCTCTTTTGAATGAAATATAAATATCTCCATCTTGATAATTGCTATGCCAATTTTCACCATCGGCACTGAACCTAACATATACTGTCTCATCTGTTCCTGTATTACCTGCAAGAATATCAGCTAACAAACCTTTATAAGCATTATTGTAATTCATTACAATGATAGATGATTTTTGACTATATTGAGAGAATGTTTGGTCTAAATTAGCTAATGTGTCGTATATAACAGCATAAGCTAATGCGTCATCTATGTCAAGCTCTTCATTGTTATCAGAACACGTAGGAGTTTTAGGAACTCTTACAAACTTATCTTTGCTTACAAGTTTCAATTCAGTTGCTGTTGAGGTTGCTACATCTTCAAGTAAACTAATAGGAACTGTTTGCAATGCAATATTTATAAGGCTTAAACCTAACTGGAAACATTCATCATTTTTAGTTATATTCAACAATGGAGACGACTTATATCCTATAACATTACCGTTGCTATCTTTAATTTGATTATCAGGATTTTCTTTATAATCATTAACTGCTTTTTGAACTATATTATCAATTATGTTTAATGCTGTGCTTGTTTTCATTTATACTCCTTTTATAATGCTGTTGCTTGAATTTCTGCTATTTTCAATTGTGTGCTACATTTACATTTTTCTATCTCAAGATTAACATCTAATGCTTTAAGAACTGCTAATGCTTGTTGTTGTTTTAAATTTATCTCTTCTTTTGTTAAATCTATTTGGTAATCTTGTAGCTCTAATTGTTTTGTTTTTAAGTCAATCTCTTTTTGCATTAAATCATATTCTGCTGTTACTGTATTTTGTTTAAGATTTTCTACTTTTGTTTGAGCTTCAACAAGTTTGTTTCTTGTTTGTATCTCTTCCACTTGAGCCGTATACAGTGGAAGTTTAGCTTTTTCTAACTCTATTTGTGTCTGTTTTAAAGTTAGTTCTTGTTGTTTCAATGGAATTTCTTGCTTCAATAATTCAAGTTGTTTTTGTTTTATTTCATTGTCAGTTTTTGCTTCATTTATTTTTTCTTGTTCTATTTTAAGTTGAGCGTCTTTTATTTGCAATTCTTTTTGATTAATATCTACTTGACTTGGATATAAATGTTCTATCCTGTATTTTATTTCCGCAAGTCTTCCTGCAACATCTTGATATTTTGCGTCAGCTTCTTTTGTTACAGCGTCTCCTTGTTTTGTTTTTAAATCTATATCTGCTTGCATAACTTCAAGTTGTTTGTCATTTAGCTCTTGTTGTAGAGCGATTTGCACTGCACCATTGATTGTCTGATTTATTGCTTGTGTTGTAATTTGAGCTAAAAGATTTGCATATGTTTGAGCTTTTACATCATCAGGTATTGAAGTATTACTTTCTAAAAAAGTTTTCATATTATCTATCGCTTCTTTTGCAATAGAGTTTGCATTATCAAGAGATAGCAAATTAAATGTATCTTTGATAACACTCGTGTAAAGGTCTTTATTAAAAGCCATCAATAATCCTTTATTTCTATATTTGGAATTTCTACATCAAGTTTAACATCTTTTATTTGATAATCGCCCAACTGTATATCACCTATCTTAACATCTCCAATAATTGCATTGAATGTAGAATTTAATTTAATGTCACCATCCATAATTATATCATAGTCTGTAATAAATTTCTGTTTATTTAAGATGATATAATTTTTAAATATCTTTATAAAGATATCATCTTTTGTATATGGAATATAAAAAAATTCATCTACAATATTCTTCGCTTTACCGTCTTTAGTTTTTAAATTGTTATTAAAAACTTCATATAAAGTATAAGGAACATCATATCCCTTTTTGTAGTGCAACATAAGTATATTAGACACATCACCTAATTTTTTAATTATAGACTTACCATTAATTCTTCCAAATACACAGCCGTTAAGCTCTGGTGCAATAAATTCAATCTTGCTAAAACCATTTCCGCTTTTAACTGTATAGTCTATATCAACTATATCTTTTGTTAAATAATTCCATCCTTTAAGATAAACTGATTTGACATCATTTGTCATAACAATAATTTTAGCAAGACGCCCTCGAAAAAGAGCTTGTGTGTCTATTCTCATTAGTATCCTTAATATACGATACCAACTCCATCAGGTGCGTCAGTATCATATGTTGAATGTTCTACTGCATTAATAACAACTCTTTCTTCAGCAATTATACCATAATCATAAGCTGTAATTCTAACTAAGTAATCACCTGCTGTATCAATACTAAATGTTGGAGTTGTGTAAATACCAGTATTACCAGCTTGCTTAATCTCTGTTCCAGCACTTACATTAGCTTTTAATGGAGTTTTTAAGTATGCTTTTCCATTAACAAGTTTTAAAACAAGAGCATATTTGCCAGTAGCATACTCAATTACATCTCCCTCTTGAATAGTATTAGCACTATCACTTGGGTCATATCTTAAAATTCTTGAACCAGCAAATGCGTCAGCTGTAACTTTAATAACGTGTTTATCAGCGTCAGCTATTTGTTTTACAGCTTCTGCAAAGCTACCATCTACTACTGTCTCATTTAAAGGATTATTTACTGGTGCATAAGTTAGTTTAAATTTGCTTGTATCTGCACCAATCACAGTTCCTTTTGTAGATACAACAAGATTGAATTGTTGATTTTCATTTTTTTGCAACATATCAACTCCTTTATTTTTTATATTGCAAATAAATTAAAATATAAAAGAAGCAAAAAAAGAAGATAAAAGTGTCTTAAAATCTTAATTTTATTTCAGATATATCTCTTGTTATCCTAACAGGAACGTATCCTGCTGACATATCTTTTTCAAAATTACCAACACTTTGAAGATAGTTAGTATATAGTAATTTATTTTTATGTTGATTGCTTGTATAAAAATCATAAATTTGAATAGTTTCAAGGATATCTTTATCTGTGTATTTGCAATTAGATTTTACATTATTTCCATCAGCTTTATACATAGCAAAGTTTTTAGATAATGAAATCCATTCACCATCTTTTTTGTATACACAAATACCTTTTTTATATCCAAAGTTATAGTCGCCTGTTGTTGATAATCTGAATTTATATGGATTGATTGCTACATTTACTGCTTTATTATAACTTGAGTATATCATAGAATTATCAACACCAGCCCAACCTGATGGTGTATTACATTTTGATAAATCATTTCCTTGACACTCAACAATATAGTTTCTTTGTGCCATTACTCTACAATGTCTCATACAAGATGGAGCGATACCTTTAGTTTCAGTCCAGTAAATTCCAACTGCTTCAACACCTGTATCAATTTTATTCATAGAAGCATTATCAAAGTTAATCTCGATTAAATCTCCATTCTTACATAAGATAGTTGCTACATTTGCATTTTTTTGTAGAACATCAACAATAGGACTATCAATTAAATATATATCAAAACTTTTTTTAGTTGAAGTATCAACAAAATATAGTTTACTGTCTTTTGCATTGTATGCAATTGCATATAGATTAGTCCCACTCTTAAATGGTGATAACATATAAAAATCATTAAACATTTTAGGAGCTTTTATAAAAGGCGATGTTCCTGTTCCCATCTTTATTGCTTTATAATCATCTTTATTAAAAGTAACAGTTGCATACCCATTTAATGTTTGCGCTAAATACACAATATCTTGATTTATTTTAAATGCAACACATCTTTCAAATCTACCAACAATTGTATCTTTTTTTGATTTAGCTAAATCTATAACTTCTTGTGGCAAGTTTTTAGCTAAATAAATTTTATATAAATCTCCATTTTCAAGCCTTGCTATTATTCCGTTTTTATCTACATCTATTACGTGTGTTTGCTCCCAAGAAAATTCATAATTATCATCAATTTTTAAATTAGGCTTTTCCCTAACCATATTCTTTATTGCATAAGGAAAATCCAAATAGTCTCCACCAAAATTGTTTTTATCAAGGCTTGTTACATCATTAATTTTAATTACATCATCTTTCTCTGTTATAAAGAAAAATCTTTTTTCAGTGTATCCTGCACTTATATAATTCATAACAGGATACAAAAATCCAAAAGTAATATTGTTTAAGTAATAATTAACATTACCTCTTTGAAATAATTTAGCTGGAAAAATTATATTTGGTCTCATTTTATTTCCTTTACCAATTTAATTTTTGAACCTGATTTTCATCAAGCAATGTTGCACCATCAGGTGTAAATGTATTGTATTCTATATTTTTACTTTTATCTACATCAGCTTGTAGATATTCAAAAGTTCCTTGTGTGTATTTGTCATCAGTAATTGTTTTTTCTTGTTTAGAAACTGACTTAATTTCCCAGTGCCACTCAGAGCCTAAAGGAAACAGAGAATTAGGCAAAAGTCCTTTTCTTGCTGTTGCTTTACCTGTTACTGCTAACATAATTTTCTTAGGCGGTCTTCTTAGATTAACAGCAAAAGAAGCATTCCCGATTTGGAATTTTATAGCTCTTCCTCTTTTAATTTTTACTCTTAAAGTTCCATCTTTTAACCATTCATAGTTATACATTTTTCCCATTTGTTACTCCTTTACTACAAGCATATCATCTATAATAATATGTCCGTCATAATTTTTAGGCTTAAATGTAAGTTCTACATAATCATCTTTTTCTTCTGAATTTACATCTACTGTAATAACATTATTAATCTCTGTCTTTTTAGGAACTATGTTAGCATATGGATTATATGTCATTCCTAAATCAAATTTATAGCAATCGTTTAAGTAAAATTTTCTATCAGCATTTTTTAATATATCTCTAACTTTTACTGCGTCTAACTCATCAGCCCCACCTTGATACCATTCTCCTGAGCCTTTTTTATAATTATCAGGGTCACCGTCACAATCAACTTCATTGTAAGTTTGTATTTGTGTATTGTCATCAAATTTTATTCTATAATTTTCTATCCTCATATAGACAGTTACAATATAATATCCACATTTATTTCTTGGAACTGGTTGTAAAGTTGAATGTTGCTCTAAACAATCATTAGCACTTTCTATATCAATATCACTACATTTAGTAGCACCTTTTACACAATCTAAATCTTTAACTTGATTAAATAATTCATCAGAACATCCACTGCATACTATTTTACCAAGTGGGATATATGCACTGTCTGGAACATAAGAATGACTATTATAATTAATACCATAATCTAAAATATTACCGTTATAATCAAGCGCCAAATTCCAATAGTAATCAACAGCATTAGTATCTTTAAACTTAGAATAATCAAGAACTTCTGATAAAACATCAATATCATTTTTAAGTGCTTGATATTTTGGTAAATAGTCTTTATTAAATTCATCCTCGATTACTGTTTTGGCTTCTTCTACAATGTTACCAACTTGAAAATAAAAATTGTTATAATCAACTTTTTTAAAGAAATTCTTATCAAAACCTAATATTTTTGCATTAGTTATATACTTCTTAATAAATTCAAATCCTTTAAAAAATGTATCTGTTACATTATTAACATTTAAACTACATTCAGCTAATATCTGATTTCCAAGCCAACCTTTTTCATCTAATAATTTTAGATAAACAAAATTATTAGTATCTAAAATATTTATATAGCCAATATTAACTCTTAAAGTAATGTGTGGATAAAAGTTTTCAACCCAAAATTTAAACACGCTTGCGTCCAATGTATCAAGGTCTAAGTTTCTTTTTAATGCACCAACTGTTGTATGATTTATATAGTATTCTTTAGCAACATTATCAAATCTGCAATCATAACATACTGTATTACCATCAACGTTATTTTCAAAAATATCAACACTGATGTTATTAAAATCAACTTCACAAATTGCATTATCATATACAAATCTTGGTATGTATCCATCTTTAATCTTGTTTATTACCTCATCAAGAACCCCATAATCATTAATATTTTCTCCAAACAGAAAATATTTAATTATTGATGAAGCAACACCATTCATTGCTATGTATATATATTTTTTCTCATAAGTGTTATTATTATCTCCTGTTGTATTGTTATCTAATTTTGATAATTCATTTTTAATTATATCTACAATATCTTTATTAATAGTCAATGCACTAACTTCTTCGACAAGAACTATTTTGTAGCTTGTAATTTTATTTTTTAAATAAAATTTTTGATAGCTAAAAAATAATTCACTATCAAAAAAATACATAATTTTTTCACTATTATCAAATGCAATGAAATTGCTGTCATTTTTGATAATGAAATTTTTATCACACACAGAAGTAAGCTCATTAATGTTTTCAAATGAAATAGCATTTTTATTTAATGTTATTTCCTTTTTAATATTAATTTCTTTTGTAACTACACTAACATTGTAATTAACATCTTTAGCTAAGAAGCATATTATTTTTGTTGGAACATAACTTGTATTAAACAAAATAAAATCTCCATTGTAATGGATAATTATTTTTTTGCCGTCAAATTTTTCTTTTATTCTATGGAAAAAATATTCAATAGGTGCATTTTCATAATCACAGCTAACATTGAAAAATATTGTATCTTTATCTAAGATATATACTCTTGAAACAATAGGCTCACCACCCATCCCACTATCAAAAACACCATTAAAAATAGTTGCCATTCTAATCATATCTAATGTTTCATTGTCTTGAAGAATAGAGTAAATCTTATCGTCTTCTACTCTAATTTCTATTCTTAAATCATTGTTATTATCTTTAAAACAAACATCATAATTATATTCAATATCATCTATATGTATTGCTGTTCCTGTTCTAAACGCACATTCTAATCGCAATCCTATTTCAGTGTTTTTTATTAACATCTCTTTATCTAAAAAATTCAGTTTTTTCATATTGTTCCTTTATTGTGAAATTGTATATACGTAAAACTCTTTACCTTTTAAGTTTTCAGGTATATCATAAATTAGTTTATTATTTTCAATTTTAGGTGTAATTTCATATTCATTTTTATCTGTTCTGATAATAATTTTTGCACCTATTTCAACAATGTTATTAACTTCTTTTACTTCACCTACAATAATATTAACTGGAACAAATCCTGTGTTATTTCCAACAAATGAAGCTCTTGCTTTTACAGCATAAAACTCAAAAATTTCACCATCTTTTTTATCTCTTAAATAGTTAGCAATTTTCTCAATAAAGTTGTCACCAGTTACAATAACTTTTTTTGCACTTTTAACATTGCCATTATCAAACATTCCAATCACATATAAAGGACAATACAATTCTTTAGTATAATTCACATTTGGAATATTAATATTGTTATTTAATTCTGTTACATCAATCTCCTTAAGATTTAAAAATACCTTTTCTATAAACACATCACTTATATAACCTTGTTTAAAGTAATCTTTTTTTATGTATCCCATAATAACTCCTTATATTTCAAATTTGCTTTTTTTATTAAATTTAGATTTAACATAATTCCATATGCCAGATTGCATTCCATCTTCATCAAAGTTTAAATAAATTTTACCATCGGCTACACTTGGATTAAATGGTGTTTTGTCGTATCTTGCAACTCTAACTGGATAAATTTGCTTTGCTACTTTTTCTGCACCAATATAGTTATAATAATAACTTTCAAACGACACAAACTCTTTTTCAAACAACTTAAACACATCATAAATTATTTCTCTTACTTTTTGTGAATTAAAAAGATAAGGTGTATGAGTTGCATAATTCAATCCATACAATCCTTTAGATTTAACATCATAAAACATCTCTTTTAATTTCTGTTGATAATATCTGTTTCCCCAATTAGTTATTTTGTTGAGGTCTTGTAGATAGTAAATTTGTTTAAAAGTTTCTTGTGTAACAGGTTGCAATAGATAGATGTCGTCATTAAATAGAATAAATTCATCTACAATATTTGACATTATATCTATTGCGTGAAGAGAGTTATGATATCTCTTATCACATTGTGAATAATAGATATATCTCACTTGTTTTGTGTTTAACCATTTAGGCTTATAACCTATTATAGTAACATCAAAAGGTTCTTTTATATTTTGCTCTAATGAACGCAATGAATATCTTAATTCTTCGCAATCACCAACTGAAGATTTTTTAAGTGGATAAAGAATGTGGAGCATAGTAGCTCCTATTAATTTGAAGTAGCGTTGCCACTACCAGAAGCATTGCTTGAAGCGCTACCTGTTGCACTTCCTGAAGCACTTCCTGATTTAGAAGCATTTGCACCAGCACTTCCTGAAGCACTACCATTAGCTGAACCTGTCGCACTACCTGAATTAGAAGCATTACAACCTTTAATAAGGTCACATAATTTATTAACATCAATTTTGCTTAGAATTTCATTAGCAAGAACATCTGTTTTAAGTGCTGGCTCTGCACCTGATACATCAATGTATTTATCTAATGCTTTATATTTTGAGATAGCATTTTCAATGTTTGATATATTTGCTGATAAAGATGTAATTTGATTTTTAACTACATCCATATCAGATTTAAGATTAACTACATCTTGATTATTGCTTACTCTACTGTCAAGCTCTTTAAAGTTATCAACCATAGCATTATAATTTGTTTCAATTTGGCTTAATTCATCTTTTAGGTTATTAATTATGCTTGCAATAGCTTCAATTGATTTGAAGTTATTATCCATCTCTTCAATTGTTAAAGGTCTCTTAACAGTTTCCCAAAGCGTAATATTTATTTCAGTTGCGTTTCCATTTGCACTTGCACTTGCACTTGCTGAACCACTTTTTAAACTACCCATTTTTTACTCCTTTATTTTAAATTACTTCAACTTCTGCATTAGAAGTTTGTTGTGATACATCAGTTTCAATTTCAGCTTTTAAGCTATCAATATTAATTATTTCAAACATAATAAGTCCACTATCGCTTGCTTCTAATCCGTATCTGTCTTTACAAGCGTCGCTAAACACTCTGTAAATTGATTTATTTTTTGCAAAGAAAACATCTGCAAAATAGTAATTAATATAATTACCGTTTTTATCTTTATTATAATCTTTTTCCTGAAAATTATTTAACCAACTTCTAACCCAAGCAATAGCTTCTGCAAAACTCTTAGGCGAATTTGGTCTAACTAAAACTTCTTTTTTTCTTAAAGCCATTAAAACTCCTTTTTATTATGTTTCTTCATCATCTCCATCGTCACTATATTCTTCACCAGTTTCAGCATTGCCTGTATTATTTTCAGGTATTGAAACTGCTTTTTCATCAACTAAACTAAAAGAACAATCTTGTCTATCAGTTCTTAAAACATATGCAATTCCATTTTCTTCATATTCCTCATTAGGATGAGACGTATAATTAGTTATTGTTGCATAAACATTGCCACTTTGTGTAATTAATCTCATTCCTTTTGGAACAATAACAATTGTTGCAACGTCTGTTTTTGGAATAGTAAAGTCACCGATTTTTAAGTTTGATACTGGAACAAATGCAAATCTGTTATTTTCAAATCCAATAGTATCATCCCATAAAATAAGAGCTACAATTAGCATTGCGTCCATTTCATCCCACTCAAGTGGTCTTCCAAGATTTATCCTTGTATTAATTGCTGGCTTAAGCATATCTCTTGTGATTAAGATACCTTTTTGAGTTTTAGTATTAGTATTTTCTTGATTATTTGTTTCTGCTGTCGCTGGCATACAAACTCCTTTATTTATTTATAATAGATGAAGCTGTTATACAACAGCCCCATCATCTTCACCATTAGCACCTGCACTACCGCTTGCTGAACCTGTTGCTGAACCACTTGCACTTCCTGTTGAACTACTTGAATTAGAAGCGCTTGCATTAGCTGAACCTGTTGCTGAACCTGTTGCTGAACCTGTTGCTGAACCTGTTGCTGAACCGCTTCCGCTATTACATTTAGAAGCACACTCTTCTTGAGTTTTTCCAGCTAATCCACAATCAATAGCTCTTGCAAATGCGTCAGCTAATTTGCAAACATCTACTGCGTCAATTTGAGCTTGGATAGCATTATCAGTGTATTCTTTTGCTTGAGCTGTTGCTGTATCAATTGCTTCTTGTTTAGCTTTATTAATAGCGTCTGTTAAATCTGTTTTAACTTGATTAATTTCATTTTCAAGTGTAGCTTTTAAATCACTGATTTCTTGCTCTAATTGTTTTTTTACATCATCAGTGCTTTCAGTTACTTTGTCTTCTAACGCTTTTACTTGGTCTTGTAATGTTTTAATTTTATTAGCGTGGTCGATTAATTGAGTAACAATATTTTGCCCTACATCAAACTCTGGTGTTGATGGGTCTGCGTCCAGTAAGCCTTGAATGGTTTTAATTGCGTCTTGTAATTTGCCAAAATCAATTTTTTCAACGTTTAAAACGTTTTCAATCTCTTGTTTTACTTTAACACCTACTTGATAACCAAAATGTTTTGATACTAAAAGTAGTAATTCTTGCAAGTTTTGCATATCTTCTCCTTATATAAAATTTTTGCAAATAAATTATAAAACAGTTATTAAGTAAAAACTAATTATTAATGACGCTTTGATTTGATTTATAAATAGCAATTATATTGTTAGCTTTTTGTTCGTAGTAATCTTTATTTTTAAATGATAAATAACTACAAATAAAAAATACAACTGCTGGATGAAGCTGAATATCTAAATCAATCTCTTTGTCATCTTCTAACACTAAAGGTTTTCTTATATATTTCATAATTTTTTTGTCATTACATTCTTCAATTAGCCTGAAAAAGTCATCAGGTTTTTTACCACAAGTAGTCTTTATAATAAGATTTTCAGGCTCACATAACATAGCAACTTCATATAATGATTGTTGTATGATTAAGTCAGTTATATTTGCATTAGAGTTATCTCCTAATAGAAAATTTTTAGCAAGAGTTTTAGCTTCACTATATGTCATATTAATCCTTTAAAGGCAAAAGGCTTATTTAAGCCCTTTACCAAAAGCAAACATAGATGGATTTTTAACCTCAAGTGTTAGTGAAGTGTAATATCTTCCAAATTTTGCTGTTTTACTTGTTGGAACTTCTTCAAATTTTGTAGGTATTTTAAATCTAATGTCTGCTTCATTTAGTTGCCCTACAAGGATTTTGTCTTTAAGTTTGTCTGTATTAAATAATCTGTGAATTTTTACTTTGATATCACCAAAGTCTGTTGTGATAACATAAAGTGTTGGGTCGAATTTTCCATCAGGATTTTGCATCCATCTAAAATAGTCGCCTGCAAAGCTATTGATTTTTCTTTTTAATGCTGTTCCACAAATAAGCATAAAACTTTCATTCTCAATATCTGCATTATTCCAAATCATTTCAATAAGCTCATTTAACTTATCATAAGTTAAGTCTGTTGGATTTCCATTACTATCAGCATAATCTTTTTTATTGTCTATATAATGGAAAATACCTGCCATCTTTGCTGGTTGAGAAGCTGTTCCCTCTGTATAAGGGTCTTCAACGCTGTCATTATGTAATCCAAGCAACGCATATTCTAAATCTTTTGCGTGTTCTTTTCCAACTTTTGCAACTCTATAAGCCCACTCTTTTTCACCATATTTAGCATTATCATTTTCTTCCCAAGATAATCCAAATTCATTTTTCACAATTTGAACTACATTGTCTTTCATATATTTTGTATCTTGAGTATCTTCATCAATATCTGTTACCTCAAGATTAGCATTTGCTTTAGCTTGTCTATATGTGTCTAAAATCCAGCTATGTTTTGGTGCTGAAATTTTTTGCCCTCTACCGAACCATTGTAAAAATGGAGTTGAACTTGCACCTTGTAATATTATAGCGTCTAATACACTCGGCTTTTGATTAACTGTGTTGTTATAACTTGTTAAAGGCATTTTTACTCCTTAATTTAATTTTAAGGAAATAATGACACATAAAAAAGATGAAAAAAAGAAAAAAATGTCGTTATTTTTTTGCGATGCTTAAAATGTAGTCCCCAAGAGTAATATCGTCAGCTTGTCCTTTTTTAACTTTGCTCTCTAAATCATCAGTTACGTTGTTACCACTGCCACCTGTCTCAGTAATTCTATCAGGCTTATTATTTGGTGTGATTGAAGCGAGAGCCGATTTTACAACCACTTCAAATGCTTCTGGGTCTGTCTTAACAGCTTCTGCGAGCTGAGGATTTATTTTAGCAAGTTTTTGAATTTCTTGATTTACTATATCCTCTGTTACATCAGGATACTTACTTAAAACTTCTTGTTTTACTCTCTCTTGTTTTATTCTATTTAACTCTTCAAGAGCTTGTTTTGCTTGTTGTTCTACTGCGTCTAATCCTAATAGTTTTTTAGCTAATTCAATCTCTTGTGGATTAGCTTGCATATTAGGTTGAGGTTGTTGCATTTGTTGATTTACTTCTGGTTGTAAATTTGGTGCAACAAAAGGGTCTTCTGTTTGTGGTATTTTAGGTTGAGGTTGAGGTTGCGTTTCCATTTGTTGTGTTGCCTCAGGATTTACTTCTGGTGCTTGTGTTTCCATTTGTGGATTTTGATTTTCTAACATTGTTATTCTCCTTTATTAGTTTTTAATAGCCATCTTGTTTTAATAACCTCTTCTACACTTGGTGCAAAAGGCTTTGCTGGCTTACCAACAAATTTTAACATAGGCTTTGTTTGTCCTCTTGGAACAAATACGTATGCTTCTGATAATAATGTTTTACTCCAATCAGCAAATACAAAAGCCTCACCTTTTAGCATTCTATTATATGCTTCACACCAAGTAACATATTTTGTTTCCTTGTCTTTTTTGTTATCTCTTTTAGTTGTTTGTGTTGTTTGATTTTCATTAGCCATTATCAACTCCTTTAATTAGATTTAGTTTATCTTCCAACTCTGCTTTTTTAGAAACTAAGATTGTTTGAGCTATATTGATTGCTCTCATAAACTCTAAATACTGCACTCTTTTTTCATCAGATAATTCAGGGTTCATAGCATTTTTAAATGCTCCCTGATATTGCAACTGCAAATCATTTTGAATATCAGCCCAAACTGATGTTTTCTGAATTTGCTCCAGCTCCATCAGTTTGGTTGATATCTCCTCTAATGTCTCCATTTGCTCCAATTCCTGATTGTTGTAATTCATTTAAAGCCCTTTCATATTCAATTTCTTCTAAGTTTTGTTCCATCTCTTTTGCAATAACATTTAGATTAATTGTTTTAAGTTTTTGAATATATAACTCATCAAGTATCTTTCTATATAGCATAGCTGTTTGTTGGTCGCCAGTTTTAAGTGCAAGTGTAAGATTTTGTAAAGCTGTTTGTTCTGCTGTTGTAATAGCATTAAGCTGAACGTCTTTGTTTGTAGCTCCAACACCTGTATTGATATTAACAAAAAAGTTAAGTTTTTTAGTTCTATCAATACCATAGAATAAAGGATTTTTATCATACATCCAAATCAGATTTACAATTCTTTTTACAAGTGGCTCAAAGAATGTCTCATTAAAACTTCTTATTATATCCTCTATCACTATGTTAGTCTCTTGAGTTAAGATAGTCATACCAGTTGCTGTATTTGGAACTCCTTTATCAACAAGCCCGTGAGCTAATTTAGTAACACCTGAAATTTCCTGTGCGTCTAAATCAATTCTATCAGTCGTTAAAAATGATTGATTTAGATTTGGCTGAGGCAACTCTCTAACTTGGTTCAAATCATTAACTTGTAAAAGTTTTTTATTACTTCTTAATACAGCTTCACTAAGTCCTGATTGTTTAGTTGATAGAAATTGAGGATTAAGCTGTTTATCAATAGCGTCGAATTGTTGATTAACAATTACTGTGTATTGCTCTTGCAAAGGAATTAATAAATCAACTAAAGGATATCCAAGAGCTTTAATTGTTTTTTCATATGGTCTATCAACTTGATGTTCCGCTATTCCAATAACAAATGGCAATCCAGCATTTAACTCTTCATCTATTCTTAGAAAAGTGTAGTCAGGTAGCATTGTTGATACATACCATTTGCCTTTAATTTTTCTATAAATATCAAATACTTCTATACGAGAATAGTCACCTAAGTCAGCATTATCAAATGTATCTTGCCCCTCGATAAACGCACCTATGTAGTTTCTTAAATTCTTTTTATTTCCGTAAATTTTTTTAAGCCTTGAAATTGATGTTATAACTCTATTGACACAAAACTCCATATCGAATTTATTGTTAGCGTTTGGGTCTATCCAAAAATCCCTTAAGCTAACTCTTTCTATTTTCAATCCAGCATTTGCACTCCAATAAACTTTTGCAATACCAGTTCCATAGACAAGCCCGTCTCTTATGATAGGTCTTAGAAGTGTATAAGTAGATAATCTTTTCATAGTCCATAAGTCAAAAATTTTTTGAAGAATATCTATAATTGCATTATCTTCTTCACTTGGATTAACTGGCTTAAGTTTTGCAAGACTGTCGTTTTCAAAATAAGTCCTCATAATAGCAATTAGAATTCTTCTTATTTTAGCATATATCTTTTTTGGAAGAATAACAGACTTTCCTCTTTTTTTAAGCTCTTCTAATTTCTCAGGCTCAATCTCATTCATAAATGCTTTTTCTAATATATCTAAATCATCTTTAATTAGCTCATAACCTTTTTTTGCTTCTTGAAATAAAGCTATTACTTGTTCTTGCTTATTCATTTTCAAGTATCCTTTTTCTTATTCTTTGTGCTTTTCTTATGTGAATTCCTAAGCCAGCTGATACTTGCTTAGTTGTAAAGCCTGCTTTAAACATCTCTTCTGCTATTATTGTAGCACAAATCCTGTGTGTTAATTTAATTCTAAATGAATTATATCTAATTGAATTTTCTAATGCAACATATGGCTTAAAAAAAATAAATAAATTTTTGACGCATTTTGAAAATTGCTTGCGAGTTGATTTCTTAATTTTTGTTAATTTATAAATAATCTCATCACTAATGTTGTGTTTCTTTAACATTGCATAAATATATGCTTTAGTGCTTTTTTCATAAAAACAGACTGTGAAATCTTTTTTGCTTAAAGCAACCTTAATTATAACTTCATATGGAAAAATCTCTTTAATAAAATCTTTATTCATTTCTTTGGTAAATAAAATATTACTTACCACACTGCACCCCCGTAATTGTAGATAAGAGGAACATAGTCTAATAACTCATCATCATCTATGCTTACATCTTCATCTACAAAATAAGTTTGAGCGAACGTCATAGCAAATGCGTCAGCTATATCTGGCGAACGCCCTAACTCTTGTTTTATTTTTTTCTTGCTTGTTAGCTGATATAATCCTTTCTCATTAATTTCATAAGTTATAGCTCCAAGTTCACCTATAAAGTAATCATCATTTATCATCTTACCTTCATCTTCGAGTGCTTCTTTCATCCTGAAAAACCATTCAGCACGTGCATTCATATACAAATCTTTTTGAGTTGCTTTGTATGAAGCCTTAACTGGAATTGCAACTTTTAATCCAGCTTTTTGAGCCATTGAAGCAAGTGATGAACCAACACCTATTGCGTCAATAAAGATTGCTTTAGGCTTAATCTTAGCTTTTTTATACTCTTGAATTAACTCAGCCAACAACTCTGGTAAATCAAGATTACGCCATACTTTATATCCATAAAGATATTTACCTTTTCTTTTGGCTAATACGCTTCTATCATCACCATAATCAGCAACATCTAAAGCCCATACTTCATCACCGCTGTTATCGTATTCATCTCTTGCGATAGCTTCTTCGATAATGCTGATAGGTATAACAACATTGCTTGTTCCTCTTGGGAATTCACCTTGAACTCTAACACGATAAACATCGCTGTCTTTCCCATATTTTTTTTGGAATGCAATAATTGCTTGCCTTGAAACATTTTCACTTTCTTCAGCATTGAATGTGAATAACTTCCAAATGCCATCAGGATAAGCAAAAGTTTTGTAGAAAAATCCAGTAGTTCTTGTTGGGTTACCAGCCATAATAGCATAAGAGTTTTCACTTGTTAAAGCCCCCTCAGCTACTTCAAATATCTTATCAGGAATACCTGAGGCTTCTTCTAATACAAAGAAGATATTATCAGCGTGAAAACCTTGCAATGCTTCTGGCTGTTCCTTTCTTGCTGTTCTTGCAACTGCAAAGTTTCCGTTTCTAAATACAATTTTCTCTTTTTGACAATCAACCTCATCAGCTAATAAATCTGGCAACCTCTTAGCCCATTTAGTAATCTCAGGGATTAAAATATCATACAACTGATTTTTTGTTGGAGCTGTCATAGGAATTTTAGCGTCATATTTAAACAATCCAAACCATAAAACAATCCAGCTAATAAGAGAAGTTTTACCTGTTCCGTGTCCTGATTTGATTGCTATTTTTTTAACACCGCTATCTATGGCTCTAATAACTGATAGCTGTTGCGTAGATGGCACGATTTTCAATATTTGAGTTACAAAAAATTCTAAACTTTTCGCACACGCTTTAAGGATTATCTTATCCTCTTCAGTAAGCTGTGCGTATTTTTTTGCTACTAACTCAGCTTGCGTCATCGTCTACAACCTTTGTATCAATTATTTCAGGCTCTTTTCCTAAGACTTTTACGCTTCTCTCTTTTACTTTATTTTCAACACTTGCTTTTGCTTGTTCTATAAGTTTTTCAATATCTACATCACTATCAGATTTGATTACATCTAATAAGTGAGTTACTTTAACATCAACTTCTTTTCTATCTACAAACAATTGATAATATTTGCCGACAAGTCCGATAGCTTTCATCTTATCTTCTAATTCAATGCTTTCTTCCATTAGCTCACCATTTTTGTGATAGCGTCTTGTGTATTTTTTCACAGCTAATGCTCTCTGGTCGTCTATCTCACTAATTGCTTTAACTGAACCATCAGGATTTAAAAAGTCTTTAATAGACGCATTAATGATTGTATCAAGAGTAACCATAACGCCAAACTTATCCTCAATGAAGCGATTTTTCATTTCATCAACTACTTCATTGATGTAAGTCTTTACAAATGGCAAGCTAAGTAAGAATGTTCCTTTTTTGTAGACTTCTTTGTTGTTGTAATTCTTAGAACTTGGAAATGCTTCTCTATATGCTTTAACAATGTTTTTAGTTCTAACGTATTCATAGACAAATTCTTTTTGAGCTTCACTTAGAGGCATTAAAGCTGGATTAGTAATTTTGTCTAACTCTTCTTTTGTAGCTTGTTTCTCTTTTATCAGATACTCTTTTTGCTTAAAAGCCCATAAACAATCTTTGCTACAAAACTCAAATCTGTATTGCTCTACGGCTTTGTTTTTGTGACAAAACTTACAGTAACTCATATTACAAACTCCAATAAGGTTTTGATTGCTTCATTATGTTGATTGCTTAATACTTTAACTAAAACATCTTTTAAAACAGTTGCTTCTTCACATTCATTTACTGAAACGAGTTTTATTTTATCTTGTATCTCTTCTAAATCTTTAAGAAACCTATCAGCTTCTAATTTTCTTTTAGTCTCACATTCACTTAATTTAGATTGTAACTCTTTTATTTTATTTTCAAGAGTTTCTATTTGCCTTATTGCTTCCTTGATTTCCATATTTGCTCCTTAGTTTAGTAGTAAGTTCAAATGCTTCTTTATAATTATCTAACTCACAATAGTAAATAACAATATTGCCAACAGCATATACTACTTCTTTTGTCGGCATACTTACGTGTCTAATCAAACATTTAGGCATAGTTGAAACGAGATACTCAAATCTCTCTTTGTCTCTTTTAAATGAAAAAATTTCATTAGCTCTCAATTTCAGCAACCTTTATGATTAGTTTGTTTTTTTTGCCAGCAATCTTTTTTACTGACAATTCAAATATTTGTTTGTCGTCTACATACACAATGCCAGTTAGACTATCAAGAATTGCTTTTAGTATATTGTCAATATCTTTGCCAATCTTGCCTCTAAAACAATATTCAACCTCAACTTTAACTTTGCTTTTTAGTGGCTCTTTTATTTTTGTTCTTGCAACTAAGCCGACAACCTTTTTAAATTCACTTCCAACTTTGGAAATATAAAATCTTGGGAAACCATTACGACAAATTGCACGCCAGTATGTATTAACTGATGGCGGTGTAATATTGTCAATTTCAATTATTAGTGATTTATCAGCCATTTTAAAGCCATAAAACTTAGTATTACAATAAATAACAAATAATACAGCCAAAAGTTATCTACTAAATGCTTTTTTATAATGCTAAAAACATTGAAATTCTTTAAAAACTTTTTGCAAAAATCAAACATTCTATTCCTTTTTTTGAAACATTATAGCATAAATACTAAAAAAGTGCTATAATATGTCGCTGTTATTTTAAAAAAAGGAGTATCAAAATGGCAAAGAAAAAATCTACTAAGCCAAAAATTGAAATCAATCCAGCAAACAAAGGCAAATTCACTAAGTATTGCAAGTCAAAAGGCTAC
>Ga0256833_1001224_pt1 | contig 19143 bp, 19 predicted proteins | sample 356284metaG_FD_190535 | JGI IMG/M metagenome (GOLD analysis project Ga0256833, IMG submission 190535) | Hydrothermal vent microbial communities from Mid Atlantic Ridge, Atlantic Ocean - 356-284 | ecosystem: Environmental > Aquatic > Marine > Hydrothermal vents | place: Atlantic Ocean: Mid... | reverse complement strand
TCACAAACTGGCGGCGGCCAGTTATTGGGTAAACTGGACCATGGACGTTTCCAAATACCGTGTAGAACCAGGCGGCAATTTCGACCCCGCCCAGCGGCCCACCCGCGAGGGAGACGATTTTGCCGGCGGCAAGAAGGCCGCCCGCAAGGAGCTAGCGCGCCTCTCGGAGCGCCTGGGCGAGCTGCAGGCCCGGCTCTACGCCGAGGGGCGGCAGGCCCTCTTGATCGTGCTCCAGGGGATGGACACCGCGGGTAAGGACAGCACCATCCGCCACGTCTTCCGCGCGGTCAACCCGCAGGGGGTGCGGGTCACCTCGTTCAAGAAGCCGACCGCGCTCGAGCTGGCCCACGACTACCTCTGGCGCGTGCACCGGCACACGCCGGCCCGGGGCGAGATCGGCATCTTCAACCGCAGCCACTACGAGGACGTGCTGGTCGTGCGGGTGCACGAACTGGTGCCGCCGGAGGTCTGGGGCCGGCGTTACGACCACATCAACGCCTTCGAAAAGCTCCTCAGCGACGAGGGCACGCGCATCGTCAAGTTCTTTTTGCACATCTCCCGCGAGGAGCAGCGAAAACGCCTCGAGGCCCGGCTGGAAAACCCGCGCAAGAACTGGAAGTTCAACCCTGCCGACCTGGCCGAGCGCAAGCGCTGGGGCGACTACATGGCCGCCTACGCCGAGGCCCTCAGCCGCACCAGCAGCGACCACGCCCCCTGGTATGCGGTCCCCTCGGACCGCAAGTGGCAGCGCAACCTGATCGTGGCGCAGGTATTGCTGAACGAGCTCGAGGCCATGGACCCCCAGTACCCGGAGGTGGACTTTGATCCCGCGCAAATACACATGGACTAGCCTCATAACCTTCGCCCTCCTGCTGCCGGCGGCGCTGGCCGGCCCCGACTCCTGGATGCCAGAACAGATGCTGAGAGGCGTCGTAGCCGTTCTCACCGACGACTGGAACGGTGACGGTTGGGTAGACCGGGCGGTGCTGTGGCAGCCGTCGTTCGACGACGACGTGGTCAATCTTTATGTGTTCCTTTCCGGAGAAAAACCACTCGTCCTGGCGGGCGCGGCCTGGAGCGGACAGATGTGGGGGACCTACCCCAGCCTCTTGCAGAGTCAGGGCGGCTTCGAGGTGGTTTCCGGCAATGACGCCATAGGGCGCAACCGCTGGCGGGAATCGCTCACGGTGGCCTACCTGAAAGGTCGCCTGCACGTCGTGGCTTACCGCTACCAGAGCCGCGACACCCTGGACCCCCAGAACGAGTTCGAGTGCGTGGCCGACTTTAACACGGGTAGGGGTCGCCGCAACGGTACCGCTTTTGCCGTCGTCCCGGGCCCCGTGCCGCTCGAAAAATGGTCCGCGACCAGTATTCCCGCGCCCTGCCGGGCGCGCTAGCGGTGGTTTAGGCTGTAGTCATGAGCGAAAGCCTGGTTCTCCGCCGCGACCACGGCCGCGTCCGGGTGCTCGTGCTCAACGATCCCGAACGCCGCAACCCGCTTTCCGATCCGCTGGCGGACGCCCTCGCGTCCGAACTCGAAGCCGCCGAGCGTGAACCCGAGGTGCGGGCCGTGGTGCTGACCGGCGCCGGCAAGGCCTTTTCCGCGGGGGCCGACCTAGCCTTTCTGAAACGGGTGCGCAGCGAGGCCGCCGAAGCCAACCTGGCCCACTCCCGGAGGCTTGCCCAGCTCTTCCTGCGCGTCTACACCTTTCCCAAGCCCATCGTGGCGGCGGTGAACGGCCCGGCGGTGGCGGGCGGGGCGGGGCTGGCCGTAGCCTGCGACCTGGTGGTGATGGACGAGGCGGCGCGCATCGGCTACACCGAGGTGAAGATCGGCTTCGTGGCCGCGCTGGTCGGGGTGCTGCTGGTGCGCGCGGTGGGCGAGAAGCACGCCCGCGAGTTGCTGCTCACCGGCGACCTAGTGGACGCGCAGACCGCCTACCGCATGGGCCTGGCCAACCGCGTGGTGGCGGCGGGCACCAGCGTGGACGAGGCGGTGGCCTGGGCGGGGCGGATCGCCGCGAACGCGCCCAGATCGCTGGCGCTCACCAAGGAGCTGCTGGCCTCCTTCTACGGGATGGGGCTCGAGGACGCCCTGCGCTACGCGGCCACCGCCGGGGCTTGGATCCGCCAGAGCGAGGACCTGGAGGAGGGCCTCGCCGCTTTCTTCGAAAAGCGCCGCCCCCGCTTCTAGTGGGCCGTGCGCTCCAGCAGCGCCTCGAGGTCGAAGCGCGTCTTGATGATGGGAGAGGCGAGGGCTACCGAGGTGCGGGTGCTACCGTAGACGCTCAGCTCCTCGATGACGCGGCGCAGGTCGTCGATGGAGCGGGCCACGACCCGCACGATAAACGAGGCGCCGCCGGTGACGAAGTGGCACTCGCGCACCTCGGGGGTGCGGGCGGCGTAGCGACCCACCTCGTCGTAGTGCGTGGGGGTGGTGGTGAGCTCGATCAGGGCGATTACCTCGAGCCCCAGGGCGGCGGGGTTGATTTGGGCGCGGTAGCCCTCGATGACCCCGGCCTCCTCGAGCTTGCGCACCCGCTCGGCCACCGCCGGCGCGCTGCGCCCCACCCGCCGCGCCAGCTCGCTCATCGAGATGCGGGCGTCCTCCTGGAGCTCGGTGAGGATGGCCAGGTCCACCTTGTCGAGGCGCACTTTTGGTTTAGAAGGCATACACGTATTTTAGCCTTTTAAACGTAAAATTATCCAGCCCTTATACCTTTGATTCTCCCTTCCATTTCGCGAATGGCCTGACGTAGCCTCGAGCTAAGGAGGTCCGTATGAAGATCGGAGTTCCCAAGGAGATCAAGACGCTGGAGAACCGCGTGGCCATGACCCCCGGGGGCGTGGAGAGTCTGGTCAAGCGGGGGCACGAGGTCTGGGTCGAGCGCGGCGCGGGCGTGGGCTCGGGGCTCGCCGACGCCGAGTACGAGGCCGCAGGCGCCAAGCTCGTGAGCGCCGAGGAGGCCTGGGGCGCCGAGATGGTGGTCAAGGTCAAGGAGCCCCTTCCTTTCGAGTACAGGTACCTGCGCTCCGACCTGATCCTCTTTACCTACCTGCACCTGGCGGCGAGCGAGGAGTTGACCCGGGCGATGCTTGAGTCAGGCGTGATCGGCATCGCCTACGAGACGGTGCAGACCTCGGACGGCGCGCTGCCCCTCCTCGTGCCGATGAGCGAGGTGGCCGGGCGCATGGCCACACAGGAGGGCGCCAAGTATCTGGAGAAGTCGTTCGGCGGACGCGGCGTGCTGCTCGGCGGGGTGCCGGGCGTGGCGCCGGCTGACGTGGTGATTCTGGGCGGCGGCACGGTGGGCATTAACGCCGCCAAGATCGCCGTGGGCATGGGGGCGCACGTGACGATCCTCGACGTCAACCACGCCCGGCTGCAGTACCTCGACGACGTCTTCGCGGGGCGCTTGACCACGCTGACCTCGACCGAGGCCAACATCAAGAAGGCGGTGCGCTACGCCGACGTGCTCATCGGCGCGGTGCTCATCCCCGGAGCCAAGGCGCCGCACCTGGTGACGCGGGAGATGTTGCCCACGATGAAGGAGGGCGCGGTGATCGTGGATGTGGCCGTAGACCAGGGCGGTTGCGTGGAGACGATCAAGCCCACCACCCACGCCGATCCCACCTACGTGATTGACGGGGTGGTGCACTACGGCGTGGCCAACATGCCGGGGGCGGTGCCGCGCACCAGTACCTTCGCGCTCACCAACCAGACGCTGCCCTACGCGATGAAGCTGGCCGAGAAGGGGGTGGCGGCGCTTGAGGAGGACCCCGCGCTCCTGAAGGGCCTCAACACCCACCACGGCAAGCTCACCTATGCGGCCGTGGCCGAGGCCTTCGGCCTGCCCTACACCCCGCCCGAAGAGGCGCTGCGCGGTTAGCGGCGGCGGGCCTGCGCCGCGGCGGTAGAGTGGGGTATGGGTTTTCGCACCGCCGCGGCTGGCCTGCTCCTTTTGCTTTGGGGGCTGGGTTGGGCCGTGACCGGCGACGCGCTCAAGCCGCGCGAGGTGCCCTGGTCCGATGGCGAGCGGCTGGTCTATTCCCTGCGCTGGAAAGGGCTGGTTGTTGGGCAGCAGGTGCTTGAGGCGCACCGCGTGGGCCGGGGCTGGCACTATGTAGGTCGCGTAGAAAACCAGGGGCTCACCCAGCTCGTGGGCTTCGACCTGGCGGTGGACTCCTACGTTCGCCCCGACCTTTTCACCCGCAAGTTCTGGCGCTGGCTCAGGGTGCCGGGCGAGGGCGAGCGAACGCTTACGGCCGTGGCGGGCAAGGAGACGTCGGTGCGCTTCGTCTGGGTGGACGGCAGCGTGCACCACATGCGCGACCCCCGCACCGACGTGCTGGACGACGCCTCGGTCCTGTATTATGTCAGGGTGTACCCCGAGACGCGCAGCCTGTGGCTGGTGAACTACCCCAGCCTCGTGGGCGGTTCGCTGCGCTCTCTGGGGCGTCGCAGGTTGAACACCCCGCTGGGGCGGCTGGAGGCGGACGGCTACCTCTTTGAGCAGGAAGAGATGAAGATCGAGGTCTGGTACAGCCGCACGCCGGAACGCTGGCCGCTGCGGTTTTTCCTCGGAGGGCCGTGGGGCGGCCTCAGCTCGGAGCTGGTCCGGGTGGAGACGGCTCCATGAGCCGAGCAAGGGAGGCGTCATGAAAGGGAACATCACCGTAACCGAGCAGGCCCTGGCCGCTATCGTGGGCCTGGCCGCGCACGAGGTGCCGGGTGTGGTGGGCATGAGCCCGGTGGGCATCCGCGACGGCCTGAGCCGCATCCTGGGGCGGAGCGAGGCCAGCCAGGGCGTGGTGATCAAGGCGGACCCGTCCAAGCCGGGGCACTACCACGCCGACCTCTACGTGGTCGTGGCCTACGGGGTGAAGGTGCCCACGGTCGTCGAGTCCATCGCCGAGCGGGCCGAGTGGGCGGCCGAGACCATGGCGGGCGTCAAGCTGGAGCGGGTGATCGTGCACGTCGTGGGGGTGAGCCGTGGATAAGTGGACCCCCGAGGCCGTCGCGGATGCCTTTCGCTTTGCTACCGATTGGTTCGCGGTCTTCGTGGAGGAGGTGAACGCCCTCAACGTCTACCCGGTGCCCGACGGGGACACCGGCACCAACATGCACCTGACCCTGCAGTCGGTGCGGCGCGAGCTCGACCTTTGCGACAACACCAAGATGGCGGAGGTGGCCCGCGCCCTCGCCTACGGCAGCCTGCTGGGTGCACGGGGGAACTCCGGAGTCATCCTCTCGCAGTTGCTCAAGGGGTTTTCCGAGGCGATCCGGCGTGAGGGCGCGGTCACGCCCGAGGTGCTGGCCGACGCGCTCGAAGCCGGGGCGCAGTCGGCTTACCGCGCGGTGATGAAGCCGGTGGAGGGAACGATCTTGACGGTGGCCCGGGGCGTGGCCGACGGGGCTGCCCAGGCCGTGAAGGAAGGGGCGGCGACCATCGAGGCGGTCTTCGCCGGCGCGCTCGAGCGTGGCCGTGCGGAGCTCGAGCGCACCCCCGAGCTCCTGCCCGTGCTCAAGACCGCGGGCGTGGTGGACGCCGGGGGGATGGGCTACATTCACCTGGTCGAGGGGCTCGGGGGCTTCGTGCTGGGTAAGCCCCTGCCCGAGCCGCCCAAGATCGAGAAGTACGCCCAGGAGGCCTTCGAGGAAGAGGAATACGGCTACTGCACCGAGTTCCTGATGGAGGACGTCAAGGAGCCCATCGAGAAGATCCGCGAGCTTGTCGCGCCTTTTGGCGACTCGCTGCTCGTCGTGGGTGCCGAAGGCTACGTCAAGGGGCACATCCATACCAACGACCCCGACGGCTTGCTCGCCGCCGTGGCGCGCTATGGCAAGATGAAGCGCACCAAGGTGGAGGACATGTCGGAGCAGCACTCCGAGATCCTCTCGGCGGTGGGTGCGGCGGACGAAGCCCCGCCGCCCACGGGTCTGGTGGCGGTGGCCAGCGGCTGGGGCATCATCAAGGCCTTCCGCGGCCTGGGGGCGCGCATCGTGGCGGGCGGGCAGACGCAGAACCCGAGTGTCCAGGACATCCTCGACGCCATCAAGAGCCTGCCCAACCCCGAGGTGATCGTCCTACCCAACAACAAGAACGTCATCCTCGCCGCCGAGAAGGCCGCCGAGCTGGCCGAGAAGGAGGGCAAGAAGGTGCACGTCGTGCCCACCCGCACCCTGGGCCAGGGGCTGGCCGCGGCGGTGCTCTACGCCCCCGAGTCGGACGCCGCGGGCCTGGTGGAGGAGATGAAGGAGGCGGCCGCGCACGCCGTCACCTTCGAGGTGACCCGCGCCAGCCGCGACGCCGTCGTCGAGGAGGTGGGCGAGGTAAGCGAGGGGCAGGTGATCGGCCTCAAAGACGGCAAGCTCACGGTGGTGGCCGACGACCCCGACGAGGCGCTCTTGAACCTGCTCAAGCTGACGCTGGACGGCGCGGACGACTACGAGATCCTCACCCTTTTCCACAGCCCCGCGCTGTCCGCCGAGCAGGCGCGCGCGCTGGCCGAGAAGATCGAGGAGAGCTACGAGGACCTCGACGTGGAGGTGCACGCGGGCGGGCCCGACCTCTACGACTACCTGGCGGTGCTCGAGTAGCCGCACGGTGAAGCGCTCTGCAGGCCCGCAACGGAGGCGGGTCTGTCGCATTCTTCTAAAACTCACCAACGGCCTTCGTAAAATGTGCGTATAAGGAGGGGCTTATGAAAAAGTGGATCGCAGCCGGTCTTCTCGCCGCATTGCTTGAGGCCTGTAACGTAACGATCACGCCGCCCAGCTCAGTGATCGTCGTGGACGGCTCGGCGGTGAGCGCGGGGCCGATAGATGAGGGGCAGAGCGCCCGTTTCAGCTTCCTGGTGGGCGCCTCGCCGGTGCGCCTGGACGTCACCGACCTCACCAACGGCGCCGCCGGGTCGTTGCGGTTGCGCGTCTACGACGCTAACGACGTCCTCTACGCGCAGACGGTGAGCCGTTACTACTTCACCGCCCCCTACCCCGAGGTGGTCAGCGTGGGCGTGGGGGCGTTGGGCATCACGGCCTCGCGGGCCTATTCGATCAACCTGCCCGCTGGCTTTGGGCGCGGGACGCTCGAGGTAACCAACCTCGACGCCAACCCCACCTCGGTGCAGGTCGCGGCGGTGAGTCGCGCCGCGTTGCCCTACAGCGCTGGTGATCTGGAACGGCCGCAGAGTTTCTCGGCCACGAGCGCTGGAGCGCTGCTCTACCTGGGACAGGCGGATGCCTGGGAATACCAGGGTTCGTCGGGGGCTACGCTCGAGCTCCTGGGCGGTGAGATCGTGCACGCCACGGCCAAGGTCAAACGTGGACTCGATACCCTGGTGCGGCTCGAACCGGGCGAGCAGTTCGTGGGGCTAGAACCGGGCGACATCGTCTACGTGCAAGCCCAGGGCAACGGCGCGCTCGCGGGTTTTTGCAACACCCTGGCCCGCTGCGCCGACGGCACAACGAGCGGGGAATATACCCTGTCCGTCACTCCGTAGCGGTCCCGCGCAAGGCTTCGACGATCTCGGCGGCGCGCTTCGCGCCGCCTCTTTCCAGGCAGCTCGCGACCGCCGCGGGCGCGGTGGGGTTTTCGAGGGCAGCGATGCAGCCCAGCTCGGCGTCGCTCAGGACCTCGACGTTGCGCACGCCCGCTTCGGCGGCCCGGCGGTTGCGCCAGCGCACCAGCCGCCTGAAGACCTCGTCGTCGGCGGGGGCGGGCGCGGGGGCCTTCTCGCCCTGGCGCAGCACCAGCCATGCGCCCAGCGCCAGCAGGCCGAGCGCCACCCAGGTACCCACCGCCGACTCCCAGAGGAAGACGAGCGCCCCGGCCACGAGCAGCGCGCCGCCGGTCCAGGCGGCGAGGTCGTGGCCGTCCTGCCAGCCCCACAGCCCGATGCCCAAGCCGGTCCCCACCAGCTTGAGCGACTGGAGTCCGGTGAAGTCGGCGCCGAGCGCGCCGAGTGCCCAGCCCGCGAGCGCCGCGCCCAGTCCCAACGCCTCTTCGGGCGCGCCGTAGCGGCGCAGGGTGAACATCACCGCCGCGCCCACGAGCCCCCAGGCCCAGGCGGGCAGGACCGGTGCGGTGCCGATGAGGTAGAGGATGCCGAGGACGGCGAGGGTGAGGCCGAGCAGGTGGCGTGTCGAGGGTTTCATGAGAGCTTCCGACCTCCCTTGGGTGCTGCCCGCAGTTTAGCACGGCCGGAAAAGCGCGCGGGCATCGGTGTTCCTGCCAGACCCCGGGGTTGCGCCCTAGCGTGTCAAGGAAAGAATGAAAAAATAACGCAAACCTTCTTAAACAATTTATTTGATTTTTCCTACACTTGCGTTTGGAGGTGAGGCGTATGCGGATCGCACGCATAGGATGGATGGCCGCGCTGGCTTTGGCGCTCACGCTGGGCGTTCAGGCCGAGGGGCCGACCGTGCTCGTGCTCAAGGCGACCGCCTACACCTCTTCGGTGCGCGAGACCGACTCGACCCCCTTCGTGACCGCGACCGGAGCGCGAACACGTTTCGGCATTATCGCGGTGAGCCGCGACCTCCTGGGCAGCGACCTGCCCTACGGCTCCAAGGTCAAGATCGAAGACCTGGGCGCCTGGCGGGACGGCGCGGGCAAGGGACAGTTCGACGAAATGCTAAAAGACGTGGTCTTCGTTGTGGAGGACACGATGAACAAGCGTAAGCGTCAGCAGATCGACATCTGGATGCCCGACCGCTCCCTGGCCCTGCGCTGGGGCGTGCGCCGGGTGCGCGTCACCGTGCTGCAGCGCGGGCGGTAGAGTGAGGTCGTGCGCTTCGCCTGGTTCCTCGCGCTCAAACACCTTCGTTACCGCAAAACCCAGAGCTTGATCACGGTGCTGGGGGTGGCGGCCGGGGTGGCCGTGCTCACCACCGCGCTCTCGCTCACCAACGGCTTCACTCAGGGCCTGATCGACGCCACCCTGCGGGCGGTGCCGCACGTGACCCTGACCGCGCTCGATCCCCACGACGCGCCGCGGCCCGAGAACCCCGAGATCGTGGCCGAGACGCCGGTGCTCATCACCAAGGCGCTGCTTACGCGTCGCGCCGACGCCAGCCGCGGTGCAGGCGTGGACTTTGGCACCCTGATCGGTGTGGGGGCGGGGGCGGCGGGGGTCTACCCCGGGTTGGGACTCGAGGCCTTGAAACCCGGCGAGGTCGTGCTGGGCGGGGCGCTGGCGCGCTCGCTGGGCGCCTGGCCGGGCGACCGCGTCTACGCCCTTTCGGTGAACCAGAAGCGGCGCGACTTCACCGTGCTCGACCGCTTTTCGACCGGGAACTACCTGATCGATTCGGTCTTCGCCTTTACCACCCTGGAGGACGTACAGGAGCTCTTGGAGACGCCGGGTGCGATCGGCGGTTGGCACCTGCGCCTGGCTGACCCGGAGCGGGCGCCGGAAGTGGCGCGGGCGCTGGAGGCGGAGGGAAAGTACCTGGCCCAGACCTGGCAGGACGCCAACCGCACCCTCATCGAGCAGCTGGCGCTGCAGAAGCGGGTGATCGGAATCGTGGTCTTTTTGATCGTGGTCGTGGCCGCGCTCGGCATCGCCAACGTGCTCGTGTTGGTGGTGCTCGAGAAGAAGGCGGACATCGCCATCCTGCGGGTGCTGGGCGCGAGCGCGCCGCAGGTCGCGGGGGCGTTCGCGCTCGAGGCGGTGCTGCTGGGCGCGGCGGGGGTGGTGCTGGGCGACCTGCTGGGCTGGGGACTCTCGACCTACCTGGCGCTGCGACCGGTCACGATTCCGGGCGAGCTCTACTTCATAACCCAGCTGCCGGTAAAGATGGAGTCCGCCGACTTCGCCTGGGTCAGCGGGCTGGCCTTCGGGACCGTACTTATTTCGGCGTGGTTGCCGCTCCGTCGTGCGCTGTCGGTGAAGCCGGGGCAGGTGTTGCGTTAGCGGCTTCTTCCTCCGGGGCGATGGCCTCCCGCACGAAGGCCCAGAAGACGGCGAGCATGAGGGCGAGCAGGGCGGCCAGCGCGGTGTTGAAGAGCGGCCGCGGGGACACCGGCTGGTCGGGCAGGGGCGGCGGACTGAGGACGTTGACCTGGGCGGTCTGCTCGCTGAGGCGGCGCAGCTGGGCGGGATCGGCGGCGAGCGCCTCGAGCGAGGCGATCTCAGCGTTCAGGTTGGCGAGCTGGGCCTGCTGCTTGGCGAGCGCGAGCCCCAGGTAGGCGCGGCCGGGGTCGCTGGACCGGGCCACGTTGGGCGCCACGCCCTCGGCCTCGAGCGTAGCGGCGTCGGTGGCGGCTACGTTCATCTCGGGAAGGCGCTCGAGCGAGGCTTCAAGCTCGCGAATCTGCGAGCGCACCGAGTTGAAGTCGAGGCGCGATTGCGCCAGCGCGCCCGCGAGGTTTGCCCCGGCGCTCTGGAAGACGCGGTCCTTGACGTAGTCGTCGAAGGCTGCGAGCAGGGCTTCGGCGAACTGCTTGACCTCTGCGGGATCGTTGCCACGCACCGTGAGCGTAAGCAGGTTTTTCTTGTCGTCGAAGCGGGCGCTGACCTCGACGGGGGCGTCGCCGAGGACGCGCGTTACGTAGGGGCCTTTGGTCTCAAGCTGCTTGTTGAAACCCACGCCCAGCGCCACCGCGTCGGGCAGGGTGCGGAAGACGGAGGCCGCGGCGGGGAAGCTGAGGGCGTTGTCGTTTTGCTGGAGCACCAGAGCCTGGGCTACCGCCTCGCTCTCGTACTTGGGCGGAAGCAGGGAGCTCACCAGGTAGACCAGGACCGCGACCGCTACCGTGAAACCCACGATCCACTTGCTGGAGCGCTTGAGGATCAGGTAGAGGTCGCGCAAGCTGACTTCGTCTTCCATGCTGCCTTTACTATAGGGCCTCGGCCTGTGGAGGACGTGAAAACGTCGTAACGGTATAGTTAATGGGGAACGGGCCGTGAACGAAGACCTGTTGCAAAGTCTCGACTTTGACCGGGTGTGCAAGGCGCTGGCCGCACGCGCCTCGACCCGCGTAGGCGCGGACGAGGCGGCGCGTTGGGCGCCCTTCGAGCGGCCTGAGGAGGCGGCGGCGTTCCGCCAGGCGGTGCGCGAGGCGGCGGCCTTGGGCTATCGCATGGGCGGGATCTACGACCTGCGCCCGCTGCTCGAGCGCATCGGCCGCGGTGAGCGGCCGGAGGGTCTGGAGCTGGCGGAGGCGGCAGCGACGCTCGAGCGCGCCGCCGAGCTCAAGCGCGAGATCCTAGCCGCGGGCGAGGGCGAGTTGGCGCGCATCGCCGCTGGTATTGGCGAGCACGCCCTCTTCCGTCGCCGCGTGGGCGAGTCGCTCGACGAGACCGGCGAGGTAAAGGACGACGCCACCCCCAAGCTGAAGCGCATCCGCCGCAGCCTGGCCCCCCTACGCGAGCGCATCATCCGCCGGCTCGAGGCGGTGATGGACGCCCACCCGGAGGCGGTGCAGGAGCGCTACGTGACGCTCAGGCGCGACCGCTACGTCATCCCCGTGCGCGCCCAGTTCCAGCGCCAGATCGGCGGGATCGTACTGGCACAGTCGGACACCGGGGCGACCGTCTTCATGGAACCGGCGGCGGTGGTGCCGCTGAACAACGAGCTCGCCCAGCTGCGCCTCGAGGAGGAGGCCGAGATGCTGCGGGTGCTGGCCGAGCTGGCGGGCCTGCTCGCAGGCGACGCCGGTCTCGCGGACACCCTGAGGGCGGTGGCGCGGCTCGATGTGGCGCGGGCCGCGGCGCTTCTGGCCGAGGACTGGCGGCTCGTCCCAGCCCAGGACGGGCCGCGCGGACGCTACCACCTGGTGGCCGCGCGCCACCCGCTCCTCGAGGCGCCGGTGCCCAACGACCTCAACCTCGACGACCGCACCCGCATCCTGCTGGTCACCGGGCCCAATATGGGCGGCAAGACCGTGCTTCTCAAGACCTTGGGGCTGGCGGTGCTTATGCACCAGGCGGGACTCTTCGTCGCCGCTGACGCCGCCGAGCTGGGCTGGGTACGCCGGCTTGAGGTGGACATCGGCGACGAGCAGAGCCTGGAGGCGAACCTCTCGACCTTCGCCGCCCGCCTGAAGAAGCTGGACCGTATCCTGGCCCACGCGGGTGAGGACGCGCTCGTGCTCATCGACGAGCTGGGCTCGGGGACCGACCCTGAGGAGGGCGCGGCCCTGGCGCAAGCGGTGATTTTGGCGCTTTTGGAGCGCGGCGCCCGCGGCATCGTCACCACCCATCTGACGCCACTCAAGGCCCTGGCGGGGAAGGTGGCGGGGCTCGAGAACGCCAGCATGGGCTTTGAGGTAGAGGGTTTCCGTCCTACCTACCGCCTGCAGGTAGGTGTGCCCGGGCGCAGCTACGCGCTGGCGGTGGCGCGGCGGCTGGGGTTTGACGAGGCGGTGCTGCGCGTTGCCGAAGGGGCGCTGGGCGTGGGCGGGGCGCGGGTCGAGGAGCTGCTCGAGCGCCTGGAGCGGCAGCGGGCCGAGCTTGAGGCTCGACTTGTGGAGGCCGAGCGGATGCGCCGCGCGGCCGAAGAGGAACGCCACGAGCTTGAGGCCCGGCTTGTGCGGATCGAAGAGGAGCGCCGCCAGGTGCTGGATACGGCCCGGGCCGAGGCCGACCGGCTGTTGGAGGAGGCCCACCGCCAGATTCGTGAGCTGCGGGTCAGGGCGCGCGAGAGCGAGGCGGCGAAGAGCGACGCTTTGCGCGCGGTGATGGAGATCCGCAAGCGTACCCGCCCCCGCACCACGGTGGGCCGGAACCCGTTGCCGGGGTTGGAGCCGGGGATGCTCGTCGAGGTGCCCAGCTACCACCAGAAAGGGCGGGTGGTGCGCGTAGAGGGCGAGGAAACCCTGGTACAGATCGGCCAGGTCAAGATCCGCGTGCCCACCGCGGAGCTGCGGCCCCGCGGCGAGGGGGCGCCCCGGCCCAAGCAGGCGGTGGTGGTGGAGTCGGGCTTTGAGACCGAGCTCAACGTGCGCGGCCTCACCGCCGCCGAGGCGATTGAGGCCGTTCACGACTTCCTCGCCGAGGCTGTGGCCACCGGCAACACACCGGTGCGCATCCTGCACGGCAAGGGCACGGGGGTGTTGCGGCGCGAGATCCAGAACTTTCTGCGGCGCGACAAGCGCGTGGAGCGCTTTCACGACGCCATGCCCAACGAAGGCGGCCACGGCGTCACCGTGGTGCACCTGAAAGGTTGAGGCACTACTTCACCTCGATGCTGTACTGGGCGAGGGTGCGGGGTCCGGTCCCGTCCGCGACCACGAGGCTAAGTGTGTAGCGCCCCGGCTGCGGGTAGTTGTGTACGAGCTCGCCGGCCTTAGGGCAGCTTCCTGCGGACCAAGCAAACGGTGGTGAGCCGTCGCCGAAGTCGAGCTGACAGCTGGATGTCGGGTCGGCGGCCTCGACGCCGAAGGCGATGGACACCGCCAGGGGCGCGGGGCCGCCCGGAGGCCGGGCGCTCAGGTACGCGGCGGGGTTGGGGCCAGCGTCGCAGACGATGTGAACGGGGAGCTCCACCTGCGGCCACTCGGGGTCGTTGCTGAAGAGCTCGAGCGCCTCCTCTCGCTCGCCCCTGGTCTCCGGGCAGGGGGCCTGGAGGAGGTGGCGGCCGCGCATGCCCGCGGCTGTGGTCAAGGTGCGGGGTGATGCGCTCAGGTTTCCGGAGGGTTGCAGGGTGACGCGCAGTGGGCTGGTAAGCTCCACTTCTTCGTCTCCGGGTCCCGCGGTGCGGGCGCTCGGGTTGGCGTATTCGAGCACGCCCTCAGCGGTGCCGCCGGGGGGTCCGCGCAGTTCCAGCACCAAGGGAAGCTCCGTGAGGTCGGGGGTGCGCACTACGAGCCACGGATCTGGGGGCTGGGAGGCATACGGCAGATCCCGGCCCAGTGGTCCGAGGCGGTGGCGCACGAAGACCTCGTAGACGCCCCGATCGCGCTTTTCGGGCCACCAGATAAAGGGCTCACCCTTCGGGGTGCTGCCAAGTTTGCGCAGGGTCTGGGTGCAGCCCTGTCCGGGCAGACAGGGACGGACCCAGACCTCGGCAGCGCCTGCCAGATCGGGGTCTGCGCCAAAGTTGAGGTGTGGTAGGTCGTCGCCCCCATTGTATCCGAGGTCCACCTGGTGGCTTGCGCCGGTCGTGAGGTAGCTCCATACCCTGGGGTTGTGTAAAAGAGCCGGTTCGTGCGTGGGCAGCGGGGCATCGGTGGCTGTGGGCTGCGTTGGGACCAGGGCCTTGAGGCGGCCGGCGGATGGTGGTCTGGTTCGGGGTTGCGAGGCAAGCCAGCCCATCTCCCAGCGTGGACCGGCATAGTCCGGATCCTCGATCGTGGCAGGCTCTGGGAGCGACAGGGTAAGGACGAAGGCGCGTTCCACCTGCTGTTCGAGATCGGGTGGATCGGCCTCGCCGGACGCACGGACCTCGAAGCGGGCGCGCAGGCGCAGGCGCGCGTCGAGCTCGCCCGCGCTGTCGAGCCGGACGCCGGCGGTCTCGGGGTCGAAGCCGTCGGCGGCGACGAGGGTTTCTTCCTGTCCCGAGCCCAGGTGCAGCGCCCGCGTAAAGCTGAGCTGCGGGAGCGTGGCCTCAACCGGCGTGCTGCTGCTAGCCCCCACCTCCAGTTCGAAGGCGCTGTGGGGCCTGAGGGTGAAGAGCAAGAGCGATAGGGGCGGCGCGTCCGCACCCCAGCCCGCCAGCATGCAGTGCAGATCGCCCTCGCCGGAAAACTCCAGGCGCACGGGTCCGAGGGTGTGGCGCGTCTCGGGATCGAAGGCGAGCGTAAAGTCCTCGAGCTTGCCCTCGTGCACGCGCAGGCGCGCCTCGCTCTGGATGCGCAGGGTTGCTTCGAACTCCTCGAGCTCGGGGGCGTCCCCGGCCTCGCAGGGCCCCAGGGGAACGAGGCGCTCGGCCCTGCCGACGCTGCTCAGGCGCAGCCCCACCGTGCCGAGGCGGGCGCGGGCGGCGAAGTCGGGGGCGCGGGCGCGGTAGTCGAGCTCGGCAAAAACCTCCTCCAGAGCGGCCGGTCCGAGCTCCAGGGCGATCCGGTCGCCGTCCGGCTCGGCGCGGAGGATGCGGCCCCAGACGCCGGTCCTGTCGCCGCTGAAGACGACCTGCCCCTCGCTGAGGGCTTCGCTCGCCCCCGTGCGCCGCAGCAGGACCCGGGTCCAGGCCCGCGCCTGGGGGTCCCAGGTTGCCTCCAGCAGGTCCGCGTCTTCGAGCCGGACCGCGTCCGGTTGCAGCCGGGCGCGGACGGCGTAGGCCCAGGTTTCCAGGTCGCCGTAGCGCACGAAGATGCGCGCGCTCGTGGCCTCCTGTGTGAGCGCGCGCACGCGCGCGCTGCGCGGGCCGGAGGGTTCCACTGCAAAGGCTTGCGGGTCTTCGCTCGTGAAGCGCAGCTCGGCCTCAGGGATGGGGTTGCCGGCGGCGTCGTAAACCAGGGCTTCCACGAGGCGCTCCTCGCCCTCGTGAGTGAAGATCAGGGCCAGGTCGCCGGCGATCTCAACTCGGGGGCGCAGCCCCCGCGCCGAGCGCACGGCGATGCGGACTTCGGTGCGCAAGCGCGGGTCCGTTTGGCTGTAGACGATGACACGGTCGTCTGCCGGAAAGTCGGGCGCGCGGTAGAGGCGGCTTGTGCCCGTGCCTGCGAGCGTGCCGTAGGCCGCCTCCCACACCAGCGTGTCGCCGGGAAGCCCCTCGGCTACCAGCTCCAGGGTGCCGCCGGGTTCCAGCTCCGCCGTTTCCGGGGCCACGCTCAGGCGTGTGCCCGGTGAGGAACAGCCCGCCAGGATCAGAAGCGTCAGCAGCACCCCCAGACCCAACCGCATACCAACCTCCGTGTGCTGTAGTTTACGCGATGGGTTCATTGGCCGCAGCGGTCGAAGAAGGCCACCGTGGCCGGCCAGTCGGAGAAGACCGTGTAGACGCCGATTTCACCTACCAATACGTCGAGTACGCGGTAGACGTCGCCGTCTGAGCGGATCGCCGCACCGATGCTCTGGTAGTACCAGCCGCCGCCAAGGGAAAGCGGCCCCGAACGCTCGAGCGTCCAGGGAATGAGCTCGAGCCCCGCCTTGAGCGCCGCGCGCACGTAGGCCGAGGGTACGATGCGTCGTTCTTCACCGTCCAGTGCCAGCAACACCCAAAGCAGCGGGCTCAGGTAGCGCAGACCTTCCGTCGCCAGCTCCTCCATCGTTGGTTCGAGCCGTTCCGGGTGCGCCGGGTCGAAGCCGCGCTCCTTGTAGCGCCCGTCGAGCCAGATGGCGTTTTTGGCGTAGTCGGAGGCGTAGCGGCGCCAGAAGCGAATCTCTTCCAGGTCGAAGCTCTGCGGGTAGACCCTCTCGGGCGACACGCCCAGCTCGCGGTAGTCGCCCACGATTCGCCGGCGGTAGGCTTCCAAACTTAACCCGGGCGGTAGGTCGGCTTTTTTTGAGCTCGGGAATAAAGTTGATGCAGTAGGAAAGCAGCAGCTTGATGTATTAACGGTGGCTCATCACCGCGCCCGGGGCGTAGGCCAGGTTGCGCCAGGCGGGCGCGGAGCGGTAGTAGTCTTCCGGCTTGCGGGCGCGTTCGTTGTGGCCTTCGGGCCAGCCATCCAGGCTCAAAACTCGGGCAGCGTCAGGTCGGTGGTGCGGCAGTCGGGCTTATGCCCCGGCTGGAACCCTTTGCGGCATTTCGTGGCCAGCTGGGTGGTGAGGATGTTGGTGGTCTCGGCCAGATCGCGATCCGAGTGACGGCAGACGAGCGCGCCATCTTTGGTTGGTACCGCGTCGCACTCCACGAAGACCGCCCCCTGGCGCACCGCCGTCAGGTAGCCCTCGCGGGTGTGCTCAGGGAAGAAGAGAGCCGCGCCCCGGTGGCCGATGGCCAGGGGCGAGCGCGGGTAGGTGTCGGTGTGGGCGGCGCAGGTGGTCAGCCGGTTGTGAAGCAGGCCCGCTTCCAGACAGTCGAGCAGGTAGAAGGGCCGCGGCCCCAGCTGCGCGGGCTGGGCCAGCGCCAGCGCCGCCAGCATGAGCGCTGCTGCAGATGCTTGGCGCATGCCCAAACTAAAACGGAGCGGCGCGGGGACGCCCCCGCGCCGCTCCGGGAAACACCCCTAGAAGAAGGCCACTTTGAGCAGGAGCCTGTCGAAGGTGTAGCTCACGTTCGCGGTTCCGGTGGCGTTGCCGGTCAGGGTCGCGCCCACCTTGAGGCTGCCGGACATCAAGGCGTCAATCTGGGCGGGGGAGAGCGCGAGCTGGCCCGTAAGCGTCTGCGTGTCCAGGTTCAGGTCTACGTCCACCGGCTCTCCCAGCTGATTGGCGGCGCTCCAGAGGTCGTCGTCGGAGGCGGCCAGGTAGAAGGTGAGCTCGGCGTCGCCGCTGAGGCCGCCGTTCTGCTCGAGGGTGAGCGCGTAGTCCAGAACGACCGAGTTGGGGCGCAGTGCCGGTGCCTCGAAGCCGCTGACGGTGTAGCCGTTGGCGTCTGGGAGCTGAAGGTCGAGCCTACCCGTGGCCGAGACGGTCTCGGAGCCGCTCACCCTGTCGCCTAGATAGGGGATCAGATCGATGGTGATGGGTGCGGTGCTGCAGGCGGCAAGGACGAGGGCAAGTCCAATGGCAAGTAGCGAAAAGCGCTTCATAACGCGATCTTACCGGGTTGGACGAAACCTGGCCACCCCCAGATGGGGGACGTGCTAAACTGACCGCTTGGTATGGGAAACTGGCCGAGCGAATTCGTCTGGATGGACCCGGTGCCGCCGCCCGAGCAGTGGGACAAGCCCGGCATCGTGATGATCTTCAACCTCGAGTGCCCGGGGTGTATCTCGCGCGGTATCCCCTTCCTCAAGCAGCTGGTGCGCGAGTACGGCGAAAAGCTGCGGGTGATGACCGTGCACACCGCCTACGGACACAAGCTCTATGAGCGCGACCAGGTGCTTCCCCAACTCCAGTACTTTGCGCGCGACTTCGCCAAGCTGCCCTTCCCGGTGGCCCTCGACCTTTCGGGCGAGCTGGCCCAGAGTTGGGGGGTGGAGGGCACGCCCCACTGGCTGGTCTTCGCCCCCGGCGGCGAGCTCCTGCGAAGCATCTACGGTTCACAGGACAACGCTCGGATGAGGCTCGAGTACCTGATGGAAGAACTCGTAGGCGAACCGGTGGAGGAATAGCAAAAACTACCCGGCGCCGCCGGCCTGCGGGCCGGCTTTTACACATCCTTTACGAGGGCGGGAGTAGTATTGGGGTAAGGAGGCGGAACAATGACGAACGCCGAACTACTGGCTAAAACCCTGGAAGCCGCCAAAAAGTACGACCCGAAACCCGACGAGGACCTGCTAGCCGCCCTGGTCAAGAACTATGCCCTGGTGCTGCGTAGAGCCGACTCCGCTTCCGTATCTTGCAGCGACCCGAAAGAGCTGGAAACGGTCAAGAAAAACTTTCTGATCAAGAAGCTGGGTCTCAAGGACGGCGCCAAACTCGACGAAGCCATCAAGAAGGTCTGCGAGCAGATGAAGGCCGACCGTCGTAAGAACCGGGCTGTCTTCTACTACCTGCTCGTCAAAGACACCGGTAAAGAGAAAGTCTTCGTTTAAGGTAATCTACGCGCCCGCAAGCTCCCTCCAGCGAGGGGGCTTTTGCCGTGCGCTCTTGGCACGGGTAGACTGACCGGGTGGGGCGCTACCTTCTGTGGCGCTGGCGTAAACCATGAAGAAACCGACCTTCGAGCTTCACACACCTGCCGCCGGCGAGGGCGGGGCCTGCTACGTGCCCGCACAGGTCCCGGAAGCGGCGGTGACGGGCGACGATCGCCAGCCCATCTTGCTGCCCGAGCCGCCGGACGGGTTGCCCGGTAAGGGCTACCGCAAGGGCCAGATCGCCAGCTGGCTCTACAAGAAGGGGGCGCGCGAGTGGGAGGAGATGACCGACCTGCCCCGCCGCCTGCGCGAGGCGCTGGAGCGGGAATGGCGCATCAGCGAGTTCGCCTTGGTGCAGGCCTTTCCCTCAAGTGACGGCTCGGTCAAGTACCTTTTCACCCTCCACGACGGCCGGCGCACCGAGGCTGTCTACCTGCCGTATGCCGACCGCAAGACCGTCTGCATCTCCAGCCAGGTGGGCTGCCCCGCCGGCTGCACCTTCTGCGCCACCGGCAAGATGGGCTTCGGCCGCAACCTGACCGGTCCCGAGATCCTCGACCAGATCCTG
>Ga0256833_1001223_pt1 | contig 19152 bp, 17 predicted proteins | sample 356284metaG_FD_190535 | JGI IMG/M metagenome (GOLD analysis project Ga0256833, IMG submission 190535) | Hydrothermal vent microbial communities from Mid Atlantic Ridge, Atlantic Ocean - 356-284 | ecosystem: Environmental > Aquatic > Marine > Hydrothermal vents | place: Atlantic Ocean: Mid... | reverse complement strand
ATCGTCGACAGGGGGATTTGCCGTGAAGTCACGCCGTCATAACGGATCTCCCCTTCCTCCACGGGGTAGAAGCCGACCAGGAGATTGGCCAGGGTCGTCTTGCCGCTGCCGCTGGGACCGACGACGGCAACCTTGGAACCCGCAGGAATCTCCAATGTAATATTTTTTAATATCTTGCGATCTTTTCGATAGGAAAATGCGAGGTCCTCGGCCTGGATCGATACCGAATCCTTGCCGGTGAAGGGATCCATACCCTTACGAACCGTAGGTTCAACCTCCATCTCGAAGACCCCGTCAATCCGGCGGCAGGCCGCCCGGGCCGACGCAAGGGCATACTGGAAATTGATCACATCCTGAGTCGGGGTCATCATGATCCAGAGGTAGCCGAAGATCGCCAGCATCATCCCCACGCTCAAGTCCCCGTAAGCCACAGCCAGAATACTGACGGAACGGAAAAGCTCGTAGCCGCTGAGAAAAACCAGAAACGACAGACGCATCGCCCGATCGCTACGGTAACCAAACTCCACCGATCGGTCTCGCAGCAATCGTGCCTGGCGGATAATCCGGGCGAAAAAATACTCCTCTTTATTGGCTGCCCGAATCTGCTGAAAAAGTTCCAGCGTATCGGTCAGCGCCGACTGGAAGGCTTCGACCGCTTTGTTCTCCTCGCGCTTCAGGCGACCGACTCTCCGGGCGAGCTTGGCGGTAAAGAAGACGACCACCGGATTGGTCAAAAGGATAAAGAGCGCCAGCTTCCAATCGATCGCCAAAAGCACGGTGGCGGTAAAGAGCAGCGTCAAAATCGAGATGAGAAATTTACTAACGGTCGTACCGATAAAGGTATCGACGGTAGCGATATCAGTAACCAGGCGGGAAGCGATGGCTCCGGCGGATCGGGTCTCGTACTCCTTGAGGGAGACCCGGGCCAGATGCTCCGTGGCACTCCGGCGCAGATGATAGGCCAGATCCTTGGAGATTCCCAGAAATGTACGTACCTGATAGACGTTGAGGAGAAAGCCCAGTCCCCGGAGAATGACGACGACCGCCAGGAAAAAGAAGACATAGCCTTCCAGACTCATGGGCATGATATGTGTCGCCACCCACGAGGTCAGAGTATCGCTCTTTTTCAGCAGCAGCTCGTCCACCAGCATCGGGATGAAGAGCGGTATCACCACCGTCAAGATCGTCGCAAGGATCGCCGCGGCATTGCCCCGGAGCAGCGCACCGCGATAATGGAGCGTCCGGCGGATCAGGTCGGCAAGTCGGCAGCGGGAAAAAGTCACGGGATGGAAAGAGGCTCCACGGAGTCGACAATCGTCAGGACTTCGCTCAAGTCCTTCTTTTCGATGGTATGGGTCGCCGCCTCCTTGAGAATCGGCTTGGCTCGAAACGCGATGCGGGTCGAGGCATGGGCGAACATACTCAGATCGTTGGCCCCGTCTCCTACCACCAGCGTATGCCGGGGATCGATCCCCAGGAGATTTTGGAGCCGGGTAATCATCAAGCCTTTGGAGTCACCGAACATCATCTCTCCCCCGACTTTGCCGGTCAAGATCCCCTCGTCGTCGTGGAGGATATTGGCAAAATCCGCATCGAGCCCCAAAACCTCCGCTCCATGGCGAGTGGCATTGCGAAAGCCTCCCGAAAAGCAGACGACTTTAAAGCCACGCTTTTTCAATCCCGTCACAGCCTCTTTGGCCCCGGACATCAAGGGTAATCCTTGGCAGATCTCGTCGACCCTCACCAGCGGAAGCCCTTCGAGCAAGGCGACACGGGCCTGGAGGGATTTGAAAAAGTCCAAATGCCCCTCCATCGCCTGTCGGGTAATGGCAGCGACCTCCGCCTCCAGCCCGAGTTCGGCAGCGAGAAAATCGATGGTCTCGCCATCCATCAATGTCGAATCAAAATCAAAAACAGCCAGTTTCTGCATAGGCTCACTTTAGAAATTTTGATAGAATTATAGCCAAATCACGCCCCGGGCGGCCAAAGTGAGTCCCATGTTTGAAACCTTCTGCCAGACCTTGCATAGTGAGCGCCCTTTCATCACCGTGGAAATCACTCCGCCTCACGGTGCGAGCATGACCCCCATCCTCGAGGCGATCGAAGCCTCGGGAATTGCCGGGAAGATCTCGGGCTTCTCCGTCACCGACAACCCCCTGGCCAAACTCAAAATGTCGGCGATCCTCAGCGCTATCAAGGTGCAGGAGCGTTTCGGCAAACCGGTCATCGCCACCATGAGTATGCGGGATCGCAACAAGCTTTCTCTCCAATCATCTCTGCTGGGGGCCAACGATTTCGATATCCGCCTCATTCTCGCCCTCACCGGCGACCCGGCCAAGCTCAGCGACCAGCCCGAGGTCAAAGGGGTCCTGGAGCGTGACAGCACTCTGCTGCTAAGTATCATTTACCGTCTTAACAACGGCGTCGACTACTCGGGGAAAGCGCTCACACCTCCGCCCAAACCGATCTATCCCTTTGCCGTCAGCAACGCCTACGCCAAGGATATGAAACAGCTCATGAAACGCATGGTCAAAAAGCTCGACTACGGAGCGAGAGCCATTATCACCCAGCCGGTCTTCGACTTGGACAACGCCCGTAACCTTCTGGAGATCTTCCAAGAAGCCAAGGAAAAAAGCATCCGGGAGACGGCGAAAGAGGCGGAGCTGATCTTGGGGCAGTTTCCTTTCGTCCGGGCCCGCACGGCAACATTCATCGCCGACAAGGTCCCCGGTATCACCGTTCCCAAAGAACTCATCGACGAGATGGATCTGGCGGCGATGGACGGGGAGACCAAGGAGCAGGAGGTGGGGTTTCGCCTCAGCAAGCGAATCTTCGACGACATCATGGCCCTGCACCCCAAAGTCCATCTCATGACCCACAACCGCTTCGATCTCTGTAGTCGTCTTATAACATCCTGATACTTCCGCACCCGACGGCACTTGCTAATATCCCTGAGATGCTTCACGACAAAAAGTACCCGGCTCACTTGAGTTGTGAAACCTTATGAGCTTTCACCCTTCATACTTTCTTAACTTTGATTTGATCGCTTCGTATTTGGTCCGCAATTCGGAAAGCTGCTCGACCCAGAACTCATTGCGTTTTCGGACATTTTCTATCTCTTCGTTGGCTTTGGCCAGGTTCTCGCGCGTATTGTGAAGATGCGCCTCGAGCTCCGCCTTCTTCGCCTCCAAGTCGGCGATCTTTTCCCGCTGGGTATCGATACGCTCTTTGGCCAGCGCCAACTGTTCTTCCACTTTTGCCTTCTCCGCTTTGTAACGCGCTTCCAAGTCCTGATACTGCCCAATCTCCTGCAACTGGGTAGCGTTAAGGATCTGCACTTCCCGCAGACTCTCTTCCAGAAGCAAAATCTTCTCTTCACGCTCTTTGAGCCGCTCCCCGAGGTCGGCAATCTTTTCATATTGTCCTTTATAACGGACCGAGAAGATCACTACCACCAACACGAATGCCAGCACGATCGAAGCAACGATCGCCCCGAAAACCATGGCGTCGATATTCAACTGAGCTAGAATCTTCTCCATCGCCTACCCCTCGATCCGATCGTAGCTTTTGGGATAGGTGCAGCGCATCTGTGCGGCAGACGGAGGGCTGGAGAGAGTTTTGAGTTTTTGCAGGTGGATATTGACCACATTGTCCATATCGTCCCGATAGGCGATCTGCTCGATTCGTCCCTTACCGTCCACGGCCAGGGTATAGGTCCGTCCCTGATAGCGGGCGGTATAGAGATTATCTTTGTAGTGTCGGGCACGTTTGAGGACGGCCCCTAGATCGAAGCCTCGATCCATTCGATAGAAGCTCACCTGCTCCAAATCATGATCGACGACAATCACCCGTTTCCCGTCGCTGCAGACCTCTTTGCGCGTGGGACTGCGATAGCTCCATTTGAAGCGTTTCCCGTTATCCATAATCATTTCTCCGGTATAGCGAATGACCTTCTTTTTCGGATTGGTCACCTTCTGAACAAATCGGGCCTCCATACCCGCTGGTAGCGTGATTCCCGCCCAAAGCGTCCCTATGGCCGTAAATAATATTAATAAATATTTCATTGCGTTTCTGCTCCTTGCTTGCGTGTTGAAATCATAGCAGATTCTCATGGGATTACATGATCATGACATCACTTTGTGGAGCCATCGGGTACAGGAGGCGGCAATTAACACTTTTTCGCTAAAATAAGCCCAATTTATTTATAGGGTAGAACAACAGGATGATCAATACATTGTTGAATATAGTCGGAACCGCCAACGACCGGAAGGTCAAGCAGTACATGAAACGGGCCAAACGCATCAATGCTCTGGAGCCCAAATATGAAAAAATGAGCGACGAGGAGCTCCAAGCCGCCTTTGAGGATCTTAAAAAGGCTGTGCAGGCCGGAGAGAAGCGTCTCGACGACGTGCTTTACGACTCCTTCGCCATTACCCGGGAGGTGAGCAAGCGGGTTCTGGGAATGCGACACTACGACGTCCAGCTGGTCGGAGGTATGGTCCTGCACGAAGGCAACATCGCCGAGATGAAGACCGGAGAAGGCAAAACCCTCGTCGCCACCCTCCCCATCGTCCTCAACGCCATGACGGGCCGGGGCGTGCATCTGGTAACGGTCAACGACTATCTTGCCAAACGCGACGCCCAAGAGATGGGCAAGATCTATGAATTTCTCGGTTACCGCACCGGTTGCATCACCAGCGAGATCCAAGATGATTTAGAGCGCAAGGCCCAGTACGACGCCGATATCACCTACGGGACCAACAACGAATTCGGCTTCGACTACCTCCGGGACAATATGAAGGTCCGTCTCGACGAAAAGGTTCAACGAGACCACTACTACGCCATCGTGGACGAAGTGGATTCGATCCTCATCGACGAAGCCCGGACGCCCCTGATCATCTCCGGCCCGGCCCAGCGAGATCAGAGCCTCTACATGAAAGCCGACGAAGTGGCCCGGCAGTTGGTCCGGGGCGAAGAGATCCCTACCCGACCCGGCGAACCCAAAAAGACCACCGGCGACTTCGTCGTGGATGAAAAGAACCGCACCATCGTTATGACCGAAGAGGGGTTGGAAAAGGCCGAGAAACTCTTCGGCGTCGACAATCTTTTCAGCCTCGAAAACGCCGCCATGGTCCACCATCTGGATCAGGCCCTCAAGGCCCACAACCTCTTCGAAAAAGATGTGGACTATGTCGTCCGCAACGGCGAGATCGTCATCGTCGACGAATTCACCGGTCGCCTTAGCGAAGGGCGCCGCTACAGCGAAGGGCTTCACCAGGCCCTGGAGGCCAAGGAAGGGGTCCAGATCCAGGAGGAGTCCCAGACCCTGGCAGAGATCACCTATCAGAACTACTTCCGCATGTATGAGAAGCTGGCGGGAATGACCGGAACCGCCCAGACCGAAGCGACGGAGTTCAGTCAAATCTACGGGCTGGACGTCGTCTCCATTCCGACCAATGTCCCTGTAAAGCGGATCGACAAGCCCGACCTGATCTACAAGACCGAAAAGGACAAGATTGAAGCGGTGGCCAAACGGATCAAAGAGCTCCATGACAAGGGTCAGCCGGTCCTGGTAGGAACCGCTTCCATCGAAAAGAGCGAACTCATCAGTCAGTATCTTAAAAAGGCCAAGATCCCCCACAATGTCCTCAACGCCAAAAACCACGAGCACGAAGCGGAGATCATCAAAGATGCCGGCCAAAAAGGCGCCGTGACCGTTGCGACCAATATGGCCGGACGGGGCGTCGACATTAAGATCGACGACGAGGTCCGCAAACTGGGCGGCCTGGCAATCCTAGGGACCGAACGCCACGAGAGCCGCCGGATCGACAACCAGCTTCGGGGTCGCTCCGGCCGCCAGGGAGATCCCGGCGAGAGCCAGTTTTTCCTGAGCCTCGAAGACAATCTCCTGCGGATCTTCGGAGGCGAACGCATCCACAAAATCATGGACCGCATGGGAATGGAAGAGGGAGAGTATATCGAATCCAAGCTCGTCACCCGCAGCATCGAAAAGGCCCAGAAAAAGGTCGAGGCGATGCACTACGAATCGAGGAAGAACATCCTCGAATACGACGACGTAGCCAACTTCCAGCGTAAAGCGATCTATGCCTTCCGCAACCAGCTCCTGGATCCCGAATACGACATCGAGGGCAAGATCGAGCAAAATCGCCAGGAACTGGTGGACTACCTTCTTCATGAATCGGAGATCTTTCCCGGCCAGCCCAGCGAAGACTTCGACCTTGATCGCTTCGTCACCTTAATAAAGGAATATACCGGCGTCGAGATCGATCCTTCGATTTTGCAAGGAAAGGATGCTGACGAGATCCGAGAGGAGACCCTCAAGATCCTGACGAACGCCTACGAGGAGAAGTTTTCCATCTTCGACGAAGAGCAGCGCAAAGAGATCGAGAAGATCCTCATGCTCCAGATTCTCGACACCGAATGGAGGGAGCACCTCTACGAGATGGATGTCCTCAAGACCGGAATCGGCCTCCGGGGCTACAACCAAAAAGACCCTCTCGTCGAGTACAAGCAAGAGAGCTACCGCCTCTTCGAAGCCCTGGTACGGCGGATCAAGTTCGAATCCCTCAAACTTCTCTATCTGGTGCAGTTTGACTTCAGCGACCCCGAGGAGGAGCTCGCCGCCGCCGAGAAGATGCTCGAAGAGCTGGAGATCGACGAAAACGCGCTCATCAGCAACGAGTATCAGGAGCTCCCCGAGGATACGACCGATGCACAACACACTCCCTACGTCGCGCCTCACAAGCCTAAGCGCAACGATCCCTGTCCCTGCGGCAGCGGCAAAAAATACAAAAACTGCTGCGGAAAAAGCGGTCCCAAGAAAGGGCTTCTGGCCTGATGGCCCTCCCCTCCGAGCATCGCCTGGTCCGGCGGATCGTCCGCCATTATCTACGATACGACCCTGAAAATCCTTTTATCTTCATCTCCGCCCTGCTGGCCTTTCTCGGCATAACGGCCGGAGTCATGGTCCTCATGATCGCCATGGGGATCATGAACGGCACCCAAAAAGAGTTTGAAAAAAAACTCTTCGTGATGAATTATCCTCTGACCATCGTCAGCTTCGGCAAAGGAGTCCGGCAGGAGACGGTAGACAAGATACGAAAAGCTTTCCCCGATATGAAAGTCAGTCCCTTCTACTCTACCCAGGTAATCGCCAAGCACGGCGGCGCTATCCAGGGAGGAATGCTCTACGGGGTAGACTTCTCCGCCGAAGCGGCCATCAATCCGATCTTCGCCAAAGCGATCGAAGGCAATCTCACCCTTCCCCCTCCCCGCTACAGCCTGGTCGCCGGCGACGATCTGAGCGATCTCCTCGACGCCCCCCTCGGGACCAAGATCACCCTCATTTTCTCCCAATACCAGGCCGCCGGATTGGGCACCCTGCCTCTGCAGAAACGGTTCCGCCTCGTAGGCACCTTCAACTCCGGACTCAAAGCCTACGACAAAGCGATCATCTATACCACGCTGGGGGCCTTTCACAAAATACTCAAAAAAGATCCCGAGCGTTTCGACGGGGTGCACCTCTACACCCAGGATCCCATGGAGAAGATCACCGCCGTCAAAGCTCTCCTTCCCGACGATGCCGATGTCGAAGGATGGTGGCAACAAAACGGCAACTTCTTCTCCGCCATGCAGATGGAGAAAAAGGCCCTTTTCCTGGTCCTGCTCCTCATTATTCTCGTCGCCTCACTCAATATCATCAGCTCTCTGCTTATGACGGTCATGAGTCGCCGCCGGGAGATCGCCCTGTTACGGACCCTGGGAGCAACACGGCGGGAAATCCGGCAGATCTTTTTCCGTCTGGGCGTCGTCATAGGCAGTGCCGGTATTCTCGTCGGTACCCTCTTGGGCTTTCTGGGAATCTGGGTTCTGACCCATTTCGATATTGTTACCCTACCCGCGGATGTCTACGGCACCAGCCGCCTGCCCGTCGATCTGCTCTGGAGCGACTTTTTCATGATTCTCGCCGGTACGACGCTTATCGTCCTCTTGTCCGCTCTATACCCTGCCCGAAAGGCCGCTTCCACAGATCCTCTTAGTGTTTTGAGAAACGAATAGCACCTTACAAAGCAATAAAGAGGAAACTCTACTCGCCAATTTATTTCAATAGTTTGGCTTCTCTTTCGTTGAAGGGGTTCCTGGCTTGTTATTTGTTTTAGGTTCCGTTGAGGAGGGTTCCGCCCCCTCTTGAGACTCCTGCTCCAGATTCATCGGTGCCGTCAGGGTCCGCTTCAGGAGTTCCAGCGGATAGAGGAGCGCCTCCCCTACCGGATTGGTCGTCACCTTAGGCTTCTCGAGAGTACCACTGATCTTGACACCCGCCGTCAGGCTCTTGTCCTTGCCGAAAAGGATATATCCCACCAGAGGAATCTGACCCAGGGTTTTTCCCAATTTCCTGGCCGTGCGAATCGCCAGCTCTATCGCCAGAGCCTTGCTCTGAAGATCCACCGTCCCCTTACCGGCAATCGTGGCTGAGCGGCCTTCCAGCAGGATCGAATCGATCTGCAGTGTTTCGCCTTTGAGCGTGAAAAGAATCCGGCCCTTTTTGATTTCGAATCCCTTTTTGCTAAACCCGGGATCGGAGAAACTCAGCAACGCCGGAACGGTATTGAAAAGGGCAATCATATCGTTGTAGGCTTTGATATCCCGCAGGACGCCCCCTTCGATCAGGATCTCCCCCGTGTAGCCCTTCGCTTCCGTACCGGAGAGATGTAGCGTATAACGTCCGCCTCGCAGACCGTTGAAATGGATCAGGGCGTGAAGCATTCTATCGCCTATCTGCCGGGCTTCAATGTTCAGGACCTCTCCTTCTTTAACAAGCAAAACGTTATCGTTCCCCAGAGTCCCGGAAAATCGGATCTTTTTCCCATGAAGATCCAGTCGATAGTTGTCGGTAATAAGCACGTATCGACCGTAGCGGATGATACTCTTGCTCCCCAGAACCGAGAACTGAAGCTTTGGGCTCTTTGCTCCTGTTTTTTCCTTATTTTCCTCTATGATCTTCAGAAGACGACGGGCATTGACATTCAGACCGTCAATGTGCAATACCCGTTGATCCGAACGAAAGGCAATTTTGCCTCCAAGAGCTTCAAAGAGGAGCGCTCCGTTAAGAATCTTGGCTTGGAAAGGAAAACGTTCGACCGGACCAGATCGGGTATAAAAGGGCGTACTGGGCCAAAGTAGCGTCCCCGAGATTTTGTAGGGACCTCCCAGGGGGCCCTCTACCTTTAGCTTGCCGTCACGGAAAACCTTCGGGATCCCCTGAAGCCAGGGCATCCAGCGGGAAAGTCGATCGATTTCAAAGCGGAAGCGCTTCGACTCGGGAAAGATCAGCGAGGCATCCAGGGAAGGCAGGCGGATACGATAACCTTCCGTCCCCCATCCGATCTCCAGGGGAATGGACTGCTTCTCCATCGACACAACGGGCCGGCCCGCCGCCTTCAGGCGTATACGCTTGGCATTGAGAATGAGTTTAGCCTGATGGCGGCGTAGATCGATCCTCCCTTTGAGGGTTCCTTGGAGATCTTTCTCCTCGATCCTAAGGGCCCGAATCACCACTTTGTGGCTCGTGAAGGCAAGTTCTCCTCCTCCGATACGCAGTTGACGATTGTGGAACTCCAGCATACCCTTGCCCAACCGTACGACTCCCCTGAGCTTGACCGGCCCTTCGGCAAGGGGAATATCCAGGTCCACTCTCGCTTCCGATTGTCCGCTCTTTTGCCCGAGAGCGACTTTCAAGCCGTATGCGTGTAGGATCTTCAGGATCTGCCAATCGATCCGCCCCTTGTAGTGGATCCGGAGCAGAAGGGTCAATCTTTTCGGATCATAGAGCTGCAGCAGTGCCGCACGCGCACCGGCGAGACGTCTTTTGCCGTAGCGTGGGCCGTCGAGGTAAAAGTAGAGATTGCCCTTTTGCAAAACGACCCGAGCCTTCGTCGCAGTGATCGGAAGCAATGTATCGTTAAAAAGAATACGAAGATTCTGGAGTCTTGCTGCCCCCTGAAGCGTCGTCAGGTCAGGATGGAAGGTGCCGGTGGCCTCTTCGTAGCGGCCCCGGCCTTGGAGATACTCCAGTCGATAGCTTTTTGCACTGATTCTGTCTTCCAGCCACTCTCGGGCCTCACGACTCATCGGCACCAGAGCCAAAAGGCGCTTAAGTGAGCCTGTCTTCATGGAATCGATCCGAAAATCAATCTCATCCCCCTCTCTGCTCACGGAGAAAGAGCCGGAGAGATCAGGAACATGATAGAAGCCCGAAGCGAGGATTCTGCTGTCACGATAACGATAATGCAGCTCTCCGGAAAGGGTGATATCGTAGTGCAAAATCCGGACAAGAGGGAACTGCACCTCCATCTCTTTTCCCCGATCGTAGACCATTCCCGCCGCTTCGAAGTCGGGGCTTTTAAGATAGAGAATTTTATCCCGATAGATCAGACGGTACGAATGTCCTGCGATCCCAAGATCCTCGATCGCTATATCGTCGAAAAACTCCAGGGCACGGTGGAGGCGCTCCAATCCTTTTTGCAGGGCTCTCGGACCTTGCGGAGTCTTGCTGCGGGGGATCCTAACTTTTTGGGCATGTAGGAGAAGCCTGTTATCGAGTTTGAGATATAATCGCTCTACCTTAAATCCCGCGAACTCCAGGCGATCGACCCTGATACCGTGCCGGAGATTCGCCCAGAAGGTTAGAAGCAGAATGAGTGGAAATAATCCGATTATTCCCCAGATTATCACGCGTCTTGAGACCATACTTCTCCTGCTTCTTCTTGCCGTGATCTATTACCTGAGCCAGCCGCTGACGACGGAAAAAAATCTCCGGCTTTCCAACGATAATATTAGTTCGATTATATCACAGCTGCAGGAACGGGGATATGATGTCGGTCCTATCGACCTCTGGCTCTTGCGGGAAATTGGAGCACCTGGCAGCGGCTGGATCTATCTTGGAAAATCAAGCATGCAACGGCTGGAGTTTCTCCGTGCTCTAGCAACTCCGGACAATCGCTACCGTCCCGTGACGCTGATTCCCGGAGAGACGAGCGTCATCTTTCTGGAAGAGCTGGCCAAAACTCTGGACAAAAACGCCACGCGATTGAAGCGGGCCTACCGGGATCTGAGCCCCTATCCCGAGGCCGGGATTCTTGCGGAAAGCTACAACATCCCCCTGCGCTACGACGAGCGACGTATCATGCAATATCTTGTCAACCTCACTGAACGACGCTATCGCCACCTCGCCAAACGCGCCGGAATCCCTTACGAACCCCAAAAGTGGCAGCGGATTCTCACCATCGCCTCCATTATTCAGAAAGAAGCGGCCAATCGCCGGGAGATGCCCCTGGTCGCCTCGGTCATCTACAACCGTCTCAAAAAGAAAATGCGTCTGCAGATGGACGGGACTCTCAATTACGGTCGTTACTCCCATATCAAAGTCACCCCTCGGCGCATTCGAGAAGACAATAGCACCTACAATACCTACAAGCACCGGGGGCTACCCGGCTCGCCGGTCTGCAATGTCTCCGAAGCAGCTATCCACGCCGCACTCCATCCGGCCCGAAGCGACTATCTCTACTTTTTCCGCAACGATCGGGGGACCCATGATTTCAGCAAAAACTATAAAAAACACCTGAAAAAGGTGCAGGAAAAGCGCCGTGAACTCCGGGAAGAACGGCGGGAACAAAATGAGACCAAAGTACCCAAAAGTTGAAGCGACCTATTCTGTCAAAAGTCTCTGGAAATTCTTCAGCTCAAATAGCAGCAGATCCTTTTCACTGCTCTCCCTAAGTTCCCGGGAAAAGCCGCTCCGGGAGAAGAGAACGAATAGATCGGCACGGATTCCGGAGATCCGGGCTTTCTCCCTGAGCTTTTTAAGCTCGTTACGACAAACCGGACGGCCCGTATATTTGCACTCTCCTAGAATCAAGCGGCCCGATTTCGTATGAGCCAGGAGATCGAATTCGCTGTGATAGTCCCAATGCGACCCCCGGCTCAGTAGCGGATCCTTCGGTGCGAAGTGAAGCTCCAGAAGTAAATTGGAGAGCTGCTCGAAAATCAGGGTCACTGCCCGCTCACGATGCCGTCGGTAGTTCTCAAGAAAGGCTTGAAAGTCTCCCCCTTCCAATGCCTGCGCGTAGGGTTCGACAAATCCAAACCAAAACCGGTCGAAGGGTTTGCGAAAGCGTACCTTATCCTGGATCCTGTAGCCTCGAAGCTCTTTACGGATAGGCTGTCCCCGAACAGAGCGGATCGGTGCCTCCCGTGAGTGCTCGATCTCCAGGATTCCCCTTTCGCACAGGTCCCCGAGTATCGATCCCCCTGCACCCTCACCCAATCCGGCTCGTCGGAAGGCTCCCAGCATCTTGGCATCCCCTCGGGCCAGAGCCGTCAGAAGATTCCGATAGGGACTCTCTCTCAGGTAGGCGGGCTCCACCCATTGTGCACTGAAGGCAAACTCCCGCCCGAAGTGTCGTAGCACGCTCTCTTCCAAGTCTTCGAAAAAGTCAAACTCCACCCGATCTTCGACTCCGCCGTAGACGGCAAAATACTCTAGGAGCTCTTCCACTCCCATCCAGGAAAAACGGCGGTGAAAATCAAGCAAAATCGAATGGATCGGTAGGCTCCTCTGGGGAAATTCTCCTAGGATTATACGATATAATTCGGCAAAAAGGAGGCCCTCTTGCCCATCGAGACGCTCAAAAACATCGTCGACTACGGGATCATCGGTCTGCTCCTGCTTATGAGCGTCGCCACCTTCGCCTACGCCTTCGAGCGCTTTCTCTTTTTCCGCAGCATCGACCTCTATCAGTATCCCAGCCGTAAAATGCTTGAGCTCGACCTAGGACACAACCTCGGCGCACTGGCCACTATCGGATCGAGTGCCCCCTACATCGGTTTGCTGGGAACCGTCATCGCCATTATCCTGACCTTCTACGTCGTCGGCGAACAAAAAACCGCCATCGACACCGGGGAGATCATGAAAAATCTCGCCCTCGCTCTCAAAGCCACTGCCGCGGGGCTCGTCGTCGCTATCCCCGCAACGATATTTTACAACATGCTTATGGATCGGGCCGATCGGCTTCTCACCCGCTGGGAGATCCTCAACGACCGGCGAGACGACGACGCATGAGACGACGACGCTTCGCCGAAATCAACGTCGTCCCCTTCATCGATATCGTTCTCGTGCTGCTTGTCATCGTCCTGGCAACGGCCACCTTCGTCATCAAAAACGAACTTCCCGTCGATCTGCCCAAATCGGGCAGCCAAAACAAGATCCCGCCCAAAAGCATCTCTATCACCATCGACAAGACGGGAAAGTATTTCTACGAAAAAGAGCCCGTCACTCTCGAGACCCTCAAAGCCCGTCTCGCCAAACTCGACCCCCTGAAGGAGCAGATCACCCTCAACGCCGACCAGAAGAGCCAGTTTCAGAAATTTGTCAGCGTCATCGATATCCTGAAGTCAAGAGGCTTCAAAAAGATCTCCGTTATCACATCCCCATGAGGAGTACTCCGTGACTGCCAATATCATCGTCATACTTGCCACTCTGATCGTTACGGCACTGCTTTTTAGCAAACCGATCGAAAAAAGCTCATGGTGGGCCGCCACGGTTATCCCCCTGGCTTCCATCATCGGTAGCGGTTTTCTGGTTATCGCTCCGATCCTTCAGATGAGCGTCGGAAGTCTCGCCGTCGTTGCCATGAGTTTCCTGGTTCTCCTCGCCTATTTCATCGGTTCGGCGATTCGATTCAACATCCGCTACGTCGAGCCCAAACTCGCCGCCGGGACGCTTCACCCTACGGCTCGGAGTGCCGAGGAGCTCTCTCGCTGGGCCCTCGCCTTCGCTTACATTATCTCTGTCACCTACTATCTAGCGCTCTTTGGCGATTTTCTCCTCAGGGGCGTCAATGTAGTCGATCCACTGCTCTCCAAAAGCGTTACCACGGCCGTTTTGCTCTTTATCGCCCTCTACGGCAGTCATCGAGGCTTTAACTTCCTAGGCAGGTTTGAAGCCCTCAAGCTCGGAATTATCGCCGGCCTACTCGCCGGGCTGATCTACGGCAACCTCACGGCCTGGCAGCAGGGAGTCTGGCACCTTCCCGCCCCCCGACAGGCAGGCTGGCATGAAGTCCAGATTGTTCTGGGAATGCTCATCGTCATTCAGGGATTCGAAACCTCCCGCTATCTGGGCGACAAATTCCCCCCCGGCCTGCGTATTCGCACCATGCGCTATGCCCAGTGGATCTCGGGAGGAATCTACATCCTCTACATCGCGCTCATGCTCTACTATTTCAACCTCCCGCTTCCTCCCGCAGGCCAGGATACGGCGATCATTACCCTCTCGAGACACATCGCTCTGATACTGCCGGTGATGCTTCTGGTCCTAGCACTTGTCGCACAGTTCGACGCGGCAATTGCCGATGCCCAGGGCGGTGCCGGACTTCTCGAAGAGCTCAGCCGGCGTAAAATCACCCAGGGACTTGCCTACTGGATCATCGTCGGAGGCGGTCTCTTTATCCTCTGGAGTTCGGATATTTTCCAGGTCATCACCTACGCCTCCAAGGCCTTTGCCCTCTACTACTTTTTGCAAAGCGTCGTCGCAGCGCTCACAGCCTTGGCCCATCGAGAGATTCCCTATCGGCTCGCACGTTTTCTCTTCTATACGCTCGTCGCATCCGCAGCCCTCTCCGTCGTCATCTTCGGCATTCCCGCCGGCGGATAATCATTCTAAAGGAACACCATGGGTATCATCTTCGGACCCGTCGCCTCGCGGCGATTCGGCAAATCTTTGGGTATCGACCTTAGTCCCGGACGCAAACAGTGCAACTTTGACTGCGTCTACTGCGAGCTCGATCCCGCTAAACCGATGGATCACTACGAGTCTGTTCTCGGCATCGAGGAGATTCTCGATGCCGTGGACAAGGGACTACGGACTCATCCGGATATCGATGTCCTTACCGTCACAGCCAATGGAGAGCCGACCCTCTATCCTCACCTGGAGCAACTGATGGAGGGGCTGGATCAGATCAAAGGCTCCGTAAAGACCCTGATCCTCAGCAATGCCTCCACTATCGATCGTCCGGAGATCCGACGGGCACTCAAACACTTCGATACGGTCAAACTCTCCCTCGACTGTGCCACACTTCGCTGCTTCCGGCGTATCGACCGTCCCGACGCCTCCGTCGATCTCGAAAAGATCAAAGAGGGGATACTCACCTTTCGGCAGGAATATCGTGGCGTCCTGATCATCGAGATCCTCGTCGTCGCCGGCATCAACGACAAAACCAAGGAGATGGAGGCTCTCAACGACTATCTCCTGCAGCTTAAGCCTGAGCGTATCGACCTGGGAACCATCGACCGTCCCCCCGCCTATCCGGTGCAGCCCGTGAGCTACGAGCGTCTCCGGGAACTCTCTTTACAATTCGACCCCTCCCTCAGCGTCCATATCGCCAGCCGCAAAGATCTGGGAGCGCTCATCCCTTCGGCCTATAGCCGCGAAGAGATCCTCGATACCCTGCGTAAGCGGCCTCTTACCCCCGAAGACATCACTTTGCTCTTCGACGCACCCAGCCGCCGAAGGCTCCAGGATCTCCTACGGGAGCAAAAGGTCCGTCTCGAAGAGAATCATGGGGTAAATTTTTACCGTCCGGCCTGAGAAACTATTGACAATTCAAACATTTTTGTCTATAATTCCCCTCACATTTCAGCGATGAAATGTCTTCCATATATTCCGGATTAGCTCAGCGGTAGAGTAGGCGGCTGTTAACCGCTTGGTCGCTGGTTCGAATCCAGCATCCGGAGCCACTTCTCATCAATATTCCAATCCACTTAACTCGACAAAAACTATCTGTTATTTATTTTAAGAAGCAATTATTGAATCAGCCAAAGAATTTCTAGATATCCGGAAGAGTTTGCAATCAGAAAATAGACCCGGAGAGGACTCCGATGATCTCAATGGTGATGGTGCTTGTGGCGTGCGAAACGTTCGATATTCTCCGGGGTGATCGCCTCCATGCTTTGGGCCGGATCTTTGAGCTTTTCGACCAGCTCGGGCAGGGTCACCCTCCCCTCTCCCGGATACCAGGCTTCGATCCCCTGGGCCAGGAGGAAACGGAAAGGCCCGGCTCCGATGTGTTGGGTGACGATCCGGCTCACCCCTTTGGAGAGGAGCCACTCGATCACGGGCATCCCTCCGTCGTGGGGATTGGCTTCGATCGCGACATTGCCCTCGTCGTCGACGAAGGCGAACCATTTAGCATGACCAAAAAGTGGGCTCAGGGCGCTTTCGGGTTTATTCATCTTCACGGGAATAGCAGTCAGCACAATCTCTCCTTGATATTAATTAGAGCAACCCCAGCTGTAGTTTCGCTTCGTCGCTCATCTTGGACTGATCCCAAGGTGGATCGAAGACCAAATCCACCTCCACCTCTTCGACGGAGTGATCTTCGATCCTGGAGGGGATCGAGCGCACCAGATCGACGATCACTTCGCTCATGGAGCAGGTCGCGGAAGTCAGTGTCATGGTCACTTTGCACTTGTTGAGTTTGCTGACCTCGTCCTTACGGCACTTGACGTCGTAGATGAGTCCCAGATTGTAGATATCGACGGGGATCTCGGGATCGTAGATCTTTTGCAGCTCTTCGATCACCCGCTTTTCGGACTCTTCAGGCGTTACCTCTCTTGGATCTTTACTCATAGCTTGCCTTCCTTACATCTTCTGGCGTAGTCGTAGACTTTCTGCAAAAAAGCCTGCATACTTTTTTGCCGCACCGGAGAAAGATGCTCGACGATCCCCAGCTTGCCCAGTTCCGCGGGATCGAAGGAGAGGATCTCGTCGGGATCCCGGTCGCTGAAGATATCCAGCAGTAGCGTGAGCATCCCCTTGGCCATCTCGCTCGTGCCCTCACCCCGGAGGATCAGCTTGCCGTCACGGCACTCCCCTACCAGCCAGGCGGGAGAGGCGCAGCCTTCGATAAAAGTCGCGTCGTTCTTCTCCTCCTCGGGCAGGGTCGTATGCTTCTTGCCCAGGTCGAAAATGTATTCAAACTTCTCGTCAGGTGTCGTGAAGAGGTCAAAATCCTCCTTGTAGCGCTGTATTGTCTCTTGCAATCCACTCATGATCATTCCTTTCAGGCTTTTTCGCCCAGAGCCGTCTCTTCGCAGCCGTGGCAGGTCTCCATGCAGCTCACCTGGGTCTGCCCCCAGTAAACTGTCTCAAAGCTAGCGTGGAGTCTCTCTCGCAGAGCTTCGTCTTCCACAGCATCGATAATCTCGTTGGCAAAGGCCAGGATCAGCATCTTGCGCGCCTCTTCTTTGGCGATGCCTCTCGAACGCAGATAAAAGAGCTGCGCTTCATCCAGCTGCCCCGTGGTCGAGCCGTGGCTCGCCTCCAGGTCGTCGATGTAGATCTCCAGCTGGGGTTTACTGGCCATGTAGGCACCGTCGTTGAGCAAAATCGCCTTGGAGTTCTGGTGGGCCTTGGTGTATTTGCCCGTGTGCTCGACCTTGATCAGCGCGTCGAAGATCCCCCGAGCCTTCTCGGAGAGGATATTTTTGGCCCGCTGATTGCTCGTAGAGCTTTGGCCGATATGCACGATACGGCTGACGGTCCCCCGGCGGCAGTGATCGGAGGCGTAGAGCAGATGATCCGCATCGATCGTCGCATGCTCGTGGAGCTCCACATCCACCAGCTGCAGCCCGTTTCCGGCACCGAAATCGAAGGTATGCCAGTCGCAGGAGGCTTGCGTGTCGACCTTGATCCGGTGAGAGAGGATCGGGGTGTAGTCTCCTTCTTTTAGAGTCTGATCCTTGATCAGGCTCAGTCGGGCGTCTCGTGCGACGAAGGCGTCGTAGCCTCCCAGCACCAGCGCGCCGCAGGCTTGCTCTCCCTCGTAGCGCTCTTCGACCTGTACCCTCACGTTCGCATCCACATAGAGCGCCGTGCGATAGGCAAGCAAACGTCCGGGCTGGGTGAAGCGGTGGACAATCGTCACCTTCTCGTCCCGGCGGAAGCGGATCGAGATAATCTCGGGGCTCATGAGATGGCTTAGATAGTAGAGAGGATCAAAATGCTTGCCCGAGAGATCCACGGCACTACTGCAGGCGACCTGTACTTCCACATCACGAGGCAACTGTGTGACAATCCCGTCGGTAATAACGATCTGCCTTTCGCTCTCGGTAATCTCGATCTCTCCGCTGATCTGAATCGGCTCCCAATCGTGCTCCATCAGAGGTTCGATATCGAAGTAGCGATAGGCTTCGCTCTTGCGCGTGGGCATCCCCAGCTGCACCAGCCGGCGGGCCGCTTCCAGCTTCTCCTCTCCGGCTTGCAGCGTCTCCAGGATCTCCTCGGGAGTCATGGCTCCCAGCAGTGCGGGTCTCATCACGCCTCCTCGATGGCGCCGTAACCCTTCTCCTCGAGCTCGGCGACCAGCTCGGGGCCGGCGGTTTTGATGATCTTCCCGTCTTTGAGGACGTGGATGTAGTCGGGCTCGATGTAGTCGAGAATCCGGCTGTAGTGGGTGATGACCAGGAAGCTCCGTTTGCCGTCTTTCATCTTGTTGATCCCTTCGCTCACGGCCCGCAGCGCATCGATGTCGAGTCCGGAGTCGATCTCGTCGAGGATGATCAGATCGGGCTCTAGCATCATCATCTGCAGGATCTCGTTGCGCTTCTTCTCACCGCCGGAGAAGCCTTCGTTGAGGGATCGGCTGATCATCTCGGGCTTCATCCCCAGCTCTTCCACCAGCCTCTTCATCTCCCGCAAAAACTCCGCGGCGTTGAGCTCCTCCTTCCCCTCATGCTTGCGCTTGGCGTTGACGGCGGTGCGCAGGAAGTAGGCGTTGTTGACCCCGGGGATCTCCACGGGGTTCTGGAAACTGAGGAAGATGCCTTCCAAAGCCCGATCTTCAGGCTCCCAATCGACGATATCCTTTCCTTCGTAGTCGATCTCACCGTCGGTCACTTCGATGTCGTAGTGGCCGGTAATTGCCTTGGAGAGGGTCGATTTCCCAGCTCCGTTGGGGCCCATGATGGCATGGACCTTTCCCTCTTCGAGCTGCAGATTCAGCCCCTTGAGGATCTCCTTGGTTCCGATTTTCGCATGCAGATTTTTGATATTCATCACGGTCTGACTCATCC